>Ga0208899_1003117_pt1 | contig 10800 bp, 11 predicted proteins | sample VirMetDEL_Nov_24_FD_184518 | JGI IMG/M metagenome (GOLD analysis project Ga0208899, IMG submission 184518) | Aqueous microbial communities from the Delaware River and Bay under freshwater to marine salinity gradient to study organic matter... | ecosystem: Environmental > Aquatic > Marine >...
ACCAGTGCTACTTGTGGTAGAAACACTTTGATTTACGTAAGCATCAATGCCATCAAGTTCTATTGATTTAGTATTAGAAAAAGACGAACCACCTGTTCCTGTTAAGTTGGTTTCTGGACTCCAACTTGAATAATGTATTTTACCCCAATCTATTGTATTGCTCATTTTATTCGTTTTTATGTAGGTACGTCACTACTTCTTGTCACTCCATTTGTTAATGTTCCGTCATTACCACCACTACCGCTATCAGTAGCCGTTGTGCCTGTGCCTTCAAACCTATAATAATTAATTGGTGAAAGGCTACTAATATCATTAGGAACACCTGTTCCATAAATAGTATTAATATCAGATACATCTAACGTTCTGTCAAAATAACTTACTTCGTCTAATAATCCTGCATAAGGATAACTAACTGAATAACCAGCACCGATAATTGTTTTTAGTCCTGTTAAATCTAGTGAACTCGGAAAGACACCACCAACTGTTGGACTTTGTTCTACATTATCTAAATACATTTTTGTATTTGCACTATTACTTCCGTCATAAACAAATACCAAGTGTTGCCACGCAGTAGTGTTAGTGTATGCTATATTATAGTTCCTATTACCATTATTTAATTTTACATAAAGTTTATTAGATTGTAATTGAAAAGCTATCTGTCCAAAGCTATTTGCAAAACTACCTATATTGAAAAATAAATCATTACCACTTGTTACACTTGGTTTAATCCACATAGAAACACTAAATTCAGTAATTACTCCTTGTGAATCACCTAAACCAGTTCCACAATCTACATAGTCATCTATTCCGTCAAACTCTAAACTCTGTAAATTAGAAAAAGACGAACCTACTTTAGCACCTTGTCCGTAGCCTATCGTGTTATTAACTGCACCTTGTCCGTATCCTATTGTATTTGCCATTTTATTCTCTTATTACTATTTGCCAAGACTCTACCGTTATGTTTGCAGTACTATCATTATTAGCTACGTGGAACTGCAAGTAATCCGTTGCATCGATTTGAGTAGCATACGTCATTGAGATAGTACCTGTTGTACTTGCTACATCTGTCTTAGTTTCACTTGGCGCTAATTGACTTCCGTTTTTATAAACGAAAAAGCTAAATTCATCACTACCACCACCAGACTTTTGAAAAGCCATTGAAACGTGTATACTCACATAAATAGATTTAGTACCTAAGTATGTAGCTTGACCACCACTTGAGCCGCTCCAACGTACTCGTTCAGTTTGTGCATTATTGTTTCCTGTATTGATAGCTACAGGTGTTCCAATTGTTCCTATAGTTGTCGCAGTAGTATTACCACTCATTGTCATTAATATTCCAGCTCTACTATCAAGTAAACCTTGATTAGCCATTATATCAAAGTTGTAAGTATAAGTCTGCTGATAATCTGGCTTACCACTTGTTTCTGGCAAGAATAAACTACCTGTAGTCAATCCGACATCTATAAACGTATTAGAGCTTATCGTACCAAAAGACGTTGTACTTGCAGAATTTATTTCAATTCCGTTTTGTGTTTCCTCTGGGTGTACTATTGAACTATTGATATTGATAACTGCAAAACCTACATTATCAACGCCATTTGCAAGTAATTCAATCATTGATGCAGTTGAGTAAGTTGTAGCCGTAGCTTCATCATACCAATTATAGAACTCACAAGAACTTATTTCAAGGTGTCTAACGTCTTTAAATTGAAATCCTATACTTCCTGTACTATACCAACAAATAGAATTGTTTAAATCGACTAATTCAAAGCCTGTAATGGTCATTAAGTCATAACAACCTCTGAACTCACAACCGAAAATCTGCAATACTTTAGTTCTGCCGTAATTATTTGCACTAACTCCAGCAGTATAATTAATGGCATCAAGTATTTTACCTGTTGTGGTAGTAGTGAATCCTACATTTTGAATACTAAAATCTACGTCAGTAATATCAAATAAAGTACCTGTTCCTGTGTATTGTATTAAATCTTTAGTTCTGTCAAGACCTATAATCTTTGAGCCGTCATTAGTTACCGTAATTGTGCTTGCTACTCTAATTAATCCACGAATAACATAAGTAGTGTTCGCTGCAAGTGTGCTTGGTAAATGTGTATTATCTGTTACTTCGACTATATTAGTACCATTAGCAATACGAATCATTTGACCACTTGTAAAAGTCAAGCTATCTGTTAACGTAGCCGTTCTTGTAGTGCCTATTGTGCCGTCAGCAGAATATATAGACGAACCAGCTACTGCCGTTATTTCTGCACCTGTAATATACTTTGAATTAAAGCCACCAGCGCCGTCACTTTCTGCAATTACAAACCTATCCGTGTTTGCAATGTTAGCACCTTTTGCCGTTAAATCACTTATTTTTATTTCTGCCATAGTATTTAGTTAAGAAAGCTTTAAGTTTCTTTACGTTCTTTTCTTTCGGTTTGTACTTTATATTACCCATCCTGAAAAATCGTTATATGTGTTCGGATAAACGTCACTACCACTATTAGAAGTGTATTCTGGAAACAAGTTATTGTTTTGACATATATAGTCAATAAATCGTTCTTTATAGTGTTGATACGTTTTTCTCTCGCGTTCTATCATATAGTCTACTTCTTCTTTACTTACCGTTTCTGCGGCTTCACTACTTTTCTTATAAATACCTTGATTAGCTATAGTGTATGCCAAATAAGGTAAAGCTTCTAACATAGCTGCGTGGATAAGGCAAGGCTTAATGTATGTAGTAAGAAGTGACAAATAAGGTTCTTCAAGTGTGTCTGAAATTATGTCGGCTTGTATTTTTTCAAGTAAGTCTGTACCTAACATACCTTGAATATGAATGTCTTGTGCAATTGCGACAAATTGAACAAACTTGTCACTATCTAAATTGCCGTTAAGTGCCGTAAATCTTTTTATGTCCGTGTTTGTAACTAATAGTGCTTTTGCCATAATTATACGTCTTTTGGTAGGTTAGGATTGTTAGGTGAAAAACCTTTTAACGGCATATCGTTAGGCTTCATACTTACTTCAGGTTCATTAGTTACTCTATAACCATATTTACGTGCTTTACCTGTACTTATTTGTGAACTGTCTGCTGCACCTATAGAAGCACCTTTTCTAAAGCTTACATAAGTTCGTCTTTGCCATTTGTGGTGACATCTTGCACCACCTTTATACAACCATATTGAATAAGTGTCAGAACCACCTTCGCCAAAACCTTTGTTTACTACTTGTGAAGATAGTCTTGTAATATCTTCTTTACGATATACTTTACTTGCTCTCATCATAGCACGGCAAAAATCTCTTTCTGGTGAATCGTCACCTACATATTGATAACGTACTTTAAAATATAAGCCTTCTACTTGTTTATCTTGTTCACTTGGTTTATTAGGTGAAGCAACACCAGTACGAACTAAATTTACAATTTTAGAAAGTGTACTTTGTTTAGGTTTAAGTTCGTTTTCCCATTCTTGTACTTGTGCGTCAAAGTCATCTTCTAAATCATAGTCAACGTCACGAACATCTATAAGTTCATAACCTTCTTGGTCTATGTCTTCACCTGTTGCTAAAAAGTCTTGTAAGTCTTTACTTAAACCACTTAATTCTAAACCTGTTTCTTCTTGTACTTGTTCTTCTGTAGCTGCGTTTTCTAAATCGGTAAACTCTAAAGGTTTTAACGTTCTAAAAAACAAATTAAGGCTTACACCATTAAAAGCTAAAATATGTTCAAAGGCATCAAGTAAAAGTTCTTGAAAAGGTAAAATACAAAGGTTGTTAAATAGAACAAAACTGTCTTTTAGTTCGTCACTATTTGAACTAAAGCCGTTACTACTTGCTATGCCAAAAAGTAAAGGTGAAGTTACGTTGTGCGATAACATAATTTTTCGTAAACATTCTTCTGCCAAAGTATTGTATAAGTCTGGTGCGTCATTTACTGGCATTGCGTCAACTGTCGTTCTTGATTCGGCATTGTTGTTAAAAGCAACTATTAACTTTTCACCATAAGTACCTGTAAGTTGGTTAAGAACTTTAGACTTTATCATATGTTGTTGTTCTTCACTTGGCACACCATTATTAAAGTTTACAACCGTTCTACCACTAAAGCCGTTGTTTACTTCGTTAATTAAGTATTTAGAAATGTCTTCTTCTAATTGTGCATAAGGTAAACCACCATAGTAGTCAACTAAAGAATAATATTTTTGACCTACTGAATAAGGCTTTATAAAGTAAATTTCTATAGCTTCATTAGAACAACCAAAAGCTGGTATTCTTTTAGGCTTGAACTTTTTAGTGTCTTGCCAATTATCACAATAGTAGTAACCTTCTATTTTACCGTCTTCGTTGCATTTTTCGGCACGTAATAATTGTACTGGTACGTGGTGAACTTGTGCAATTTTTTTTCTGTCTTTCGTGTATATGACCTGTACTGCACATTGTCCTAACATTTTTAAGTCACAAGCTAATTTACGAACACAGTCATTATGAAACAAAGCTTTCATTTGTGCGTATTCTGAAGGCTTTCTTGACGCGTCTGTAGCACTTAAGCCTTTACCATATATTAAACGGCTTACGTTGTTTATAATTGCGTTATTCGTGGTACTATTCGTGTATCTGTCGATTAGAAATTGGTAGAAGTCGTTTTTTTCACCGTATTCGATGTAATCTTCACGTGCTGCTTCTTTAATAACAGGTGCTTCGTAGTGGCTTAATTCTAATAAGTGTATATTATTACTCATAAATAATAAATTCGTTGTTTGACGTTTTACTAACAAATTCGCCATTGTTTATAGAATATGTTGCAACAGGTTGGTTAGTGCAGAATATTCTGTCTTTGTGTACTATTTCAGTTCCGTTTTTTATTTCAAGTTTATAGAAGTGGTTTTGTTTAATACTAAAGGTTGCGCTTATAGTGTCTACATAGTCACCTTGTGTACTTGAAGTAATTGTAACTTCAGAAGTAGTATTCGTGTTTTCGTCAGTTATATACATAGAATCGTAAACTTGACTTCTTGGTATGAAGCTAAAAGTTTGTTCACTTGCCGATTCTTGTAGTATTATCATATATATATAACTTGAAAAGTGTAAATCTGTTTTTATTTCAATAAAAAAGGCACTCCGAAAAGTGCCTCTTGTTATGAAAGGAATATAAGAAAGAATCTTAAGAAGTAACAATTACCGCATCGGTACCAGCACCGTCTGCAAATGCAGTTGCAAGTGCAGCTTCAGTAGATACGTCGATAAAGTTAGCTGGCAATTCTTCTTGTGCCGTGAACGTCAATGAATAACCATTGAAGTCACCTAAAGCAGCACCTGTAGAAATTTCTCCAGCACTTACGTCAGCACCTTGGTCTAATCCCATTAAAAAGAATTGGTCAGTCATTGTACGAATAACAATTCTTGGTCTACCATAAGCCAATAACTTTACGTTTTTGTGTGTAGCAAAATCTTGTCTTTTAAGGTTAGCTACTAAAGTTTGTTCAAAGAAAGTAGTACCATTGTCACGACTTGAATTAATAGAAGTAGTGAAACTATTTGCAGTAGACTTAAGTTCATACTTGTAAATTGACAAAGCCGAAGCTGGTTGCCACGTATCAATTACGTCAGTATTTGTTGCGTCATAAACTACGTTGTCACTATCTAAATCGTCAAAATTAATGAAATAGATTGCCTTTAAACCACTAACCGAATCCTTGCATTGTTCAATTCTACCATTTGTAATATCACAAGACATATTTTAAAGTTTTATGAACAAAAAAAGGAGAAGGCATTTTACCTCCTCCTTACTTCGTTCTGGTTAATATTATGAATAAAGAACTATATCTCCACCAATACCGTACTCAACACCAGCAGCCATTCTCATAATAACTCTTACGTTATCTGAACCGTCATACTGTGAAACGTCAATTACTCGTGCTTCTTGTGTGTCACTTAATAGTGAACAACCAAAGAACAAGTTTGAAGTTTGTGCAGCCATAGCCGTGTTAGCAGCAAGACCTTCAGCCAAGAATAGTGGAATACCGTCAAAAGAGATAGCAGCACCTTTACCGTACCACATTGTTCCTTCGTTGTTTACACCGTTAGCACCTAAACCAGCAGAAGCAAATCCACCTAAAGCACGAACGTAAGCAGCCATTATGTTCCTTGAAACATAAATTCTTGTGTCGTCTTTTGCGTAAATATTTGTGTTCGTGTTTACGGAGTCAATTATCTTAGCAAGCTCGTCAATTACGTTTGCAGCAGTAACAGTAGTACCTGTAACGTCATTTACGTCTGCGTCAGCAGCAGCTAAAGTAACAAGACCAGCAAACTGTCCTGAAGTAGCTTGAACACCTCTCCAAATGTTTACTTCCATTTCAGAAGCAACTTTAGCAGCAGCATAAGCTAAAAGGTAATCTTCAAAAGATTTTGGTAACTCGTCAAATGAACTAAAGCCCATTTCTGAAGCTTGCCAGTTTGAGTGAAATTGTGACTTACACAATTGCATATTCAATTGGTAGTCGAATACTTCAAGAACTTTTTCAGTTAAAGTAACTGTTGAACCTGTTGCGTCAAAGTCGCAAGAAGCGTCAGCTAATAAAGTTGAAGTTGTTAAGTTTTGTAGCACTTCTTTGTGCTTAATGTTCGGCATTACAGTAATACCACCTTGGTCGATAGTAGGAGCAGATAAAAGTGCCGCAGATATGTATTTTCCTGCGAACTGACCGTTATAACTACTTCCCGTGATTGTTGGCTGTGCCATAATTAAAAAATATTAGTTATTAAAAAATTTATTTACTTATTTATTCTTTTTAGAACCGTGTCCATAATGTTTCTTGGTCGGTTCTTTGCGAAGTTAAATTTCTCCGTGTTTTCTTTGTTTTCTGGGTTGTAAGAAATAGGCTTTGCAGCTGGTTCTTCACTTGAAAGTTCTACTTCGGCAACTTCTTCTACTACTTCAGTTTCGTTAGTTACTTCGTTTGTAGTTTCTTCATTCGTGTTTTCGTCACTACTTAAGGTTTCAAGTTTAGCTTTTAATTCTGCGTTTTCTTTTTTCAAGTTTTCAATTTCAGTAAAGAAAGTTTCTTTAACAATTGATTCAACTGTTTTCTTAATTGGTCTTGATTCTTCAGCCATTTCTTCTTCTTTTTCTTCGTAGTCTTTTTTAGCTTCTTCTTCAACAACCTCTTCTACTTCTTCTTCTTTAGCTTTGATTTCAGAAATAAGACCTTCTTCAGTAACTACTAAAACTTCTTCGCCACCTTCCATTACATATTCACCTACAGGTAGTGGTATCATTTGTTCGTCTTCGGTTACAATCATTACTTCGTTATCTGGTGCAAATTCATCAGCTTCGATAACTGTTACACCGTCTTCTAATTTACGTTGCTCAAGTTTAACTTCCATTCCTAAAAGTTCTTTTACTTTGTTTAGTATAGTTCTGTTATTCATAATTTAATTTATTATTCGTGTTCTTACTATATATAACTTAATCTTAAAAAGTTTGTTGCATTTTCGTGTTTATGTAGAAGATAAACAAGTGTCACAATCGGCATACAAGTCAACACTTTGAAGTAATAAACCAGCACCGCCACCTTCACTTAAAATAGTGTAACAACCGTTGTGGTGATTGTTAGCAAAACTGAAATAATATACATTGCCAACTACTAAAGTACTACCGTCAATATGTACGTGGTGTGTATGTCCGTTGTCGCAACGTTCTACTAAATACCTATTTGCACTTTCTGGTATTGTTCTACCTACCGTGCTACCATAACCTTGTGCCCATATAGAACCGTCACAACATTTTGTTGAATATGTTCCGTCTTTACATAGGCAAGCACGATTGCCACCAAGTACACCTGTTTTACTTGTTTTCAATTATTCGTGTTTTTATATTTTACTTATAGCGTTTTTTATTCTATTAGCAACGTCCCCACTTACATTAGCATAGTCTTTTGCTTCATCTGCTCTTGCACCAAATAATTTTACGGCTTCATTAATTCCTAATTCTTTTGCCATATCCGAAGCCTTACTTGCTTCTTGAAATATTTTCATATATGACGGTTGTATATCGTTAAACTTATCAGCAATTTGTTGTGCTTGTTTTTGAAGCGTTCTTCTTTCTTGATTTAACTTATCCAACTTTTTATTAATGTCATCAATTAACCCAAGTTCTACTTTTTCACTTGCAAGTTTAGTCATTACTTTGTCAGTAATTTCTTTTTCTATTTGTTCTCTTAAATTCATTTTAATAGTTCTTTTAGTTTGTTTATTGTTTCTTGTCTTTTAGCTTCTTGCATACTCATATCAAGCTTGTCGGCAAAATAGCCTTCAATACTAAAGCCTTTTACTTCGCCTTTCTTCGCCTTTTCGTAGATTTCGTCATTGTCTACTTTCATACTTACTGCCCAAGTGCCTACAGGTAAATTTAAACCATATAGTGCAGACTTGTCTTGTTTCGTGTTTTCGACAATCCACGATTCTACTATAGTCATACCTTCAATTGGTTGTTTATGTTCGTAGGTTGCGTTTTTGTGGTTACTACGTTTAAAGAAAAGTTCTGAAGCTTTACGTACCGTTTCTTTAGAAAAGTAAATGTAGTATTCGTCACCTTTGTCATTTCGCCTATAAATACTTTTGTCTGGTATTAAGGCAGCACCCATAAGAATACGTTTTTCTTTGTTTACTTCTTTAAGTTGTAGTTCGTGTTTATTTAGTGCAACGAAGTTTTCTTCTATTGCTGGTGTTTCAACTACACTTATGGCTTCTATTCCGCTTGTTTCGTCATTTTCGTCTATGACAAGTTCTACAATTCTCATATATATATAACTTAAGTTTGTTTATAGTGTTGCATTTGTTACACGGTTTCTGTCAAGTGCTTGTGCAGAAGTTACCTCACCACTAACCACATAAGCTTGTGTAGGTTGTTGTTGTAATTGTGCTAATTGGTTTATACCACTATCGCCTACTACGTTAAATTGTGGTGCAACTGTTTCGCCACCACCTACACCACCACCGCTAAAGTCTGCACCGCCACCTGACGAACCACCACCTTCAAATTTTTGTGAAGCTATTTTTGCTATGTTAGCCAAACCAGCAGCTACGGCAACACCAGCAGCAATACCAGCTCTAACAGGTGACGTTGGGTCGCCTGGTATTAATTGTGACGTGTATGCTTTTTGTGCTGATAAATATGTTTCTATAGTCGCAGCTGCTATCTGTGCTGCCTTTTGTACTTGAAAAGCACGTTTTGCTTGTTTTTCACCTTTCTTACCAAATAGTTCTGTTATGTCACTAATTAAACTTAAACCGTCTAAAGTAGTTTGAACGGCAAAGTCTTGATTTCGTTTTCTTAACGCTTCTTCTTTTTTGTAAGCTTCGGCTTGTGCTTGACCAATTAAAGACCATTTGTTTATTTCTACTTTTACTTCTTCGTCTGCTATTGCTTGTAAAACAGGTAATTTGTTTTCAGTAAAAAAGTCTATTTCTTTTTGTAGTTCTTCGTTTCTAAACTTGTTTCTTATTTCGGCTTCAGATTTTGCTTCTTGTTCGGTGTATAGGTCGTTTAGTCTTCTACGTTCTTCTAAAGTTAGTTTCGTGTTTTTCTCGGCATCTTCACGAAGTCTTCTAAACTTATCGCGATTTATTTCAAGTTCTTTTTCTATGCCTTCTTCAAGTAATTCGTTTTCAAGGTCTTCTATTTGTCTTGCTGTTTGTAGTCTGTTATCTCTGTATTCACGATATTTTTGTCTGCGTCTTTCTAAACTTTCTGCTTCTTTCTCTTCGTTATCCAAACGCAAAGTTTGAACCCGATTATTAAATATTTTAATTTCGTTCCAGTCCTCGTTTCTTATTCTTTGCTCATATTCTTGATTAAGTCGAACTTGTGTTTTGTATTTAGCTGAATTTGCACCGTAAAGTTTCAATAGACGTTTTTCAAGTGCCTGTATTTCTTTAAGTCTTATTCTTTTGCTTTCTAAAAAGTTTTCTTTTTCATCTTCTACTGATTGTATTTGTGCCGCAAGTATTTCTTCATCTATGGCTTTTATGTCATCACCATTTTTTTTCGCCATACGTCTGCGTATTTCAAGTTCTCCTAAATATGCTTCAGTGTATTTTTTTTGTGCTTGTGCCTGTTTTTCTAATTGCTTTTTGCTTTCATCTAAACGCTTTTTTTCTGCTTCATATCTTGCCTTACTTGCCTCATTCCTTTTCTCAGCCTCTTTCTCCGCTTCGCTTTGTGTAATACCTAAAGCCTGTAAACCTTTATTAACTAATTTAAAGCCTTCGATAATTGCGGTAATAGGAAACAGAATAATTTTCATTACACCACTTAATTTGTCAAAACTTTTTATTGCATCTCCTACAAATTTGCTAACCTTTTCAAAGTTGGCAATCAACAAACCTAAACCTACTACTATTGCACCAATACCTGTACTTACTAAAGCTGCTCTAAATACCTTTAAAGCAGTTGAAGCACCACCAGTTACAAAAGTAAAAGCTGCCTGTGCTGCTCCTGCTATTTTTGTACCTATTCCTAATTCTCTATAGGCTTCAGTTAAACCTTGAACACCTTGTTGAATAGCTAAAGCACTTTGAACTTTTAGGAGTGATTCGTTTAAAGCTTCGTTTTCTTCACCAAATAAAGCTATTGCACCTTGTGTTGCTGTAAAACCACTTGTAGCCGCGTTCAACGCACTACCAAGTTTTTGTGTCATTGTAGTGGCTGCACCGTCTACTGCTAAATCGGTTTGTATTTGAACCTTTCTATATTCGCCAACTTTTGTTAAAAGTTCTTGATATTCTTTAGAAGTAGTGTCA
>Ga0208899_1003121_pt1 | contig 10796 bp, 4 predicted proteins | sample VirMetDEL_Nov_24_FD_184518 | JGI IMG/M metagenome (GOLD analysis project Ga0208899, IMG submission 184518) | Aqueous microbial communities from the Delaware River and Bay under freshwater to marine salinity gradient to study organic matter... | ecosystem: Environmental > Aquatic > Marine >...
GTACTGTGTTACCGTATCGTTGGGTAATGTATCTTTAGGTATACCAGCAGGTGTAGGTGTTATCAATTTAGAGAACGGTACGAACTATCCAGTAACTGTAACATCTATTGCTAGTAGCTATCTTAGCCTTGGTACTTCTGTAACGAATCCTTTAGCGGATATACGAGCTTTAACAGTAGCTGACTATACATTCCTTGTTAATAAGAAGAAGGAGGTAACTAAGAGTACAGCCAAAACTAAAGACCTTGAGAGGGAAGCTTTAATTACGGTTAAGTTAGGAGATTACGATAAATATTATAATGTATATATTGATGGTTTAATCATTCCTTACACCAATGCTTGGTCAGGTCATAGTTCAGACCACGATGTTGGGATTACTATAGCTACATATAAAAGCGGTAATGGTAGCGGTGCTTCTAATACAAATGCTGACACATCACACATAGCTAGTGATTTAGCTGATTTAATAGAACTAAGGTACAATACAACTACCAAAGGTATAAGTGCAATCAATGTTTCTAATGCTGGTAGTGGTTATGTTATTCCTACGCATCCGCTTGATCCCTTTATTGATTGGGATTTATACAAGGTTGAGGTTGAGGTAATACAGCGGGATAGCCTTGGAGATATACAAGGTAAGGGTGGTAGGGGGCAATGTGTAATATCTCAAGGAGAAATCGAAAGTGTAACAATAACTCATTCAGGTACTGGTTACGATTCGTCGTATCAAACACCAGAAGTTATAATAAAAGAGAAAGCTTGGAATGATGAAGGTGATAAATGGGTAGAAGTAGAAAGTGGTTCAGGTGCTGTATTAACTGCTACTATATCTCAATTTGATCCTATTAAAGTAGAACAAGAAGGTTCTGTAATTAAATTATCCAGAGTATCTTATGTAATAAATAATGAAGTATATTATAAATGTATACAGAACCACACATCAGATGCTAACAAAGAACCAGGTACTGGTGCTGATTGGCAAGAGTACTGGGAGATTGTCGAGGAAACTACTTTAGCAAATGCTTGGGCATTAAGTACGAGTTATACTGTAGGTACAGATTTTTCTGTTAGGGTTAGCGACGGTTTATCGGACGAAGGACTACAAGTAATTTATAAAGAAGTAGATAGCATAACTGATCTACCTAAGAAATGTTACGATAGATTCAGGGTTAAAATAAGAGGAGATGCTGATATAGACCAAGACGACTATTATGTAATTTTTAAAACAAAAGATAACGAAAACTACGGAGAAGGCAGCTGGGTAGAAACGGTTGGGTGGTATCAAGATAAAAGCAAATCTAATTTAGTTGAAGGTATAGAATATATATTCGATAGAACTACTATGCCCATTACTCTTGTTCCTAAATTTGGTATAGTTTCGCTGGGACAAGACCCGAAGTTAATATATAGTTTTAGATTACAGACACCTGAAGAAGATAAGGAGATAAAGACTAACGAAGCAAAGGGATGGAGAAAGCGAGACGCGGGTGATGATGAAACCAATCCATTCCCATCTTTTGTAGGTAGTAAGATCAACGATGTCTTCTTCTTTAAGAACCGTTTAGGATTCCTGACAGAGAGTAATGTTATCTTCTCTGAAGCAGATGAGTACTTTAACTTCTTTCGTACTACTACACAACAGCTACTAGACAGTGCACCGATAGATGTAGGACTTAGCCATACAAAGGTGGCAGTTCTTCAACACGCTGTACCGTTCCAAGAGAAGTTGATGTTGTTCAGTAAGCAATCACAGTTTGTACTTAGAGGGGCAGATGTGTTATCACCTAAGACGGTAGCTATATCTCCTGTTACTGAGTACGATATATCAGACAGTACACAACCAATAGCACTGGGTAATTACATCTACTTTACATTTAAACGCAACGACTTTGAAGGGATGTACGAATACTTTGTTGATAACAACACTGAGACATTTCACTCCGAAGAGATAACATCACAGATACCTAAGTACATCACAGCAGATGTTAAACAGATAGCTGGATCACAGTCTGAAAACACGATTGTTGTTGGTACATCTAAAGACCCAAAGACTTTGTTTGTTTATAAGTACTTCTGGAGCAATAAAGAAAAGATACAGAGTGCTTGGATGAAGTTTACCTTTGGTCGTGATGTTCGAGGGTTTGACTTTATCGACAGTAACTTGCATATGTTAACAGCAGACAGTGAGGGTTTACACTTGGAAAGCTTGACACTGGAAGACGGATTAAAAGATACAGACTTAGACTACACACTTTATCTTGATAGCCGAGTGGACGGTAGTGCTTTGACTACCAGCTACGACGCTCCCTCTAAGACTACTACTATAAGTGGTTTCCCTTTTGATCCAGTCAATGTTGAGATATACACGAAGAAGGGACACAAGGTAGCATTTACTAAGACTACTTCTACAGCAGGTACGGTTAGTGGAGACTTAACATCCACTCCATTCTTTGCTGGTATCCCGTACAATATGTTGTACAGGTTCTCTGACCAAACACTTAAACAACCAACAGAACGAGGAGGTCGTAGTGCATCTGACTACGCTTTTCAAACGATCCGTAACGGTAGTATAGACTACGCAGAGACCGGACACTTCACTGTTGAAGTAACTCCTAAGTACAGAGACACCTACTCCTACGCCTTTAATCCTGACATTGTGGGTGCTAACTTAACACTTAATACTTTCACCCCGCAAAGCGGGCACTTTAGATTCCCCGTCCAAGCACAACCTAACGAAGCAACGATTGAAGTAACGAGCAGTTCTGCCTTGCCAGTCAAGTTGTTAGCTGCAGAATTTGAATCGATGATGATACCGAGAAGTAGACGCTATGGAGCTTAGGATAGATGAAGCACATAAAGATATGGACCCAGTCGATCTGTACGACGATTTGCGGGAGGAAGATATGTTAGAGATTCTCGGTCTTATGCACCACCCTAGAGATGCTGTGTATATGTCGTATGTTACATCGAGTAAGTGCTACAGTGTACGGGATGAGGAAAACAATTTGTACTGCTCGTTTGGAGTAGCTCCTATCAACGGTACTAATATCGGAAGTGCTTGGTTATTAGGGACTAGAAGATTACCGAAGATAAAGAAGTTCTTTTTGAAACACTCAGCTGAGAAGGTGGAAGATTTGTTAGATGGATTTGATTACTTAACTAACTTTGTCATGCGTAGTAACAAGCTGAGTATTAGATGGTTGGAGTGGTTAGGTGCTGAGTTTAACGATTGTCAGTACGAGAACTATCTGTCATTTATATTAGAGAGGAAGTAATTTTGTTATGTGTACAGCAGTAGCATTAGGTTGGGCAGGTTTAGCATTAGGTGCAGCGTCAGCTGGTGCACAAGCTATAGGTCAAAGACAACAAGCTAAACAACAAGAAGCTTACCAACGACAAGCACAAGCAGCAGAGGCACAAAGAAAACAACAAGAAGCAACATCTATTAGGATGCGTGAGTTGCAAGAACAACAAGCACTTGGAGAGGAATTAAATAAGATAAACTTAAGAACTCAAAAAGGTATTCAAAGGGATATAGTAGAGAGAGGAGAACGAGGTAGCATAGCTGGTATGGCTACTGAAGCTGCTATAGGTGATTGGTTTAGACAACAAGGAGCTGTTAGCAAGGGTCTTTATCAACAACAAGGATTTAGGGAAACTTCAACAGCGTTAGCTTTAGAACAAGTCGAATTAGCGTCTCAACAACGAATGATAGGCTTATCACAACCAATCAGCAGACCAAGCGGTTTAAGTAGTGCTTTGAGTATAGCTAGCGGTGCTTTGAGTGGTTATAGTACAGGAATGCAAGTAGGGTCTGGTATGGGTGGCGGTAGTTCTGTTGATACATCTTTGAATATACCAAAGGATTTAGCAGCAAAGTACGGATATCAAAAAATACGCTAATATGGCTACAGACCCAGAACAATTTATAGGAAGTGCTCCTAGTTTACAGCCTACCATTCAACGAGCAGGTCAGTACGGCATTCAGATGCAGAAGGCTGGTCGTAACAAGTTGATGGATTTAGCGGATGCTTTGTCACAGGTTAATCCTATGCTACAACAGTACGGACAAGTAGCAGAACAAGAAGCAGAAATGTTTGAAGAGGAGCTAAGCCGTAAAAGTCCTGAAGAAATTGCAGCTATTAAAAAGAAGACGGAAGGTGAGTTAGATAAACTAGTACGTCGAGATGCTATTGGGTGGTTGACTTCTCCGTTAAATCAGAAGAGGAAGTTAAGAGCGGTAGGTAAGTTGGCGGGTAGAGACTTAATAAGTGAAATACAACAAAGGTTGATAAACCCTAAAGCAGGTGATCCTCAAGATTTAACAGAGAGGGCGAACTTAGTAAGACAAGAGTACATAGATAACACACCAGCCCTACAATCTTCCATGTTTACTCAGGAAGGTTTAAATGAAGTAACAACTGCACAGATAGAAGGTTTAATTAGTGGGGCTGAAGCACGAGAAGCAGCTATAGCTAAAAGTGAAACCCTGTTTGCAACGGGTGCTAGTATCTACGATAAGATTGAGACTTTAATAGAGAAGCCTGAAATACAAACACAATTACGAGCAGGAGACTTTAGCTTTGCTGTTGAGACATTACCTGACGGTTCTGTTGTTACCCTTGGGGATTTTATACAGCAACAATGGGCAGAGACTGGTGCGTACACAGCTAAAGAGCAGCGAACACAATTAGAGAAAGTGCTGAAGAACATGACTACAAACGGTATGGTCGATCAAGCTGATGGTTTGTTGTTGTGGGCTAAGAGTAACTTGAAGTTTGGTAATGCTAAGATGACTAGCATGGAGTTCGATGAATTAGAATTTATTATCGACAATGCAGCTGAAGCAGCGGAAGAAAGACAAGATAAAGAGAATGCAGAGTTTGTTGGTAATATGGCAGGTTCTCATAAAGTACAGCTTGCTAAATTAAATCTGTTAAAGGAAGGCGAGAGCTTAACATACGACGGTCAAACATTCACAGATAAGTTAGAACTAGATCGATACTTTAAACAGAAAGTTATAGATAATCCTAATTTAAATGATGAGGATAAAGGTAATCTAATAGATTCTATAACAGCCACGACACAAGGTTCGTTTAGAGAACCAGAGACTTATACCAAAACTTTAATATTAAATCAGTCATCCACTGCTACAGCTCAAGGTTTTAAGAGGGAGCTTGATAACATCCTTACTAATATTGATATACCTCAAGCAGACAAAATTTTACCTGAGTTTACAAATATTATAAATAATAATTACGATAGGTTGAAACCTCTGATTGATAGGAAATTAGATGAGGTGTTATCATTACCTACAGACAAAGCAGTATCCGAGGTCGATAGTTACGCTAGAGAATTATTACAAGATGAACTACCTAAAATCCAAGCTGAGTTAAAAACAGCTTATGATAACCTTGTAAAAACAAGAACAGAACAGAAGACGGGTGTACCGTTAGGAGAAAAAGCTGAAAAACCTAAATTACCAGAACCTGATGACGATCCTGAAGAGTTAATTAACTTATTACCAGAATGGCAGTCATTTATTAAGGATGACCCTTTGGACGAGAACTCTAATAAAGCTAAAAAATACATAGATAAATATACTCCACAACTTGCCAACGAAACAGCACGACTCTATTTTGCTCCATACGCTGAGACTGGTGTTTATCCAAAGACTGATGAGACTATGTTGCAGTTACATTTTCAATACGCAGCAAGAATGGATGGTGTGTTTACTGTGGATGTTTTAGAAAATTTAGACGATAAAGGATTAGCTTATACTTATGCAGGTGTAGGTTTTAAACCTAAAGAATTAATAGGTAATGTTAATGCTGATAAGTTTGTTATACTTTCGCAAGAGCAGCTAGATAACACAGATACACCCGAAGGTTTAGAAGTAGCTAAAAGAGCTAAAGAAGCAGCAGGTATAACTTTAGATGTGTATGAGTTTATACGATTACAGAAGAAAAGAAGGAAACAGTTTATAGTAGACTATGTACCATTTCCAGATATGTATAGACCATTAGATGTGCAGTTAGAACTGAAGACATTGATAGAACAACAGTCTGGTAGACAATTTGACCCATTACCTGATCTTATAATCCACGATTAATTATGGCTATTGAAGAAGTAAACAACCAAGAAGAGGAAGAAAACGATTTCTTTGATTACGCAGGTGATGTATTAGCTGCTCCGTTTCGTGGCGTAGAGGGTGCTCTACAAGGTGCTTACAATCTAGTAGATTACTTAGCATTTGATGTACTACCAGACTACGACACTCGTTTCCTTGGTGATTCTAAAACGATGGCAGGTGATCTCGTAGAAAGTGTATTCCAGTTTGCTACAGGATTTGTTCCTATTTTTGGTCAAGTGGGCAGAATAGGTGCAATCGGTTCTTTAGCCGCTAGAGCGGGTGCGTTAGGTAAAGCAGGTAAGGCTATTCAAGGAGCCACCGCTGGTGCTATTACTGACTTTACATTCTATAACGGACAGGAAGCTAGACTGTCTAACCTTATACAACAATATCCAGCTTTACAGAATCCTGTTAATGAGTTCCTTGCACACGATGCAGATGAAGGAGAGATTGAAGGACGACTAAAGAATGTATTGGAAGGTTTAGGTCTGGAAGCGTTAGGAGTGGGTGTTTTTATTGGCGGACTTAAAGCTATTAAAGCAGGGCGGGAAGTACTAAATAAAAAAGGTACTCCACAGGAAGTAGCAACTGCTATGGATGAAAAACTACAAGGTGGTCGTGTGTTTGTTGATGATGAAGCACAGATAGCAGCTAGAAGATCGTTAGAAGAAGACGAAGCTGCTTTATTAGAAGGCGGTATAGAAGTTGGTGATATTCCAGAGGTTGACTTGCGTACTGTGAACTGGGATGAGGTAGACATAGAAGAAGCTGTTGAAGTTGCTCCCCGTATACCACGAGAAGAGATGGAAGCTATTGAAGCTGGTGGTAAGTTGATTGACGAAGTAGAGACTAACACTGCTATTGTTAAAACCTTCGAGATGCCTGGTGGTAGTAAAAAAACCGTAATGGTTGATAAGGCTGACCCTGAGCGAGTGTTTGATTTTTCACCTGGTGCACCCGCTGATCTCGATGCTCAGTTTGGTGTGTCTCCCGGATTAGCTAAAGCTTTTAAAGATGAGACACTGATTGAGGGTGTTTCTAGTCGTATGCAGACTGGAAAACCAATGACTGCACGAGAAGCTTTACAAGAACTGTCAGACAGAACTGGAGGAAATTTAGGTGAGTACACTCCTATTGTTAGAAAATTATTAGAACTTGGTAAAGATACAGGTGTAGACGCTAAGATAGAGGAAAGAGCATTTGCTAGTAACCTACCGGAAGATTTACCTAGCGGTTCCTTTTACGAATCAGGTACGCGAAGAATAGTACTAGAAGGGCAATCCCCTTCCTTACAACGAAATCCTGTATATGAATTACTACACGAGACAACACACGCTGTTACTGTCGACAATGTAATTAAATATTTTGATGCTAATTCTTTTAAAGCTATCGATACAAACAATATAGGAGCTAGAGCAGCAGCTATTGATGATGTTTTAAAAAGAGCTGATTTACCTAAACCTATCGCAGAGATGTTCCGTATGTTTAAGAAAGCGGACAGTATGCGTGATGAAATTGCATCTAAAGGTAATTTAAAAACAGTAGAAGGAAAACCAGACTTATATTGGATTGAGAATCCAGCTGAGTTTATGTCGATGGCTTTTTCCGACCCACAATTACAACAAGCATTAAAAGGTATACAATATACTCCTAAGATGACAATGTGGGAAAAAATTGTTGATACTGTTAAAACTTTCTTTGGTAAAGGTGTAAGTAAGGATTTAGCTGATAACATTGTTTCTCGTGTAGGTGAGATAGCAAAGATGCGTTTACCCACAAGAAGAGTTAGAGGTACTGTTGACTTCGCTCCTAGCTTTGACCCAAAGAAACCCAACGAGTTCCTACAAGCTGTACCTGAGAAGTTCCGTGGATACGCAGAAGCATTGTTAGAAGGCGGTACACCTAGACTCCCTCAGTTTGCATTGGAGACTGGTGACGATGTAGTAGTACTAAAGGAAGTGTTAGAAGGCTACTACAAAGAGAATCCTGATAAGATTACAGTAGAAGGTGCAGTAACTGATTTAGATACAGAGATAGAGCAGCAGTTTATGTTACAACAAGGTAAAGACGCTGCAACTAAAGTAGCTGAAGCACGGATTGTGCAACAAAGTTTAAGAGATCAATCTAAAGGGATCATAGAAAACCTAACAGCTGCTGTAGAAGAGTATACTAAAGCTGGCGGTGGTTCAGCTGCTGTAGCTAAGTTAAAGAATAATTTCCAGCAATTACTGAATGTAGCTGATATATACAGACAGATCGGTAGAGAAACTGGTATAACACTGCAAGCTAGAAGAGAAAATTTTAGATCAAGAAAGATAGGACTTAGTAGGTCGGATATAGAGATCGAAGGATTGCGTAATCAATTCATCAACGCTTCCGGTGGTATGCATCCCGATAAGCTTGTTAATTTAATTAAAGAGACTATTGATAAGGAAAACCCTGACTCAATGATAGCTGCTATGTTTAAGATAGCTAATAAAGCACAAGGTAAACATTTTTTAGATATGCCTACCGAGTACTGGATGAATGCTATTCTTAGTGGTCCTAAAACTCAGATGGTTAACATTATGGGTAACAGTCTTACTCAGCTAATGTCTACATTGGAAGCAATTGCGGGAGGTTTAGCTACGGGAAATGTAGGAGTTGTTAAGGCTGTAGTAGCTTCTTGGGCTGACGGTCAAATGATAAGAGAAGCAGCTAAGTTCGCTAAAAACGCTTTCAAGCAAAACGACAACTTATTAGACCCACAAGCTCGTGCATTCAGCGACAGACCTCAAGGTGCTATAACCGGAGAAAGAATAGCTTCAGGAAGGCTAGGAGGAATAGTTACTGAAAGAGGGTTAACTAGCAAGAAAGCTTTCGATGCGATGGGTAACTTTATAAGAATACCTAGCAGATTGTTATTAACTTCTGACGAGTTCTTCAAACAGTTAGCTTATCGTAGAGCTGCTAGATTAAAAGCCACAATGTCTGGTATACAACAAGGAATTAAAGACCCTAAGCAGTTAGCCGAGTATGTAAATAAAACATTAGATGGTGTTATTACTGAAGGCGGTCGTATGGCATCTGAAGAAGGATTAGCTAGAGAAGCTGCTGATATAGCTGTAGCTAAGAAACTTGAAGGTGTGGATCGTGATAAGTTTATATTGAAGTATGTAAAAGAAAACTTCGATAAGAACAAATCAGCGTTGATGCAATACGCACAAGACGAAGCACAGTACTTAACATTTACTAGGGACCTACAGGACAAGACGCTAGGTAAAGTGTTACAGGAAGCTACGAATAAACTACCTATGTTGCGTCTAGTATTACCGTTTGTTAGAACTCCTACCAATCTTCTTAAATATGCTTTCGAGCGTACTCCTGGTATTGTTGTGCTTCGGGAAGAAAGGCAGCGTTTATTTGAAGATTTAAGAAGCGGTGACCCAGTAAGAAGGTCGCAAGCTATGGGTAAAATGATGACAGCTTTAACTGTAGGAGGTGTTTTTCTTGATACTGCGTATAATAATAGAGAATATATTACAGGTGGCGGTCCAAGAGATGAAAAGAAAAAAGCAGCTCTTATGGCTACTGGGTGGAGACCCTACAGTATTAAGATAGGGGATACCTACTATAGCTACCAAAGATTAGACCCTCTCGCTACACTGCTTGGTGTTGGTGCTGACTTAGTAGAAGTAGGTTTAAATGAACCTAAAGCTTTTGACGAGTCAGGCTTAGAGCGTACATTCTTGGCACTTACATTAAGTATTACAAGAAATGCCACCAATAAATCTTACTTAGCTGGTATACAAAACTTCACAGACGCACTTAGTGATCCTGATAGATACATGGCTAAATTTGGTCAGAACTTCACATCTTCGTTTGTGCCTAATATTATTTCTCAAATGGCTGACTACGATACACAATCTCTAAGAGAAGTAAGAAGTATCGGTGATGCGTTTGCCCGTAAGCTTGGTGTAAGAAGCGGTTTAGATAAAAAGCGTAACTTACTAGGTGAAGAATACTTAGCGGAGCAGTGGATGGGTACTGGTTTTATAAATCCTATAGCAATGTCTCCATTTAAAGATGATCCTGTATTAGCTGAGATGGCATCGTTGAACCACGCTTTTAGACAACCTGCTCCTAATCTAGGAGGTCAAATCGACATGCTTGCACACGAAAACGACAGCGGTCAAACAGCATACGATAGGCAGTTAGAATTACTACAATCTGTTAAAGTACAAGGGGAGACCTTGCGTAATGCATTGACTCGTCTCGTAAAAAGCAACCAATACCAAAGTTTAGAAGCAATATCAGAACCAGGCTTACCTAGTCCCCGTGTACAGAAAATAAATAGCTTACTTACTCGTTACAGAAAAGAAGCTAAGAGACAGATGCTTACTGAGTTTCCTGAGTTATCAGAGCAGTATGCAAGACTCACATCCGCACGGGCTGGACTAAAAGGAGGCATGCAAAGAGAAGATGTGCTTGAACTCCTAACTCAATAGTTAATAATATATTATCATGGCAACCACCTATGTAGATTACCCCGCATCAGCCGGACAAACAGACTTTGCTTTTAACTTTCCGTATCTTGAAGATGAACATGTTACGGTGGAGATCAACGGAGTTGCACAGAACCCAAACTCCTACTCTGTTATTGTTGAATCAAATGGTGATAAGT
>Ga0208899_1003122_pt1 | contig 10793 bp, 11 predicted proteins | sample VirMetDEL_Nov_24_FD_184518 | JGI IMG/M metagenome (GOLD analysis project Ga0208899, IMG submission 184518) | Aqueous microbial communities from the Delaware River and Bay under freshwater to marine salinity gradient to study organic matter... | ecosystem: Environmental > Aquatic > Marine >...
TCACACCAACTATTTGGGTTGATAAAGCTCATGAATACATTACATCTGTTTACGGTGAGAATTGGAAGGAAGAATATGTTGTATGGGACCCAGCTTGGGGTACGGGTAATTTAACTAGGGATTATAAATTCAAAGAGTTATACGTCTCAACCCTAAACCAATCGGACATTGATACGGCAAACCAAATGAGATATAATCCTGAAGCGGTTAAATTTCAGTACGACTTTTTAAATGACGACTACGAGAAACTTCCTGAAGGTCTTCGTAAAGCAATCGAGGAAGGTCGTAAGATTATTGTGTTGATGAATCCACCATATGGTCGTGCAAATGAAGGAGGTAGAACATCAACAATCCAAAAAGGAAGTGCAGATACAGTTGTTGGTACTCAAATGAAGAATGATAAGATTGGTGGTTGTTCTGCTCAGTTGTACTCTCAATTTTTATATCGTATAAATAAAATGGGTATTAAAAATATTTGTTTCTTTTCAACGACAAAGGTTTTGACTGGAGTATCATTCAATAAATTAAGAGAAAAAATTGAAGGCTCTTCTGAATTTAAAGGTGGTTTTATTATTGACGCTTCTGAATTTGCAGATGTAAAAAGTTGGGCATTAAGTTTTAGTATTTTTGGACAACCCAAATAATTGTATTATATTAGTAATCTAAATAAATGAGCTTATGTATAATTTTGACGTTTTAACACAAAAAGATTTCTTGGTTGAAAAAATCAAAACAAAATCAGTTTATAATACTAATGGTAAGAAAACACTAGGTAAATGGACACCTAAAGGTGAGTATGATTTTGGTTGTTTAGTATCTCATAACAATAATGTAGCTAAAGGTGTTTCTGATGTTTACTTGGTGAATAAAAAACAAAATTCAGGGGTAAAACAATTTGGTATTGATTTGAGCAATTTTTATCAAGTGTGTATAAATTTCTTCGTTAGAAAATCAATTACGTCTACGTGGTTAAATCAAAATGATGAATATTTGGAACCAAAAGGTGATATTGAAAGTATTAAATATGATGTTATAGTATATTCACTTTTCAATAATTCGTCTTATCAAAAATCATCAGACGAATTCAATAACGAATTCTTTTGGATGTCTGTTGAAAAGATGAAAGAATTGGCTGACGAGAATGAATATGACAACCTTTATAATGACGCAAGGACATCATCAAACAGACACGTATATAATCTATTATTCGGTGAAGAAAGAATTTATGACAGACTTTCACCTGACGCTAAATTAGTGTTAGATAAAGCAACTGAATTGGTTGAAAAATCTATGAAGATGAGAAAGTTTATGGCTGACGATGAAAACCACTTAAATAGTTGGGATGCTGGGTATGCACAACTTAAATTAGTGTGGAAAAAATATATGGAGAAAGACTTCAAAGAATTCAGACAACTTTATAAAAACCTTGAAGACCGAATGAGACCTTTGGTATATGAATTAGGTTTTTTAATGAAATAATTTTAAATATAAGGCTGTAGACTTATAATAACACTTTATAAGGTTACAGCCTTATAATCTAATTAGGGTTATCTGGAAACCAGTTATCCCATTCGTCAACAGTAGTGTTCACTACATTAGTTTTATCGTCATTCATAATAGGGGTTGTTTTTTTAATTAAATATCGTTATAATTAGTAAAAATGTAATTTTATGGTAAAAAAAATATTTCATTTGGCAGATCTTCACTTCAGAACATATAAACGTATTGATGAATCCAAAGAAGGTTGTCAAAAGTTTATAAACGAATCAAAAGAATTTATAGAAGAAAATGATTTAGGACATAGTGAATGTAGGATTGTAATTGCTGGTGATATTGTTCACCAAAAAATCACTATTTCCAATGAATTATTTTCACTTGTTAGTTGGTTTCTAAACGAATGTAGTAAGTTATGTCCTGTGGTAATCATCGCTGGTAATCACGACTTATTGGAAAACAATAAAGACAGGATGGATAGTATCACACCAATAATTGAGGCTATTAATAACAAAGATGTTCATTATCTAAAAGGGAGTAAGTGTTATCCAGATGACAATATTGTATGGTGTGTATATTCTATATTTGAGGAAAATGAAAGACCTAATATAGAAGAGGGTAGAAAAGAGTATGGTGAAGATAAAACTTATGTTGGATTATATCATGCACCCGTAAATGGTGCGGTTACTGCAATCGGATATGAGTTTGAAGATCATAATGATTTGGAACAATTTGAGGGTTGTGATATGGTATTACTTGGTGATATACATTTACGTCAAAAATTTGAATATAATGGGATACCAATTGCATTTAGTTCGAGTATGATACAACAAGACTTTGGTGAGAAACTATATGAACATGGTTATTTAATATGGGATGTTAAAGAAAGAACATTCACTGAACATAATATTGAAATGAATTATGGTTATTATGTGTTTAAGATTAAGTCATTAGATGATTTAGAATCAGAAACTGAAAAATTAATTAATGTTTGATGGAAATACCTAAGAAATTACAGGATGAGATATGGCAATATTGTATGACAAACAATATTACTAATGTGGATGATTTTATGTATAAGATGATCACCAACGGATTCAATACGGAGAAGTATGGTAATGCACCATTTTCTCATAATAATGAACCAGAAGTAATTGAAAAAGAGGTAATCAAAGAAGTAGAGAAGATAGTGGAAAAGGAAGTCATTAAAGAGGTTCCTGTTGAAGTTATTAAGGAAGTTGAAAAGGTAGTAGAGAAGAGGGTAGAAGTACCTGTAGAAGTGATTAAAGAGGTACCTGTAGATAGAATAGTGGAGAAAGAAGTCATCAAAGAAATAGTAGTTGAGAAAGAAGTGCCTGTTGAAGTTATTAAAGAAGTGGAAAAGATTGTTGAAAAAGAAGTTTATGTAACAGATGATGAAACAATTACCGATTTAACGCATAAAATAAGTGACTTAGAGGGTAAATTAGAATTGGAGATAAAAACGTCTAATGCACAAGTTGAGATAAACAAAGAACTAGTTGAGGTGAAGAATAGTTTATTTGATGAGTTAGAGAAAAAGAAAGAAGAGTTAGACGAATCGATTGAAGATTGGGGTGCTGATGTGACTACATTAACAAACAATTTAGAAACAACAATAGAAGAGAAAAATAAGATTGTTAGTGATTATGATGTTAAAATTGATACACTTAATCGGAAAATTTCCGATTTAACTAATGAGATTTCACAATTAGAAAAAGATTTAGAAAAGAAGACTGACGATAAGTATAAAAAGTTTTGGGAAGATGAGATTGAGTCTCATGATAAAACAAAAGAAGAAATAAATGTTTTAAAAGAAACTATAAACCAACTAAAGGGTAATACTAGTAATGGTGATGACATTTATGGTAGTGACGAAAAAGGTTGGTGGAGTGGTGGATCTAATTTAATGGGTAAAAAATGATAGGTAAAAGAATTAATAAGTAGTTTTAAATTAAATAGTGAATTAAAATGGGAAAAACTTTAACAAAGGTACATGTACCTGAGAAAGCACATATTAGAGTAGACTGGGAAGATTATCCAGAAAATAGAACTGTAGAATCTAAAAATAGAGTAAAATCATATTTTTCAAAGAAGTATGGTGTACCTACAACATCAATAAAAATTAACTTCATACCAATCATTAAGAATAAAGAAGGTAAAACAATCGATATCAGTGATGGTTTGATTGAGAACATTATGGATGAAGAATACCAAAGAAAATTATTCGCAGAATGGTTAAAGAGAAATGAAACCAACGTAGATTTTACTAGATTATGTAAGTTAGATGATAAAATTAATGAAGTATTATTTGAAGGTGATGTTGAAGATTATAGATACAGAAGATGGGAATTAAAAAAGTTATGGATTGATAATTTCTTATCTTATGGTGATAACAATGACTTAGATTATTCTAAATTAAAAGGTTTAAATGTTGTTAAATCTGAACCAGCAAATCAGGGTGGTAAAACAATTTTCAGTATTGACGCTTTGTTATTCTTATTTTTCGGTAAGACAACAAAGACAGATGTTGCATTGGAAAATTTTAATCAGTTCAGAGATAAGAATGAAGTAGTTGTTGGTGGTTTAATAACTATTGATGGTGAAGATTATATTATTGAGAGAACAATTAAAAGAAAGGCTAAGAAGGCGGGTGGTTATAGTGCTTCTAATAGTTTAGATTTTTATAAATTACTTGCAGATGGTAATAAGGAAAATTTAGAAGGTGAACAAAGACGAGAAACTGATAAATTGATTACAGAAACTATTGGTAGTTATGATGATTTTATGACAACCATAGTTGCTACTGCTGGTAACTTAGAAAGTTTAATAGGGACTAAACCAACAGAGAGAGGAAGACTACTTACTAAGTTTATTGGTTTAGAGGTTATAGAAAAGAAAGAAGCAATCAATAAAAAGATGATGGCTGATTATAAATCATCAATGAAATCTAACATTTATAACTTAAAAGATTTAAATGATGATATTACTGAGCATGAAGAATCAATAGTTACTAACAAGGGAAGTATAGAAACTAATAAGGTATCGCTTATTAATAAAGAAGATGAAATAGAATCTGCAACAAACAAAAAGGATAAATTATTAGCACAGAAGGTTGATATTGATGAAGAAGTTGAGGATGTTAACCCACAAACCTTAGAAAATGAAATAGAGACACTAACCAGCGATGGTTTAAGTAAAAAGAAAGACTTAGAAGATACTTTAAAGTTAATAAATGATATAGGTGAGGTAGATTTCGATGAAGATGTGTATAATGATTTGGTAGAAGAAAAGAATGATTTAAAGATTTCTATCGGTGGTATTGAAAAAGACATAAAGTCAAAAGAGAAATTGGTTAAAGAGATGAAAGAAGGTGAAATTTGCTCTTTATGTAAACAACCATTAAAAGATGTTGATCATACCGAGCAAATTAAGCAATTAGAAACTGAAATTGGTGAAAAAGAGGACGAGTTAGAAAAAGAAACCAAAAATTTAGCTGAGATAACAGAAAAAATTAGTATATTAGTAGAAACGAAGGAAAAATCTGATAAAAAAGATAAATTAGGTTTAGTTAGAGATAGATTAGAGATAGAAATGGAAAGTTTAAGAGTGGACATAAAAGAAAAGAAAGGTATTCTGAAAGTTTACAATAAGAATATTGAATCTATCGAATCTAATAGAAATGTTGAGAGTAAAATATTAGGATACAACCAACTATTAACTAACCTTAACTTAGAAAGAGACGAAATCAATAAAACAATCACTGATTTAGAGAATGAAATCAAAAATAGTGAAGGTGTTATTGAACAAAACAAAGAATTAATTAAGTCAATCAAAAAAGAGACAGATGTACTTAAAATATTCGAAGTTTACCATAAAATGATTGGTAAGAATGGTATTTCTAAGTTAGTTTTAACATCAGTTATACCTATTATTAATTATGAATTACAAAGATTATTAGATGATATTTGTGATTTTGAATTAGAACTTAATATGAATGATAAAAACGAAGTTGAGTTTTTAATTATAAAGAATGGGGTGTCTAAGAAATTAAAAAGTGGGTCTGGTTTAGAAGCAACACTTTCATCTTTAGCCCTTCGTTGTGTGTTAGGTAGAATATCAACCTTACCAAAACCAAATGTAATAGTATTTGATGAAGTTTTAGGTAAAGTAGCTGATGTAAATTTAGATAATGTAAAACTATTCTTTGATAAGATTAAAGATATGTATGACATTATTTTATTTATCACACATAACCCGATTGCACAGGATTGGGCAGACAAAATTATTACTGTGGTAAAGAAAGATGACATTTCGTCATTAAAATTAAATTGATTACCTTTGGGTATCATTATTGTTTAATCTATATTTATAAAAAAGAGTGTTATGAATTTAAATGTAAGAGCGTATTGTTTAGTAGGGTTAGGTAACATTAAAGACTTAACTAAGTTATTAAGTGAAATATCAGAAAATGATGTCTCATTTGTTAGTGGTACTGGTTTGGTTATTGTAACTTTTATGTCTTCTTGGAATATATCGGAAATTGAGGATTTCCTTAATGAAAATGAAAAATCCTATATTGTGTTTGAGATGACACCAGGATTCTTTTCAGCTAATATTAGAGATGATAAGTTTCAAGAAACGTTATTTGGTGGACCTATAGAGAATACATCATTCTTCCAAAACATAGAAGACACTTTATCACAATTAAAAGATATAGACTTATTTAACAATATACAAGGTGAAGAAATTGAAGATGATTATATGACAATTATGGACTTTATGAAGAATAGTTTTAAAAAAGAAGAAGAAAAAGAGCCAGAGTTGGATGAAGTATTAGATAAAATTAGTCGAGTAGGTTTTGAAAATTTAAGTGAGAAAGAAAAAGTTTTTTTAGACAATTACTCAAAAAAATAAGTAATATTTAATTGGGTATTTGAAAAAAGTTTTGTAATTTAGTAAAAAAATATTTATATGAGCAACAGATTTATCAACACAAAAGAGGACAGATTGTCCATTTATTTTAAGGATGTGAGAAAGAGTGAAACAATTTCTGCAGAAGAAGAAGTTGAATTAGCTAAAAGGATTGAAAATGGTGATGAAAGAGCACTTAACGAATTAGTGAATGCGAATTTACGATTTGTAATTAAAATTGCTAAAGACTATCAGAATCAAGGTGTACCCTTAGCTGATTTAATCTCTGAAGGTAATTATGGTTTAATAACTGCAGCACAAAAATTCGATCACACAAAAGGTTTTAGATTTATATCATATGCTGTATGGTGGATTAAACAAGCAATTAAACATTGTCTTAATGAGAATGCTAGAACAGTTAGACTACCAGCCAATATGATTAATAAGTTATCTAAACTTAGAAAAGAGTCAGAGGTATTTGAAAAAAACAATGAGAGATCAGCAACAGATAATGATGTTGAGTATGTAGAAGTACCTTATTGTAATTCATTATCTTCACCAATCAATGAAGATGGTGATGTATTAGGTGACTTATTATCTGATGATATATTCGGTAATCCAGATGAAATCATTTCAGAAGAAGAAAATATTAAAAGACAATTACACAAAGCAATGAAAGGATTGTCTGATAGAGAAAAGGATATCATTTATTGTTATTTCGGTATCAATGGACACCCTTTAACTTTATCACAAATCGGTATGGAATACGGGTTAACAAAAGAAAGGATAAGACAGATTAAAGAATCTGCAATCAGAAAAATTAGGAATAATACGGATGGTGTTTTTGATTACTTAATGTAATCAGTTTTTATAGTTGTTAATAATGAAGGGGGGTTTTTTACCCCCTTTTTTTATATACTTTTTTATATCTATACATTATCATTATTACGAGTATTTATATAAAAACATTATTATGAAAAAATTTATTGAGTTAATTAAGAAATACAAAGTCTATATTTTAGCCGCTTTGTTAATAGTTTTCTTTTTTAAATCTTGTAGTAAATCAAGTAACATTAAAAAGTTAGAAAGAACAAATGTAGAATTACAAAGTAAAGTTGATTCTTACGAAAGTAAGATTGATAGTTTTCCTGAGATTTTAAGGAAAGAAAAATTATCCATTTATTTAAGTTTAGACGACACTATTTCTAGAGTTGATAGAGGACCACAATTAATGGGATTACATAAAATGATTAAAGATAGTGTTAAATCACTACAAGACTAGTTATGAAAAAGATTTGGGATTGGATAATAAATAACCCTAATAGGGCGATGTTCCTAATACCAATATTATTGGTTGCTGGTATTTCTATTTCACACGTTGTTACTTGGTATGATATGGCAAACCCAATTAACTGGGCGGTATATCTATCAATAGCTATTGAGGTAGGTGCAATGACTGCTTTGGTTGCTGCAACAAATAAAATTAAAGGTGGTGTGTGGTTTATGTTTGGTTTGGTTACATTCATCCAAATGATAGGTAACATATTCTATTCATTTTACCAAATAGATGAAACAGGAGACTTATTTCAGGCATGGATTGAGTTGACATCACCTGTATGGGAACTAATGGGAACTGAAACAACCGATATCGTTGGTATGAAGAGATGGTTAGCATTCTTAGAGGGTGGTTTATTACCACTTATTTCATTAACATCTTTACACTTCTTTGTTACTTATGAAAAAAATACACAGGACGATCCAAACGAAGGTTTAACACCTGAAATGAAAGAAGTAATAGTTGCAGAAGAAAAAAGACAGAACGAAGAGATTAAAAAAAAAGTAGTTGAAGTAGAGGTTGAGGATATACCAACAGAAGAAACTATAGTAGAAAAATCTCAAAAGGCGAAAAATATTATTGAATCATTTGGAATAGATTATGAATTTGATGATGAAGTTTTCAATGAGAATCCTTTAAGTAGTGATATTGGTGAAGAGTTTTTAGAAGGTGTTGATTCTATGGATAATATAGATGAACCTCAAGAAAAAGAAGACGATACAGATGAATGGGATGAAGATCATGCTTTAGATATGGTAATGAATGAAATGGTGGAAGATTTAATGGAAGAAGAAAATGTTGATACCATTGAAGAATTAATTGAGGTGTTAGAAGATGAATCTATAGTTGAAGACATTGAAGAAGAAAAAGAAGATGATTCACCTACAACAAAACAAGATGTTACGATAAATAACAAAGCACCTAAAAGAAAAATGGGTATTGATAGAATTAGGTAATGTTTATTGATGAAAATACATATGAATTAGGTGAAGGTAACTACTATAAAACAGAGTTTACTAAGACAAAAATTATTATTGGTAACACTAATAATAGTGGTATGAAGCATGTTTATGGTTGGAAGAATAGAATATTGGGTAACTATAAAAAAACTTCTACATTTACTATAGATAGGAAAGGTAACATATACCAGCACTTTAACCCAATTTATTATTCTGATTTTGTCGGTGATAAGTCAATAGATAAAAAATCTATAAGTATAAGTTTAGAAAATCAGGGTTGGTTAATTAAAGATATATTAAGAGACAAATATTATGACTGGGTAGGTAACCCGTATAAGAGAAGAGTTAAGGTTTTCGAAAAGAGGTGGAGAGGGCAAAGTTATTGGGATCCTTATACACCCAAACAATATAAAGCCACTTTAGAACTTGTGGAGTATTTATGTAAAGAGTATGACATACCAAAAAGGGCGATAAGTCATAATACTCAGATAGATAATATGCAATCATTTGATGGTGTGTCTTATAGGAGTAATTACTTTAAAGAAAAGACTGACTTAACACCAGCTTGGGATTGTAAAAAAATTAAAAATAAATTAGAGAAATGAGAAATATGAACGAAGATCACACTAGAAGAATTCTAAACTTAATTAGAGAAGGTAAGAATACAGATGAATCTAAATTAATAAAAGAGCAGGAGGAAACACTTGAACCTACTGATGAAATGATGCCTGATGATTTTGAAACGGCACCTGTTGAGGATGAGGTTGATGAAGATACTGGTGAAGATAGAGATTTAGATGATGCTGAATTAAAAGAAGAAGAGGATAAATTTAGACAAACTGTTCATAACAGAGTTAAGTTTAATAATTTTAAGTTATACCCTACATCACAAAATGTTGAGTGGAGTGGTGAGTTTACAGATAATAGGATTGAGTGGAATTACTCTTTAGATGATAGTAGGGGTGTTTATATCACTAATGAATTACTTCAGTTAGATGATGACACTTTAGAGGTTATTAAGAAATTGGTTGGTTATTATAAAGCATGGTCTGATGATTGGGCAACAAGAATTGCTGAAGAGTATAACAATAAAGTCAGAGATGAAGAGAATACGGAGGATGATGGTGAAACTGCTAAAGATGAGTTAGGTGGTTTTGAACTTGGTGATGATTTACCAGATGAAGAACCATTTGTATAAAATTAATGATTATGTGGATACTACATCAAATATCTGAATACTTAAAAACACCTAAAGGACAAAGGAATGTTCTGTTTATTGTGTTAGTTGTTGTTTTAGTTTTTATGTTTAGATCTTGTGGTGGTGATAGTTTAGATAAATTAAAGTATGAACAAAACATATCATCATTAAGGGATAGTGTCAGGACCTACCAAACAAAAAATGGTGAATTAGTAAGTGAGAAAATGGCACTTATTTTAGAAAAATCTGAATTAGAAGGATATAATGGTGACTTACTTAAAGAAATTAAAGATATTAAAGACAACCCTATCGTTGTAACCAAAGTAGTCACTGAAATTGTGCATGAGATATCATACATTGAACCCGAATTAGACACTAATGGCATCATATATAATGCAGATAGTACAATAAAATACACACCATTTAAATGGGATATAGATTCATTATATAGTGAAGGTAATTATAGAAAAATAGGTGGTGAATATACTATATCGGTAGATACAAATCTAAATACTAAGACAAAAGATTTCGTTTTATTAAATGATGAAATAGGAATGTCATTCACAACAGGTTTAACTGAGAATGATGATGATAAAGTTGAGATATTTATAAAATCTAAATACCCTAATTTTAAAGCGGTTAAAATAGATGGGGCGTTATTCGACCCTAGAGAATCAAAAGTAATTAAAAAGTTTTTCCCACCTAAGAGATGGGGAGTTGGTGTATATGGTGGTTATGGTGTATACGTTGACCCTGGTAAATTCACTGCAGGTACTGGATTAACCTTTGGTGTAGGTATTTCTTATAACCTATTTCAATGGAAAGGTAGAAAATAATTTTTATTAATTTATAGATATTTATAAGTATGAAAGAT
>Ga0208899_1003123_pt1 | contig 10793 bp, 12 predicted proteins | sample VirMetDEL_Nov_24_FD_184518 | JGI IMG/M metagenome (GOLD analysis project Ga0208899, IMG submission 184518) | Aqueous microbial communities from the Delaware River and Bay under freshwater to marine salinity gradient to study organic matter... | ecosystem: Environmental > Aquatic > Marine >...
TGAGTTTGGAGCTGACGGGTGCTTGGGTCAATGAGTGCCGGGAGCTTCCCAAGGCGGTGATTGATGGCTTGACGCATAGGGTTGGTCGTTTTCCGACGAAGGCTGATGGCGGGCCTACGTGGCACGGCGTTATCATGGATACCAACCCTATGGATGACGATCACTGGTATTATCGGGTGGCTGAGAAGGAGCGGCCCAAGGGAAGGTTCGCGTGGGAGTTTTTTAGGCAACCGGGCGGTGTTATTGAGGTGCCTTTGGACAAGGTGCCGAAGGATATGCCCGAGGCGCAGGGGCTGACGCATCAGGCGGGGCGTTGGTGGAAAACGAATGGCAAGGCTGAGAATGTGAGCAACTTGCCTGCGGGTTATTACGATCAGCTTCTTGGCGGTAAGAACTTGGATTGGATTCAGTGTTACGCTGAAGGCAAGTACACGTTTGTGCAGGAGGGGCGTCCTGTTTGGCCTGAGTATAACGATGAAATGATGGTGAGTGATCTGGAGGCAGATCCGAATGTGCCGTTGCAGATCGGCTTAGACTTTGGTTTGACCCCGGCGGCGATCTTTGGGCAGAAGATGGGCAATGGCCGCTGGCATATTCTGCATGAGCTGGTGACGTTTGACATGGGGCTTAATCGTTTTGCTGACATGTTGAAGAGCGAGTTGAATGCGCGGTTTCCTAAGATGGAAGCAATGATTTGGGGTGACCCGGCGGGTATGCAGCGCGATCAGATTTTTGAAACCACGGCCTTTGATCACTTGAAAACCTTGGGCATGATGGCGCGTCCTACGGCCACCAATGATTTTAGAACGCGGCGCGAGGCTATGGCGATCCCTATGGGGCGTCTGATCGACGGCAAGCCCGGGTTTATGATTGATCGTAAGGTAATGCGGCTGCGCAAGGCTTTGGCGGGTGGATATCACTTTAAGCGGGTAAGCATGGGATCTGGCGTGGAGCGGTTTCGTGACGTGCCGAATAAAAACGAGCATTCACACGTTGGCGATGCGGCGGGTTATTGCTTGCTGGGGTCTGAGCATCGGATCATGACGAAAAGCCCTCGGCCTATGGGCGGGCGTCCTACGCAGGCCAAGGTATTGGACTTTGATGTTTTCGGTTAGTGAGCTGAATAAGATCATGCGCATGGATTTTCCCCGGCATAAAATCGTGCCGTGGAACCCGGTGCATGACAAGCTTATTGACATGAATGATTTTGATCGACGGATCAGGTCTAATTTCCCTGACTTTGAGCAAACCTTTTTGCAGTATGCCAGTGCGGGTGCGGCCTATACTGGCATTGGGGATGGTAAAATCTATGCGATGTTTGGGGCGTATGAGTTTTGGCCGGGATGCTCTGAGGCTTGGCTTATTCCCAGCAAGGATATCGACAGAAAGACGGTTAGCTTTCACCGGGCTGCATTGAAGTTTTTTGATCTTTACTGCGAGAAAACGCAAACAAAGAGGCTACAAGCTACGGTTCATTCGCAAAATGTTCGGGCTGTAGAGTGGGCAAGGAGGTGTTACTTTACGCATGAGGGTACGCTGCGCCAGTACGGCCCTGATCACGGCGATTATGAAATGTTTGCAAGGATTCTCTAATGGGTGGTTTTTTTAGAAAAAGTTCATCCCCTGCCCCTGCGCCTCCCAAGGTAGATGAAAGCTTGGAGGAGCAAGAGCAACAGGTTGAAAAAGAAAAGGCGGCTGAAGGCAAAAAAATTGCCGCTCGAGTAAAGGCGCGTGGCAAGGGCGGCAAGTCAGGACGCGGCCAGCTTATGGCAAGTGGGGTTGGCGCTGGAGGTCGAGACAGAGATGTTGCCGCTATGGGAACCACTGCGTTGCAAACAACGCTTGGTCGTAATCCACGGTCTGGCTGATGAAGGTTTACCGGCGCAACCCAAAACATACGGAGTCTGATGATGTACGCAGCCAAAGGCGCAAAGCCCAGCAAGAAGAAGCCAATGAAGAGCCTGCGCAAGAAGATGGCGACTAAGTATGGTAAAAAAAGCGTTTCAAAGTAGCAGCGGCGGTCTGAACGAAAAAGGGCGCAAAGCTCTGGGGATGGGGCGTCAGCTTACATCTGGAACAAACCCGAGGCGGGTTTCATTCGCTGCTAGATTTGGAGGCATGAAGGGGCCGATGAAAGATGAAAAGGGTCGGCCTACTCGAAAAGCTTTGGCGTTAAAAGCGTGGGGCTTTGGCAGCGAAGAGGCTGCGCGTAACTTTGCAAATAGGCATAAGAAAACGTAATGGCTGGTTTAAGCACAGAACAGATTAAAAAGCGCTATAAAAAAGCGGAAGCTCATAAGCAGCAATGGCGTTCTATCTATGAGGAAGCCTACGAGTACGCGCTGCCTATGCGTAACCTTTATGACGGCTATTACGAGGGTAATACACCCGGTCAGAATAAAATGAAGCGGGTGTTTGATAGCACGGCAATTCATAGCACCGCTCGGTTTGCCAATCGCATACAGTCTAGCCTGTTTCCACCGCAACGCCCTTGGTGCAAGCTGGCTCCCGGGAATGAGATACCCGAGGAGCAAAAGATCCCGGCGCAACAAGCCTTAGATTTTTATGCTGACAAGATGTTTGGCGTTATGGCGCAGTCTGGCTTTGATCTGGCGATGGGTGAGTTTTTGCTAGATCTGGCAGTAGGCACAGCGGTGATGCTGATCCAGCCGGGTAATGAGGTAACCCCTATTCAGTATACGGCGGTGCCGTCTTATCAAATCAGTTTTGAGGAAGGGCCAAACGGCACTGTGGACACCGTGTACCGCAAGCTGAAGCGGCAGTTTCGCAACATAGAACAAGAGTGGCCTGACGCTGATATTCCTGATGAAATGCGCGCGCGCTACGAAGAAGACCCCTTTGAAATGGTTGAGCTTCTAGAGGCAACCTATACAGAACGTGGACAAATTTCGTATTGCTTGGTGCATTATGAGAGCGATCATAAGTTTGTACACCGCGATTTGAAATCTTTTCCTTGGGTTGTGTCGCGCTACATGAAGGCCAGTAATGAGCGTTATGGGCGCGGCCCAGTATTATATGCTCTTCCTGACATTAAGACGCTTAATAAAGTTGTTGAATTAACTCTTAAAAATGCGTCTATCAGTATTGGCGGTGTATTCACTGCGGTAGATGATGGGGTTTTAAACCCGCAAACAATATCAATTGTGCCGGGAGCTGTGATCGGCGTGTCGAGCAATGGTGGGCCACGCGGCCCCAGCTTGTCGCCCTTGCCGCGTTCTGGTGATGCAAATCTTACACAAATCGTAAGCAATGATCTAAGAATAAATATCAAGAAGACGTTGCTGGACGAAAGCTTGCCTCCCGACAATATGTCGGCCAGAAGTGCGACTGAGATCGTAGAGAGAATGAAAGAGCTATCGCAGAACTTGGGCGCAGCTTTCGGGAGGCTCATCTCTGAAACTATGTTCCCCATTGTGCGTCGATCTATGGAGCTAATGGATGAAATGGGCATGATCGATTTGCCGCTCAAGATCGATGGCCTGCAAGTTACTGTGCGCCCCGTTTCGCCTTTGGCTATGGCGTCGAATATGGACAAGCTTAACGAGGTTATGCAGTTCATTCAGATTTCACAAAGCCTTGGCCCGGTAGGTCAGACACTGCTCAAAATGGACAAGGTCGGCGACTATATTGCTGACCAGCTCGGCGTTCCCGCAAGCCTGCGCACTTCACAAATGGAGCGGCAACAGATGCAAGAACAGATGATGCAGATGGCACAAATGGCTGCGCAACAGCAAGGCTTGGTGCCAGAGGGTGAACCCGCAGAAGGGCCAATGCAATGAACGGAATAAACGCTCCCGGCTGGGAAGGTTTAGACGCTACCGTTACACCTATATCCCGCGATCTACAGATGGATCTGGATATTCTTTACAAGCGCTGCTTTGCTACTGAGGAAGGCAAAAAGGTGCTTAAACATCTTGTCGAAAGATATGATGAACCAGACGCATGGGTGCCGGGTGAGCCTGACGCGTTTGGCTATGCAAGATCAGCGCAGCGAAGACTGATCAAAGAAATCTTAGCGAGGATAAAGCGAGCAGATGAGCGAGAATGAAGAAAGCCAAGAGCAAGGTTTAATGGATGGCGTTGAATCAAACGCCGCAGAGGAAACAACTGAAGATCAAACAATAGATCACCGGGCTGATTCTGAGGAGCCAGATGATGACGTGTATGATCGGCCTGATTGGTTTCCCGAAAAGTTTTGGGATGAAAAAGAAGGCCCGGATCTTGAAAATCTAACTAAGTCATATCAAGAGCTGCAAAAGCAGTTTTCGCAGGGCAAGCACAAAGCGCCTGATGAATACGATATGTCTTCCCTATCTGATGCTGGCTACGGTGATGATGATCCTGTGGTTGACGCCTATAGAGGGTGGGCAAAAAAATATGGCATTAATCAAGTTGCGTTTGATGAATTGGCAACTGCAATCACCGGGATGGCCGGTGAAGAGGCTAATGAAACAGCCTTAAATGTGGAGCAAGAGCGCAAGGCTCTGGGAAACAATGCGGATGCAATAATCAAATCAAATGTTGATTGGGCTGACGGCTTGGTTCGCAAAGGTGTTATAAGCGATACCGAGCGCGAAGAACTTAATATCTGGGGTGGATCAGCGGTCGGTCAGCGATTGATGCAAAAGGTGCGCGAAATGTCTGGTGATATGTCTAAGATCCCAATTGCGGATGTTGGCGACAGCGGTGTTAGCGAGACTGACTTTAAAACCAGTATGGCGAGCAAAATGGCAGATCCGCGCTACGGAAGTGATCCGCAGTTTACCCGGCAAGTAGAGCAAGAGTTTGAGCGTAGGTATGGCTAGACTGTTTTGCTGTCACACCCATTGATTACCCTGATGACACTGATGACTAGTAATCAAAGTAATCAAGGTAATCACGCCGTACAAATACTAAATGTATTGCATTGAACTTGGATATATTCTACATTTGCGATGAGCGATAACCCTACCGGGCCGCTCTGGCGTGGAGAAATCCACCGGGCATGGACGTGCCATGCAGCCAGAGGCCGGGATCTTTCCTGACAACCTAATCGGCGTTTAACCTAGTTTATAGGAAAACGTAAATGAGTACGAACCTAAGCCCAGCTTTCGTTCAGCTATTCGACGCAGAGGTGCATCAGGCTTATCAAGCCTCCGCACAGTTGCGTGGAGCTGCACGTATGCGCACAGGTGTTGTGGGCGACACCGTAAAATTCCCCAAGGTGGGAAAAGGCCAAGCGTCTGTTCGCGTTCCGCAAACTGATGTTGTGCCAATCAATGCGGCATTCAGCTCAGTATCTGTAACTCTTACAGATTATACGGCGGCTGAATATTCAGATATCTTTAACCAGCAAAAAGTTAACTTCGATGAGCGCCAAGAGCTGGCACAAGTCGTTGGGAACGCGATTGGACGCCGTGAGGATCAAATCCTGATCGACGCTCTAAACACTGCATCTGCCGGTACAACCGTTGCCAAAACTGTTGTTACATCTGGTAGTGCGGCTGCTTCAAACTTGAATGTAGGTAAAATCATTGCAGCCAAAAAAGCTTTGGACGCAAAGAGTGTGCCGACAAGTGATCGTCACTTTGTGATTCATGCCAATAACTTGGCTGGTTTGCTGGGCGATGAGCGGGCAGTTTCTGGTGACTTCCAGACGCTAAGAGCGCTTGTGAGCGGTGATATCAATACCATGATGGGCTTTACCTTCCATGTAATTGGTGACCGCGATGAAGGTGGCTTGCCACTGTCAAGTAGTGATCGGACATGCTTTGCATTCCATAGATCAGCGCTTGGTTGTGCGGTTGGTATCGCGCCTAAAACTGAAATTAACTACATCCCCGAAAAAACATCGTTCTTGGTTACGGCAATGCTCTCAATGGGCAGTGCGGCAATTGATGTCGATGGGATCGTCGATGTTGTTTGTGACGAAAGCTAGGAGGCAGATTAATGGCTTATGCAGCAACTGGTCTAAACCCTATCGGTGGTCAGTCTAAAAAAGGTAGCAACTCAGCAGCGTGGAGCTACACGTCAGCGGATGCAATCGCCACTGTAAACACAGCGGGATACTTCAACGATGCATCTCAGCTATTGGCGGTAGGTGACGTTGTTTTTGTCTATGACAGCAACACGCCCACCTTGTCCATCGTCATGGTCAAGTCAAACGCTTCTGGCGTGGTCGATGTAACGGACGGAACGACTGTCGCAATGACCGATAGCGATTAAAAACACGCGGGGGGCTAACAGCCCCCTGCCCCAACTTTAGGAGCATTTTATGGCAGCGGGTGATACAAATGTTTCAATCTGTAACAAAGCCCTGTTATTGCTCGGTGCAGAAAGCATTACCAGTTTTACTGATGGATCTTTAGCAGCGGCGGCTTGCTCAAGTCTTTATCCAGAAGTTAAAGCCACTACGCTGGCTATGTACCCTTGGAGCTTTTCTATCGCAAAGATTCAATTGACTCGGGATACTGCGACACCGGCAACTGAATACACATATCAATACGTTCTTCCTTCCGACATGCTGACAGGCGTACCCCGCTCGGTTTTTCTCTCCTCCCAGCCGGGTGCGGGAGCCTATAAGAGATGGGAAATCGGTAGATCTGCATTAGGCGCAAGCGTTTTGATGACAGAGGCAACTGAAATTCACATTGATTACCAGCAATCGGTAAGTGAGGGCCAGATGCCGAGCTACTTTGTACAACTTCTCGCTTATCAAATGGCGTGGCATCTGGCAGAAATTATCACTGATCAGACCACAAAGATGCAAATGTGGAAAAGTGAGGCAGTAGGTACGCCGTCTGAGGGCGGGCGCGGCGGCTATTTTAGGCAGGCTGTCAACATCGATAGTGCGGGTCAGACCCCACAAGTAATAGCCGACTATATGCTGGTTGAGGTGCGCGGTTGAGCCGCTACCATCAATATCAAGCCAGCTTTACTGGCGGGGAAATGGATCCCTTATTGCGCGGGCGCACTGACTTGCAGCAATACTATGCGGCTGTCGCGCTGGCACAAAACGTGCAGTTTGAGCCGCAGGGGGGTTTTTCTCGGCGTCCGGGTTTGCGCTTTTTAACAGATCTTACGGGTGACAATCCTGCGAACGGCGTCTTGTTGATCCCTTTCGAGTTTTCAACAACGCAAAACTTTATGATCGTTGCCAGTGTTCAAACGGCGTCATCAACTATTCGTTTTCGTTTTTATGCCAATCAAACCCTTCTGACCAATATTAACGGATCGGGGAATAGTTACTTAGATTACGCGGTAGGCACACTCTATGATGTTTCCACGATTGATATGGATAAGACTTATTTCACTCAGTCTGCCGACACGCTGATCATAACGAATGAAAACTTTGCGCCGTTTAAGGTTTTGCGCGGCGCAAACAACACAACATGGACGGCTTCTGCTCTCAGCCTAACTACGCCCAAGACTGCGTTTACACTTGCCACAAGCAGCCCATCAGCAACGCTTACGGCTACTGCAATTGAGGGAACAACAAAAGTTACCGCAGGCAGTTCTGTATTCACCTCGGCGCATGTTGATCAATACATCAATGTCTTAAATGGTTTTGGCCGCGCGCGCATAATTAAGCACAATAGTGGTACTGAGCTTGAAGTTGTTACTGAGATTCCATTTTTTAGCACTGATGCGATTGCCGCTGGAGATTGGGAGCTTGAAACGGGATATGAGAATAGTTGGTCTAATACCCGGGGGTGGCCGCGTACATGCTCATTCCATGAGGGGCGCTTATACTTTGGGGGAGCGGCGTCTGAGCCTGCTACTTTATTTGCGTCTAAGGTTGCCGACTTTTTTAATTTTAAAATAGCTGAAGGCTTAGATGATGACGCGATAAAAGTAACGCTGTCTACGGATGCGGTAAACGCTATTACTGCTTTGCGCTCGGGGCGCGACTTGCAGATCTTTACCACCGGGGCTGAGTTCTTTGTTCCACAGGCTGACTTAGATCCAATTACCCCGGCAAACATTACAATCAAGTCGGCTACACGGCGCGGATCAAAGTTTGGCATACGTCCACAAGCGGCTGAAGGCGGCACGATCTTTATTCAACGCCAAGGCAAAGCAGTACGCGAAATGTTGTTTAGCGATGTTGAGCTGTCCTATGTGGCGAATAATATATCGCTACTCAACAGCCACATGTTGGTCGATCCCAAGCGCATGGCGCTGAGAAACGCCACTGACACTACAGAGGGCGATTTGCTGCTCATAGTGAATGGAACAGCGACAACGGGTTATCGTGCGTCCTCTGTGGGCTTTGCAGGCACCATGACCGCGTACACGGTGAACCGAGCGCAAAACATTGTCGCCCCGGCAAACTGGTCAACAGATGGAGACTTCATCGATGTTGGCGTGGATCTGGACACGATTTATTGCGTAGTAAAGCGCACTATTGGTGGGGCTACCAAATACTATTTAGAAGTCTTTGATGAAGATCGAACCACTGACAGTGCAATTCAATACTTTGCAGGCGCAACATCTCCTGATCAGTCTTTACCCACCAACACAACGGCGGGGAGCTTATCGCATCTAGAAGGCAAAACGGTAAAGGTAGTGCGCGACGATATAATTGATTCCGATGATACGGTCGCCTCTGGCAATGTTTCTTTAGCCGCTGTTCCCGCATCTTACGTTGAGGTTGGTTTAGACTATACGGTTGAGGTGAAAACGCAGCCTATTGAAAGCAGGCTTCCCAGCGGATCGATGCAGTCCACAAAGCGGCGGGTTTTGGAAGTAACGCCTATTCTATTCAAAGCTCAAAACATCACCATCAATGGCAAAAATATAGAACTAGATCCGCTGCCCCTTTCGGGATCGGGTGGCGCAACAGCATTTACGGGCGTGAAAAAAACGCAGGGGTTTTTAGGATTTGATCGTGATGCGCAGATCACTATCGGTCAAAGTCAGCCGCTGTTTTTCACCGTCTTATCCTTGGATTATAAATTAAGCGCGGGGCAATAGTATGGGTCAGGCAATACAAATAGTCGGTGCAGTAATGAGCGGAATGGCTCAAATGAATGCGGCAAGAGCTGAACAAGAACAGTATGAAATCAAGGCTCGCAACGAAAAAATAAAAGCCCGCCAAGATTCTATAAATTACAAACGTGAGGGTGTTGAGCGTTTGCGGGCGCTTAACCGGGCAATGGCTTCGACGGTAGCTAATGCAGCCGCAGGCGGCGTGTTAGCCATGAAGGCAGGCGAAACCAAGCGCATGATAAATCTTACATCAGCGGCCTATGGGCTGGGTGAGGTACGCACGTTAGACCGCAATGCTGAAATGGCGATCTTGGGTGGCAACGCGGCGGCGTCCGATGCCCTCAAAGCTGGGGAAACAGCTTATACCACTGGTATGCTTTCGGCGGTTGGTAATACGGCAACAAGTATCGGTAAAACACTCAGCATTGGTGGTGGCTCCGGGCCAACCCAGCAAGCATAATGGCAGAGTCGGTTACATATCGCGGCGGGCGCGTTAACCTAGTCGCCTCGCAGCTTACGTCCTATAATGCGCAAGCCACGCAGCGGGGAAGTCAAAGGGTTGCTCAAACTATTGACCGCATGGTTGGTTTTGCACAGCAACAAATGGCCGATAAAGCTCGGGTTGACGCTGTTGAATATGGTGCGGCAAACGCTCCGACAGCCGAGCAAATTAATGCGGCGAGAGAAAGCGGTGAAGAGCTTACCCTACCGGGGGATAATAACACTTTGTTTGGCCGCGTTGCACGGCAGGCTGCGGCAACAACAGTTACAGACACGATTGAGCTTACAGCGCGGCAAGAAATAAATGCTGCGGTTTTGCAGGCAGAGCTTAGTCGCGGCAACCCTGCGGATCTGCAAGACAAGCTAGACGCAATTATTCAAGGCTATGGCGGTACGTTTGATGAGACTGTGCCATCAATGTCGCGGGCGCTGAAGGCAAAGCTGGCAATTGTGGCAAACAGCAAATATAGCAGCTACCACTCTAACTATATTGCGCAGGCCCGGGCTGACGGAAAAGCGGCTTGGATGACTAACCTTGTCAATACGCTTACTGATTTAGACGAAATTTTACTTGTAACCACAGAAGATCAAACAGATCCAGAAACTGGCGTGGTTACTCCGGGCAATGTTGATTTAGACAGTTTTGTTCTAGGCAAGTTAACTGAAGCAAACAGCCGCGATTATACAGCGTCTGAAATAAAAGCATTAGAAACTCTTATTACGGCTAAAGCAGTAGAAGCAGCCAGTAAAGTTTTAACAAATGGCGTTCTCTCTAAGGACAACGCAGGCATAATAATTTCTGCACTTTCTACCAGCCAATCTAAACTTTCTACCGGCGATGATGTGTCGCTTGTGCTGGGGGAAAAAGAGAACTTGGCCCTATCGGTTTTGCGGCAATCGGGTCTGTCAGATAGTGAAATAGCATCTAGCTTGCGCACGGAGCGAACAGCGCAGCTTAACTTCATAGAAAGTGAAGAAAACTTTAAGGCTCGAAACGCGGACAAAATGATAGATTTGTACACTGCTCAAGCAGCGGAAGCTATAGCGGCTGGAGACGATGTAAAAGCAACTGAGGCGCTTACGGCTTTAAAAATTTTTGATCACAGTAAAGCGACAGAGTTAGAGCAAGAGTGGCTTAGTAGACCGGGCGTTCAATTTAGCGATGTTATTGCGGTCGAAACCTTAGACGCCTTGCGCGACAACATTACAATTGATCATGTCATTGAGCGCTTCGCCTTATTGAACCAAGCGGATCAAGAAAAGTATTTATCACGAGCTAGAAGGTTAGATGATGCTGATCT
>Ga0208899_1003128_pt1 | contig 10783 bp, 21 predicted proteins | sample VirMetDEL_Nov_24_FD_184518 | JGI IMG/M metagenome (GOLD analysis project Ga0208899, IMG submission 184518) | Aqueous microbial communities from the Delaware River and Bay under freshwater to marine salinity gradient to study organic matter... | ecosystem: Environmental > Aquatic > Marine >...
ATTTTGTTTGGTGGTGTGATGTCAATGTTTGGAGGATTACCTAATCATGGGACTAGTAGTTGATCAAAAGAAAGAAGAGTTTATTGGTCAGGGCTTCTCTAAAAAAGAAGCCAGGATCAAGGCACATGAGTGGTGCGAACAAACGAACACTTGTCGTGGGTGTAGCAAAGTCGTGCGATTAGATTGGTGGTCATGGAAGCAAGGCTACTGTAAGGATTGCATAGACTAGTCAATATGTCATAACGTCACACCCCAGTAGTGCGGGGTGTGACAAAGTGTCGCAGGTCATGGGGAGTGCATGTGGGCGGGTCCCACCCATAGAGGTACCAGACCAAACTCAAAAGTCGAACTTTTTAAGAGGGGGGAGGGGTAGATTTTCTAAATATGGTACCTAGTATATGTTCTATAGTGTTTGATTTACAGAGAGATTCCTGCTAAATACTTTTTGGTACCATAATTAAAAATTATGCTTAGTTTAGAAAAAATAAATGCAATTGCAGATCCGAAAGTTAGAAGACAATTAAAATTAGATATTTTAACTAGAGTAAAAAAATCTACTCAAGAAAAATATAGAACTGATTTTCTATCTTTTGTAAAATATACTTGGCCTGAATTTATCGAAGGGTACCATCATAAAGAAATTTCAAATGCATTTAATAGAATCAGAAAAGGAGAATGTAAAAGATTAATTATTAATATGCCACCTAGGCATACTAAATCAGAATTTGCTTCTTATTTTTTACCCGCTTGGATGATTGGTAACAGACCAAATTTAAAAATTATTCAAGCAACTCACACAGCAGAACTTGCAATTCGTTTTGGTAGAAAAGCCAAAACATTAATTGACTCACAAGAATATCAAGACTTATTTAAAACAAGACTCAGAGAAGATTCAAAAGCCGCGGGCCGTTGGGAAACGAATGGAGGTGGAGAATACTTTGCTGTTGGTGTCCAGGGTGCAGTGACCGGGAGGGGTGCTGATTTATTAATTATTGACGATCCACATTCTGAGCAAGATGTAAATTCACCTACTGCATTTGATAATGCATATGAATGGTATACATCAGGACCAAGACAACGTCTTCAACCAGGTGGAGCAATTGTAGTTGTAATGACAAGATGGTCAACAAAAGATTTAACAGCACAACTTGTAAATGCTGGAGCAAAAGAAGATAAAGCAGATCAATGGGAAGTAATTGAGTTTCCTGCAATTATGCCAACAGGAAAACCTGTATGGCCAGAATATTGGAAGTTAGAAGAATTAGAAAAAGTAAAAGCATCTGCTGGTATTGCAAAATGGAATGCACAATATATGCAAAACCCAACTGCAGAAGAAGGTGCTTTGTTAAAAAGAGAATGGTGGAAAGATTGGGATAAAGATTATATGCCTCCATTACTTCATGTCATTCAAAGTTATGATACTGCATTTTTAAAAAAAGAAACTGCTGACTATTCGGCAATTACAACTTGGGGAATTTTTGCAGAGAATGAAGGAGATCCACAACATATAATTTTACTTGATGCAATTAAGGAACGTTTAGAGTTTCCTGATCTAAGACGTCTTGCAAAAGAACAATATGATTACTGGCAACCCGAAACAGTTTTAGTCGAAGCCAAGGCATCTGGTCTTCCACTAACATACGAACTCAGACAGATGGGGATACCCGTCGTTAATTTCACTCCATCCAAAGGTAACGACAAACACAGCCGTGTAAATTCTGTAGCCCCACTGTTTGAGTCCGGTATGGTTTGGGCTCCTAAACAAAGAGAGTTTGCTCAAGAAGTAATTGAAGAGTGTGCTTCATTCCCATTTGGAGATCATGATGACTTGGTTGATAGTACAACTCAGGCATTAATGAGATTTAGACAAGGGGGGTTGATTATTCACCCAGAAGACTATAAAGATGAGGAGCTTCCAAGAAAAAACAAAACTTATTACTGGTAAATGACATTTGTATTTAAACACCCAAGTAAGTATAAAAAACTTACAACAACTGTACCACCAAAATCAGGGCCACAATCTCAAGGCTTGAATGTTGAGTATAATACTGTTAAAGATGTAAAACTGGAGAAAATTAATGGCAGAAATAGACAAAGCACTTCCAAACGAAGTTAGAAAAGAAGTTGAAATAGAAGGCCCAGAAGCAGCGGCTGAAGAGAATATTGAATTACAAGAGGAATTACCTAATCAAGGTGAAACAGAAATTACACCCACTGAAGATGGTGGAGTAGAAATTAATTTTGAACCAGGAGCCTTCAACCAGGCTCAAACTGAAGGACACTACGACAACCTAGCTGAGTTATTACCAGAGGAAATTTTGATGCCTCTTGGTTCAGAATTATTTGCTAATTATTCAGATTATAAATCTTCAAGAAAAGATTGGGAACAAGCTTATACTAAAGGCTTAGATCTTTTGGGATTTAAGTATGAACAAAAATCAGAACCTTTTCAAGGAGCAAGTGGTGCAACACACCCCGTATTAGCAGAAGCGGTTACTCAATTTCAATCTTTGGCTTATAAAGAATTGCTCCCGGCTCAAGGACCTGTAAGAACTCAAACTGTTGGAGCTCCATCTCCTCAAAAAACTTCTCAAGCAGAACGAGTAAAAGAATTTATGAATTATCAATTAATGGATCAAATGCCGGAATATGAAACTGAGTTTGATCAAATGTTATTTTATTTACCACTATCAGGTTCTGCATTTAAAAAAGTTTATTATGATGAATTATTGGGACGAGCTGTATCTAAGTTTGTTCCAGCAGATGATTTAATTGTTCCGTATGCAGCTACCTCATTAGATGATGCGGAATCAATTATTCATCGAATTAAAACTTCTGGAAATGATTTAAGAAAACAACAAGTCGGAGGATTTTATAGAGATATAGATTTAACTCCAGGTTATGAAAATGAATCTGATGTTGATAAAAAAGAACATGAGTTAGAAGGCATGAGACAAACAGGTAAGAACGAAGATATCTTTACCTTACTTGAATGTCATGTTAACTTAGACATCGAGGGTTTTGAAGATCGAGGACCCGATGGGGAAATCACTGGTATTAAATTACCTTATATTGTAACGATCGAAGAAAACTCTCGACAGATTTTATCTATCAGAAGAAATTATGAGATAGGTGACAACAAAAAGAAAAAAATTTCTTATTTTGTACATTTCAAATTTTTACCTGGTTTAGGATTTTATGGATTTGGTTTAATTCATATGATCGGTGGATTATCAAGAACAGCAACATCAGCTTTAAGATCTTTATTGGATGCAGGAACTTTATCAAATTTACCTGCAGGATTTAAACAAAGAGGAATTAGAATTAGAGATGATGCACAATCTATACAACCTGGTGAATTCAGGGATGTAGACGCTCCTGGTGGAAACATAAGAGATGCTTTTATGACTCTTCCATTTAAAGAGCCAAGTGCAACACTTCTTCAACTTATGGGTGTCGTTGTACAAGCTGGTCAGCGTTTTGCATCTATAGCTGACATGCAAGTAGGTGAGGGAAATCAACAAGCTGCAGTGGGAACGACAGTTGCATTGCTTGAACGTGGATCAAGAACCATGAGTGCGATTCATAAAAGATTATACGTATCACTTAAAAATGAATTTAAATTGTTATCAAGAGTATTTAAACTTTATCTACCTCAAGAATATCCATACGATGTTGTAGGTGGTCAAAGAGTAATTAAACAAGCAGACTTTGATGACAAAATAGATATCTTACCAGTTGCAGATCCAAATATATTTTCTCAAACTCAAAGAATATCTTTAGCTCAAACGGAATTACAATTAGCTCAATCTAATCCACAAATTCATAATTTATATGCTGCATATAGAAATATGTATGAAGCATTGGGTGTAAAAAATATTGATTTGATTTTAAAGAAACCACCTCAACCAATGCCTAAAGATCCATCACTAGAACATATTGATGCATTAAGTAGCATACCTTTTCAAGCGTTTAAAGGACAAGACCATAGAGCTCATATTACAGCTCATATAAATTTCATGTCTACTAACATTGCAAAAAATAATCCAGTAATAGGAGCTACACTTCAAAAAAATATCTTTGAACACATTAGTTTAATGGCTTTAGAACAAGTTGAAATGGAATTTGTAAAAGAAATAACTCAATTACAAGCGATGCAACAAAATCCACAAGCGATGCAGAACCCACAAATGCAACAAATGGTTATGCAATTAAATATGAAGATTGAATCTAGAAAAGCTGTACTTGTTGCAGAGATGATGGATGAATTTTTACAAGAAGAAAAGAAAATTAATGGTGATTTTGGTAATGATCCTATTGCAAAACTAAAAGCAAGAGAACTTGACATCAGAGCTGCTGAAAATAATAGAAGAAAAGAGCAAGATGAAGAGAGAATCAACCTCGATAAGATGAAAGCAATGATGAATCAAATGACAGATCAACAAAAATTAGATCAAAATGAAGAATTAGCTAATTTAAGAGCTGATACATCTATTGAAAAAACTGTTTTACAACACGCTTTAAAGAATCAAAACAATTAATTATGAAAAAAGCAGAAAAAAAGATAGCAAAAGTCATGAGAGAGTTTAAAAAAGGTAAATTACCGATTGGAAAATCTAAAAAACCTGTTAAAAGTAGAAAACAAGCAATAGCAATCGCTCTTTCTGAAGCTGGAAAGAGTAAAACTAGGAGAAAAAAATGAATAAGTTTGATAAATTAGAAAAAAAAGTTCCTATGCCTAAAGGCGGCAAAGTTAAGGCAGAATACCCAACTGGTGGAGTAGAAATACCAACTCCTAAAGCTGGTGAAGTCATGTCTGAAAAAGTAAAGGGACAAAAAGTAATGCCAGAAAAAGTAAGAATCGCTAAGTGGTACTAATATGTGGTTCAGTGCTATTAAATTAGCCGCACAAGCAGGCTCACATATTTTTAAAAACCGTCAGAAGACAAAAATGTTAATGGCGGATGCACAAATGCGTCATGCTGAAAAAATGGCTCGAGGTGAGGAAGCTTACCAGGGCAAATTGTTAGAATCAAGAAATTCGGACTGGAAAGACGAGTTCATTTTATTATTATTGTCGGCTCCAATTGTTATGTTAAGTTGGGCAGTATTTTCAGAAGACCCAAGTGCGATGGAAAAAATGAAATTATTCTTCGATTATTTTTCACAACTACCTTTTTGGTATCAGACAATTTTCGTGGGCGTCATTGCGAGCGTTTACGGACTTAAAGCAACAGATTTAATAAAACGTAAATAGGAGAAAATATGAATAAACCAAAAAAGAAAATTCCTGCTGGTAAAAAAGGTAAAGGAATAAGAGCTCTTAAAAAGAAAGCTCCACAAGTAGCTAAAAGAATGGGCTACAAAAAAGGAATGAGGGCTTGTGGCTAAAAAATTAACACCGTCTGAAAAATATAAACAACTTAAAAAACATACTGAAAATGCTGGTATGAAAGTTGTAGAAAAAGATGGTAAAATAGTAGTTACCAGAAAGAAGAAAAAATAATGATTAAAAATTTTAAAGATATAGTAATATTATTAATTACAACTGGTGTTCTAATTTTATTGGGTACTATTATTATTGGAGATTATATTGTAGCACTAGAAGAAAATAGACCTGTAGATGAATCTGTAATTACACTTATGAAAATGTCAGTTACAGGATTGATTGGAGTTATAGGTGGATACATTGGAGGAAGTAAAAGCTAATGGCTAAACTTTGCGCAAAAGGAAAAGCTGCGGCTAAAAGAAAATTTAAAGTATATCCATCTGCATATGCTAATATGTATGGGTCTGCAGTTTGTTCTGGTAAAATAAAACCAGGTGGTAAGAAAAAAACTAAAAAGAAAAAATAATGGGACTTAGAAAATGGGTCAACGAAAAATGGGTAGATATTGGAGCTCCAAAAAAGAATGGCAAGTATCAGCCATGCGGAAGATCAAAAGGATCAAAAAGAAAATATCCAAAATGTGTTCCGCTTGCAAAAGCAAGATCGATGTCTTCATCTCAAAAAGCTTCTGCGGTTAGAAGAAAAAGAGCTGCAGGTAATACTGGACCAAAACCAACAAACGTAAAAACGTTTGCAAAAAAATCAAAAAGAAGTTAATAATAGAATTTATTATGGCTAGAACACCTGATAAACAACCACCAAAAACTAAGAAATACTTTCGTTCCACTAAAACTGGAGCAGGTATGACTAAAGCTGGTGTTGCAAGATACAGACGTGAAAACCCTGGATCTAAATTAAAAACAGCGGTCACTGGAAAAGTCAAGCCAGGATCAAAAGCTGCTAATCGACGTAAATCATATTGTGCTAGAAGTGCTGGCCAAATGAAAAAATTTCCTTCAGCTGCGAAAGATCCAAACTCAAGACTAAGACAGGCTCGCAGAAGATGGAAATGTTAAATGTCGGAACACTATACACTAGAAACTTTCGTACCCACACTTAGAAAAAAAATAAGAGATTCTTACCAGTCTATAGGTGAAACTATGGTTGCTGGAGGAGTAAAAGATATGGAACAATATCGATATCTTTTAGGACAGGCACATGCCTTACAATTAATAGAACAGGAAATATCAAACCTGCTAAATCCAAAGGAGGATAAAAAAAATGATACTGAAAGACCAGAAAACGTCGTCGACTTCGGAAAGCCCAAAGATTAAATTAGCGCTTGAAGAAAAGTACAACGAAGAAAATAAAAAAGCTGAAGAAGCTATTGATAAACATAATTCAATAAAAGACAAAGCATCTACTAAACTTCCGAAACCAACAGGTTGGAGAATGTTGATTCTACCTTTTAAAGCAAAAGAAAAAACTAAAGGTGGAATTTTTTTAGCTGACGAGTCTATTGAACGATCACAAGTTGCATCGACTTGCGGTTTAGTTCTTGCTATGGGACCACATTGTTATGATAAGGAAAAATTTCCTGAAGGTCCTTGGTGCAAGAAGGGGGATTGGGTAATCTTTGCGCGTTATGCAGGAAGCCGAATTCAAATCGATGGCGGGGAGGTTAGACTTCTAAATGATGATGAAGTATTAGCCACAGTGGAAAACCCGGAAGATATTTTCCACCAATTCTAACATAGGAGAAGACTATGCAAAACGTAGAAGAAAAAACAGTTGACATAGATACATCTGGTCCAGGAGCCGAGGTTGAATTACCGGAGGAACAAACACCTGAATCAAACATAGAGGTATCAAATGAAACAACTGACGATAACAGTACTGAGTCCAATGACTCAGCTGAGAAATCTGATGAACAGTCTACTGTTCAAGCAGACACAACCACGGACCAAGGAACAGAAGAAAAGAAAGTTGACGAAGAAAAAAAGAAAGAATTAGAAGATTACTCTGAAGGAGTAAAAAGAAGAATAGCGAAGTTAACTAAAAAAATGCGTGAAGCAGAGAGACGTGAAGAAGCGGCTTTGCAATATGCAAAAAAAGTTCAAACTGAGCAAGAACTTCTTAAATCCAAATATTCTAAATTAGATATAGGTTATGTATCTGAAATGGAAAATAGGATTAAATCTTCTATGGAAGCTGCGGCTAGTAAATTAGCTAAAGCTAGAGAAGATGGTGATTTGAAAGCTGAGATTGCTGCTCAAACTGAAATATCTAAATTAGGATATGAAGAAGCAAGATTAGCTGAGATAAAAGCCAGACCTGAAACAAAAGCACAAGAAACTGAGGTAAAACAACCTCAAGCTCAACCTGCTCCAATTCAGGAACAACCGATCAACCCAGATCCAAAAGCTCAATCTTGGGCTCAAAAGAACTCATGGTTTGGTCAAGACGAGGCTATGACTTATACCGCATTCGGCTTGCATAAAAAGCTAGTTGAAGAGGAAGGTTATGACCCACAATCGGACGAGTATTATTCTGAAATAGATAGAAGAATAAAACTTGAATTCCCGCATAAATTTGGTAGTGTAGATACAAATACGACAAGCAGACCTACTCAAGTTGTTGCTTCGGCAAACAGAAGTAGTAAACCTGGTCGCAAATCTGTACGACTCACACCGTCACAGGTAGCAATAGCTAAAAAATTAGGTGTGCCACTAGAAGAATATGCGAAACAATTAAAGCTAACCACGAAGGAGTAATAGCATATGAGTAATGAAAATGAAAAAAGAGCTTCTCGTGCGAGTCAGACTAGAGAAAAAGAAGCTCGAACAAAAGTCTGGTCTCCACCGTCATCTTTAGATGCACCCCCTGCCCCTAACGGGTATCGACATCGATGGGTAAGAGTAGAATCTATGGGTTTCCAGGACACTAAAAACGTTGCTGGAAGATTAAGATCAGGTTACGAAATGGTTCGTGCTGATGAATACCCAGATTTGGATTATCCAGTCGTTGAAGATGGAAAATACAAGGGAGTGATCGGAGTTGGTGGCCTTGTGCTGACAAGGGTACCGGAAGAGATCGCAAAATCAAGATCAGATTACTTTGCACAGCAAGGTAAAGATCAAGATTTAGCAGTTGAAAACGATCTTATGAAGGAGCAGCACCCAAGTATGCCGATCAATCAAGATCGACAAACACGTGTAACCTTCGGTGGCTCAAAGAAGAGTTAATTTTTTAACTATTCCTAACCATCAAAGGATAAACTAAACTAAATGTCTAATAGGAGGACACAACTATGGCAAATAAAGACGCCGCTTTCGGATTGAAAGCAATAGGAAAAGTTGGTCAGAATAGAGACGCTCAAGGTTTATCCGAATACAGCATTGCAGCTTCTGCAACAGCTATTTATCAATGGGACCCAGTTGAAATGTTAGCAACTGGAACTATTGGTGTAGCGGCAGCAGGCGATGTTTTATTAGGATCACTAAACGGTGTATTCTATACTGACGCTTCAACAAACAAACCAACATGGGCAAACCATTTAGAGGCTTCAAACACTGCGACTGACATTGTCGGTTTCGTAGCGGATGATCCTTATGAAAGGTTTGAGGTACAAAGTGCTGGTACAGTAGCCGCTGCAGATATCGGTTTATGTGCTGACATTGCGTACACTGCAGGTAGCTCACCAAGCTATGTTTCAAAAACTGAAATTTCTGGAACTATGGCAGCAACTGCAGCTCAGTTAAAAATCATTGGTGTTTCAAAAGATCCTGAAAATAACGAATTAGGTTCAGCTAACGCGAACGTAGTCGTTACTATCAACGAACACTTCTTGAAACAAACAGCCGGAATATAAGGAGTATAAATTATGGCGATATCACGATCACAACTAGTTAAAGAACTAGAGCCAGGTTTGAATGCTTTATTCGGTCTGGAATACAAACAATACGAAAACCAACACGAGCAAATCTATACGAAGGAAACTTCAGACAGAGCTTTTGAAGAAGAAGTGATGTTATCAGGTTTCGCTCAAGCACAGGTTAAACCTGAGGGTTCTGGTGTTACTTTTGACAATGCTCAAGAGACTTTCACTGCAAGATACACTCATGAAACTGTAGCTTTAGCGTTCTCAATCACTGAAGAAGCGATTGAAGATAACTTGTATGACAGATTGTCTTCAAGATATACAAAAGCGTTAGCTCGTTCAATGGCACAAACAAAACAAGTTAAAGCTGTTAATCCTTTAATTCAAGGATTACCAACTACTGATGGTTTTGATTCAGGCGACGGTGTTTCTTTATTTAACACTGCTCACCCAACAATCGCAGGTAGTTACCAAAACACTTTAACTACTCAAGCTGACTTAAACGAAACGTCTCTTGAACAGTCTTTAATCGACATTGCTGCGATGACTGACGAGAGAGGTCTTAAGATCGCTGCTAAAGGAATGAAAATGATTATTCCAAGTGAATTACAATTCACAGCAGAGAGATTAATGAAGTCTGCACAAAGAGTTGGAACTGCTGATAACGATATCAATGCAATTGGTTCTATGGGAATGATTCCACAAGGTTATGTGGTTAACAATTTCCTAACAGACACTGATGCGTTCTACATCGTTACAGACGTGCCAAATGGTATGAAGTACTTTGAAAGATCACCTATCTCTACTAAGATGGAAGGTGATTTTGATACTGGAAACATGAGATACAAAGCTAGAGAAAGATACTCTTTTGGAGTTTCTGACCCTAGAGGTATCTTCGGTGTTGAAGGTGCTTAATACTTTCGAGTGTTAATTATTTTGAAGGGGCCCTTGATGGGCCCCTTCTTTTTTGATAGAAAGAAAAACTTATGAAATATAAATACTTAATAAAAATATTTACAAAACATCTTCAAACCAAATTTGAAATAGAAAGTGATAAAGAGATAAACTCTGCTGATGAGCTTAATAAACCCATCATTGACTTTCTAGGAAAATCTGATATAGATTGGGAAAAAAATGATCTACAGTATTCAAGTACTGTAAATGGTTTTTATATAACCTATGAGGAGGTTTATAATGGCTCAGGAAAACATGGTGCTGTTCGCGAAGAAACTGAAACTCGAGTCTAGATGGAACGAGTTGTTTCTTGAAAACAAGGGACAAATAACACCTGAAATGTCTGTTCTTGGTGATGAGATCAAAAACGTTATTAGATCAATCATTAGACAACAGGAAGAGCAAGTCCACAGCAATCCTAGAGATGGTGAAATTCATCTTTACGCTGGTTAATTAGGACTAACACATTGTTAAAAATGACCTTTTTTCTGTAGGGATTTCTTGCACTATTTTATAATTTGATATATAAAATAATCACTATACATAAATTAATTTCTGCATAGACGCGTATAGTCGACGCCCTAGAGACTATGTAGAAAAAACTAGGAGGATACTATGGC
>Ga0208899_1003135_pt1 | contig 10773 bp, 15 predicted proteins | sample VirMetDEL_Nov_24_FD_184518 | JGI IMG/M metagenome (GOLD analysis project Ga0208899, IMG submission 184518) | Aqueous microbial communities from the Delaware River and Bay under freshwater to marine salinity gradient to study organic matter... | ecosystem: Environmental > Aquatic > Marine >...
GACAGCACAATACCAGTATCCTCAGGCATAATGCATATAGGTTGGGAACTTAAAGGAGAACTAGACGGAACCGGTATAGCAAGTTCCTTAATGAAATTAAGAGGTAACGGTGCTTTACAAATAGGTGAAATGAGTGGTTCAGGTGGACAAGATGACGGAAACGCTGGTGTAGAATTTCAAGTAACAAATAGCGGTAATGTATCCACAAGTGGTGAGATACTAGCAACAGGTAAAATATACAATAACAGCCTTACAGCAAACATAGAATCACTGGGTAACATAGTAGGTGCCACACTCACAGACGGTTTAACTACAATTAACAGTGGTGCAATTACAAATGCTATATCAGGAACATTCTCAGGAGCATTACAGGGCGGCAGTCTCACAGACGGCACTTTAACTATATCCAGTGGTAATATTTCTAATGCATTAGATATACAAGCCACAACATCAACATTTTCCGGACAAGTTCAAGCAGGAACATTTACAGACGGTGTTTTCTCAGCAACAGGTGGTAATTTCTCAAGTGTAGGAAACATAGATGCTACAGGATATTATCAAACAAATGGCTTAATAAAAACATTTGGTGGTGATATAGAAACCACAACAGGTAATATTATAACACTTGCAAATATAAACGCAGGTGGAGGAACACTAACTGGTGTATTAACATCTAATGCAAACATAGAACTCACAGATGACGCAATATTTGTAGGTGATCTAAATGGTGCAATACAACAAGAAGTTAGAAACCAAACAGGTAATACAATAGTTAAAGGTAAAGCAGTATATCTCACAGGTGTAGCAACAGGTGATACACCACATGTTGCACTTGCAAATGCTGAAAATGCCGCAACCATGCCAGCAATTGGTATTGTTAAAAACAACATACCAGATACAGAAACAGGTGAAATAGTAATAAGTGGTCAATTAAACATTGGCACACATGGTTTCACAATAGGTAGTCAACTGTATATAAATGGTGCTGGTGATTTAACAGAAACAATTCCTGCAGGTGAAGGCAATTTAATTCAAAAGATTGGTAAAGTAGTAAATGCTCAACAAATTATTGTGCAGGGTGCTGGTAGAACAAACGCAACACCTAACTTAGACGAAAACAAAATCTTTATAGGTAATGCGGCTAACCGTGCAACAACAATAGGATTAGACAGTCTAACACAAAACATTAAAACAACTGGTAATTTACAACTTGATCCCAGTTCAAATGCAAGTGGTCTATTAGGTTTAACATATGATTCCACTAACCACTACTTAGGTTTAGGAACAGAAACACCAGAAAGAGCATTACATATAGTAGCAAGTGGTGGCGTAAAGTCTCAGATATATATGGACGAATATGATGATGGTCCAAGTGCTAATGACTTAAGAATGCGTAGAGCAGAAGGTCTAATAACCGCTCCTAGATTTGTCAATACCGGTGAACATATAGGACAATGGTATCATTATCCTTGGAGAGAAAATGCAGATCCTACAGGAAATGCGGCATTCTCAGATATTTATGGTGGTTCATTTGCAACAACAGGTGGTGTGGAAATATCATCGTTTGCAGATGGTGATTATCTAATAAATCATATACCAGTAGACACATTAGAAGCTCGGGGTGGCTCAACAGGAGACAGATTAAGATTTACAGATGGAACCATAAGATTCAATAACGGAACTATCTTTGTTTTGGATGGCACGACAAATGCTAATTTAACATCACTAAATGGCCAAGCATTCTATGTTACACGAGGTGGCACTGCCTCTAGTAACTATTTCGAATTGTATTATGATGAAGCAAGAACATCACCAGTTCAAGTAGCAACAGGAACAGAGAATTTCACAGACGGTAATGCAAATGTAGTAGCCACAGCACAACCAGTAGGTTTAGAATTAATCATTAATGAAGATACAGTAGATAGAAACAGTGAAAAAAGAATAACTAAATGGCGTGCTAACGGCACAATGGAATTTGGTGCAACATCAACAGATGTTGGCACAGGTGCGGCCGCAAGTATAACTACTGATGGTGTATTTACAACACAAGGTAACATATCAGGTGCAAATGTTATAGGAACATACTTGTATGGTGATGGAACAAACATCTCAGGTATAGGTGGTTCAGTTAATTCTTTTGAAACAATTACAGTATCAGGCGGTAATAGTGTAGTTGCGGCTAGTGGCACAGATACATTAACATTAGTGGCGGCAGGTGCTATTACACTTACAGCAGATACGGCTAACGATACTATTACAATTGGTGGTTCAGGTGGAACATATGGTAATGTGGATGTTGAGAACTTCCTAAGTGCTAATGTAGTAACAGCAAATATAGAAACACAGGGTAATATAGTAGTAAACCAAGATCTAAATGCAGATAATGATGTAAAAGCCGCTAATGCCCTATTTGCAGATCAAATATTCTCATATACAAGCGGTGGAACCATATCATTTACATCAGCAAGATTTAGTGATGCTGGATTCGGTGGAGGAAATTATTTCTTCCCTGATGTAGGAGGTAATACCGATGGTGGTGTATTACAATCAGCATCAGATAGTGTAGGATTCTTCAGTAACAGTATCAGTAATCTTAATACTTTAACAGTAGATGATGTTATAATCAGAGATAGATTACAATTAAAATCATACAGCAATACAGAAATATTAGCATTAACAGGTTTAAACGCAGGTGAAGTTGTATATAACAGCACAGATAATTTAGTGTCTTATTATGATGGAACTAACTGGAGAAATATAGCTCAAGGAGCAATAGTAACTTAATAGGAGAAAATTATGCCAGGTCAAAGAGGCGGAATGAAGAAAAAGAAAAAGAAAGGTGCTAAAGGCAAAGGTAGCAAAAGAGGATAGCACTTGGGTCAAATACTTCTCTAAAATCAGAGGAGTATGTCCCTGGAGTTACAAGTTAATGGATAAAATACTTGTAGTGCAAACAAAGGAAAATTGCTTACAGACTTGGAGTAGTCTATTTAGAGCCAGTAAGTATGAAGCCTGTGTTTACACATTCCCAGGAGCAACTGTGGATTGGTTAAGTACAAAGTGTGACGAACTAAATTCACAACAAACACATTCAGAATGGCTCTGGAGTCATCCTGCAGAAGGCGGAGACAGTACACATATCGAATGTCTTATTCAACAAAGTAGGGCTAAATTAACTAAAATCAGAGAGAGTATAGGTTATGTGGACGAAGATTAAAGAAGGTTATGCAAAATGCAAACAAAAAATTAAAGATATGTTAGGAATGTAAATGGCTAAAAGAATAACAACACAAGAGCTCCATAGAGAAGTTGAGCAGGTTAAACGAGACATAACAGTCATAAAGGACAATCACCTAGCTCATTTAGAGCGTAGTATGGCCAACTTAGAGGTTGATGTTAAAGACAATAGAAGATACTTCGACAATCGCTTAAACAACTTAGATAGTAAAATATGGGCTCTTGTATTACTTGCATTATCAACATTAGGAGCCACTATAGCAAGTATAGTGATGTAATTATGCCAGTAGCACCTAAATACATAGCAGATCAAGCCAAAAAAGCATTAGAAATCCGAGAAACATTACCTAAAAGCCGACAGTATGGTACACTAGTAGGCTTACAAAGAGCTAACCAACTAGCAAATGGTGAAAACCTATCATTACAAACACTTATAAGAATGCGTAGTTATCTTATAAGAGCAAGACAGAACTACAGACAAGCAAGATCACAAGGAAAAACAGCAGAAGACAGTAAGGCAATAGGTGCGTATTTGCTTTGGGGAGGACCCAGAGCCTTAGCATGGGCAAATGAGCAAATCGAAAAGTTACAATGAGGAATTGTATAGATTATTTTGGCAACTTGTTTCAAACATAAAAATAAGAAATAAAAAGCCAAGATGCTGGGAATACAAACCTGAAACACAAAAAACATATATACCCATAAAGGTATATAATTCAAAATATTTCAAATCAAACAGCACATTCTTACATAGATATATGTATGCAGTATATCACAGACAGTCTCTGACACCCGATGACGTAATTATGCACACATGTGATAACAGAATATGTATAAATCCAAAACATCTTAAGAAAGGTACAATTCAAACCAATAATTTGGATAGAGATACCAAACGCACCAAACGTACCAAGTAATCCTTTTTATAATTTACCACTTTTTAGCACTATTTTGACTAATACTGATAAATAAAAGTGTTAAAACAATAAAGGAGAGACTATGAGTTCATACAAAGAACAGAAAAAAATGGATATGACTCTAATGAGTAAACATTGTCCAGCAGATCCACGTTTGGGATATTACACATTTGGAGTTCATCCTAAAGATGCACAAACGGTTTTGAAATCATTTATAGATGAACCAGATGTGGAAAGAGCAGAACTAGTAGACGGTAACATAAGAATATATTATAAGGAGATTACAAATGCCTAATAAAACAGGATATAAATTAACAGTAAAACCAATGTTTAAAAAAGCCAGCAGATTCGAACAACGCTGGGGAGAACCTGCATACAAAATAGCAGAGCGAGAAAACGTAAGCACAACCACAATACATATGAGAGTGCGTAATTATGGTAATCCATATCAACGCAAAGCAAAGCCCAGTATATGGGAAGCCAAATATGGTAAAACCAGAAACGAAATATGTAAGGATCTATACATACATCCTGTGACTCTACTATTGAGAGAAAAAGCACACGGTTCAGTATATTGCGAGGATAAAATAGAAGATACAGGTGCTCATAGAAATTTACAACACGCAGGAACACACTGGAGTGAACTACCTCAATTTAAGGAAACAGGATTTTGGCTTATGCCAGATCATCCGGATTATAAAACAGAAAGAAACAAGTGTGCCAATTGGCAAATAGAAAGAAACATAAGAATTGCTAAGGAAAGAGCAGGAGAATAAAATAAGCCCTTACACTATTGCTAATATAAGGGCTTGTACAAATAAAATTTGGAGATTCAATTTGCTGATAAACAATTGGGTTCTGATTTGGAGAGACCATCTCTAATAAGATACTATAAAATAAATTATAGGATGCCGCAATTGTCTTCAATATATATTTATCTAGATAAATAAAATTGTATCGGAGATACGGGCGGAGACCAAGGACTATTTATAGTTCGCCACTAATAGGATAATATATGAAAAAAATAAATTTAAGGAGAATACAATGGTATCATACCAAGACATTCCTAAAAGTTACGTAGATAAAAACGACAAGCAAGTCTATTATTATAGACGTAAAACATTGGCTAATGGTAGTAAATCTAAATATGTTTACATACATGAAAATGAAAAACATGAAATAATTCATTGGTTAAACAGATTAGTTATAGATTTACAAGCAAAACAAGTTATAGATCACACATTTCTAGATGAATTATTTGAACGTACTGATAACTTGAAATCAAGCCCTATATCACACAAAAAGAACAGTTATATAACCTATGCCGCAGGAGTAGTAAGCAATATAATGCGTAATCCTACTCAGGACTTATCCGTTGATCAATTGAAAGACGTAGAAGAAGTGTATAGAGTTATAAACAGAGTCTATAGTGTAGAATTAGCAAATGAACTAGGTTATAATAATGTAACTAAAAAGAACAACCCTGTCCCAAAACAAATTAAATTTAAACCAGCATGAGGAGGTAATTATGCTAATTAAGAAAGAAGCCCATTGCGGCATAACAATAACATTTGAAGATAAAGATAATTTCAATGTTCATATAAACCCAAAAGACGATGTTTTGAAAACAACAGACGTCTACGTGACTGAAATAGAAAACCAATCTGTTTCAGAACAAACAACTACTGATCTTGTAGAACAATTAAAAAGAAGTTCTAAACAGATAGACGTAGAAGAAACCAGAGAAGACTGGGACGGTAGCAAAATCAAGACTACTGATAAAGGTATGAATATGAGAGAGTTCCTAAAAGAACACAACTTATAATAGGAGGTAACAATAATGATAAGCAATTTGAATGAAGATGCCAAAAACATTATTTCGATAACTAATAAATCGATAAGAGATAACGGAAAAGAGATAAGAGAAAAAGAATATATAATAAAAGATTTGGCATCTGATGACCAAATCTCTGAGATTACATCTCCTTCTTCTGGCAGGACTTCGTCCGAGACTTCGTCTCCGTCGTCTTCGACTCCGATTTCTTCGAAATCAAATGATGAGCCCTATATGAATGACGTGTATCAGGAAGGCACCAGAATTATTTCAACAAAAAAGCCATATTATATACGGGTGGCACTTTACAAAAGCAAGTTCAATAAAAGTGCAGGAAAACGCATCAATATTGACATAGTGCCAGAACCCGGTTACAGAGCTCTCAAAAGAGGAGGAACATTTCAGTACAACAGCATAGTGCTACCCAAACGCAATCGCAGTGAAGTTATAAAAAGACTGAATAATCCTGTGAAAGCACCACAATGTAGCACATTTGCTAATAAAATGTATGATATAGATGCAGAAGGTGTAGGAACTGTGAGTATTAGAACCAATAACGCAAAATGGTTAAGAAAACGCAAGATACCCAAATGGGCATGTGGTATGTCAGTAACAGACAACAGCATAACTGTTCATTTGCAGTTAAACAACAAACAGATAGATATACCCTGCAATGCCATAGAAGATAACAAATATTTCCTAGCAATGGGCGAATGGTATGATCCAGATTACGCAGAAGAGGATATGAAATGCACTTGGTAGACTTAAAAAAATGGCAAGTATTATCAAGACCACAAAGAGATACCACACAACGTATTCCTTTATGTAGTCTTAGTGAATCTGAATACAAACACATGATTGACATTCACAAACAATATGTTACACTAACTGATATGGAACTTGCGTTAGAACTTATCTCTGGAGATCTAAAGCACAAAATATCCATACTACAAGATATACTAAAAGAAGACAGAGAAATAGAAATTAGGTATTATGAAGAATTATTCTAAATGCAAACACACAGAAACAATGTTAGTCAGAGGTAACTGGGGGCCACACCGTGCTAAACGTATATGCCGAGACTGTGGTGCTTACATAAAGTGGGAAAAGACTAAAAAGGTTGACAAACATCTAAAAGATGCTATACTAACTGAGTAATTGCTACTCCTTTTAGTTATAGTATATTTTGTTTAGCAATTACAAGGGTAGTGTGTGGATTCATTACAAACGCCGTTAGTCTTTACTCATATTTTGCATTAAAGGCGTAAATTACACACTATCCTTCTCCTTTCTCTGTAAATACTAGTATGTTTACAGATAAACAACGCAGAGAGCTCTTAGACACCCATTTAACACACGAACAACACTTTGCTTGGGTATACGAACATTTGGTTAAAAAGAATCCCAAAGACCTCACAGACATTCAGATAAGAACACTGGAACTGTTATGTGAAATGCCTAAAGCAGAGCAAAAAAAATATGTTATTTTAGACGATATGTTGTTGGAAACACCCACAAAACAGGAATATTATGCAAAAACACAGGGAAAGTGGAAAAAACGACAAGTATTGATTCTAAGTAAATATGATAAAAAATCTTAATTAGATAAATACTTATACGCCCACAGTAGCGATATAATACTGATATACAGGAGTAGCAATGACAACTGATAAAGACCAACAATTACCTTATCAAGTTAAAAACATTAAGTACGGTGAAAAGACTGTGAGAGGACGTGTGGTAGGCCGAAACAAAACAGTAATACCAGAAGAAGAATTCCAAAAATTAGCAGAATTACATTGCACATGGCAAGAGATATCCGATTGGTATAGTGTGCCAGTTAGCACCTTACGAGACAACTTCGCTGATTTATATCAAAAGGGCACTACCAAAACGAAGCAAAGATTAAGACAAGCACAATTGAAATTAGCAATGAATGGTGATCGCAGTATGCTTATATGGTTAGGCAAGAATATACTGGGACAAAGTGATCAACCGATAAATAATGATAGTACAACTGTTCTACCATGGTTAGAACAGAATGATGAACATTCAAAACAATAATAATTGTTCCTATATGAAAAGTTGCCAGACATTCACATAACGTTCATCAGTACACAGAGAGACTCTTACCCCTAAGGGTCTCTCTACTTTATAGGGGTAAAGATATGAAGACAAAAGTTATAGAGGGAAACAATATAGATATTCTAAAAGGATATCCAGACAACTATTTTGACAGCATAGTCACAGATCCACCATATGGTATAGAGTTCTTATCAAAAGACTGGGATAAGAATACCGGTGCGATAGAAACCTGGGAACAATGTTTCAGAGTGTTAAAGCCAGGCGGATACATACTGGCGTTCAGTGCCGCAAGAACATATCACAACTTAGCAACAAATATAGAATCAGTAGGATTCGAAATCAGAGATCAATTGATGTGGTTATATGCATCAGGCTTCCCCAAAGCTCAGGATGTGGGCAAAGCCTTAAACAAAAGAGGCGTTAAAAACAAGTTAGAAGGCTGGAAAACAGCACTTAAACCAGCACACGAACCCATAGTAATGGCCCGCAAACCGTTTAAGGGTAGCGGTGTGGATAATGTGTTAAAATGGGGTGTAGGTGCTCTTAACATAGATGCCACAAGGATTGATTGGGAAGATGGAGAACAAGAAAAAGAGCAGAAATGGCGAGAAAAATATGGTAAAGGTAATGTGGGAGGGCCTACATTTAAGGGCACTAATTTTGAAGAACAAAAGAGAGGTGGCGAAATAGTAGATGCTCCTCCTGGCAGATTCCCCAGTAATGTGTTAGGTGAAGTTGAAGGTTATCAAAAGTTCTTCTATTGTCCCAAAGTTAGCCGTGCAGAGCGTCATTGCGGATTTGAAGCACCAGAACCAGAACCCTTTAACAATCCTGAGGATATGAAAAAACATCCACTATGGGACCCAAGCATAGGCACAAATAGTCATAGGCTTATGACAAAGATCAGAGAGCATCAGAAAAACAATCCTCTTGCTCATATACCCACAAATCCTGATGGTATGTTTACAGGATTCTATGAAAATGGTGAAAGCAATGAAACAGGTGGCAGTTATATAAACAAGCCTAAAGGCATCTATACAACAGGTGATGCTATGAGAGAATTAGGAGGGCGTTGGGAAAATCAAAAGACAGCCGCAGGAATAAAGGCTGTAGCAGTTGATAAAGATGGAAATACTATACCACAAGTCACACTACAAGCAATGGTGGAAAGCAAAGCATCAGGAAACAACCACCCTACCGTTAAGCCGGTGGCACTGATGAGATACTTAATCAAATTGGTGACACCACAGGGTGGTAAGATATTAGATCCTTTCACAGGATCAGGATCAACAGGTATGGCGGCTGTTGAGTTAGACTATGACTTTACAGGCTGTGAATTAGATCCGGATTATGTACATATAGCAGAAACCAGAATAAATGCCTGGAAGAACAAGACAGATTTAGAAAACAATCCACTACCAGAACAATGGTTTGAAGAAGAATGAAGTTAACAGATATACAGAAAGAAATAGTCAATGACGAAAATCGTTTCAAAATAGTTATAAGTGGTAGACGTAGTGGTAAAACAATGAGTGCCATTACCAGTCTAGCCAAACATGCCAGACATCCAAATCGCAAGTGTATGTATATTGCACCTTCATATAGAATGGCAAAACAGATTGTTTATGATGACCTATATCAGATGTTAAAAGACCGCAATTGGTTAAAGAAAGTAAATCAAAGCGATTTAGCATTTACACTAGTAAATGGTTCGGTTATATATTTGCGTAGTGCAGATAATCCAGACTCAATAAGAGGTATAGGTTTAGACTATGTGGTATTGGACGAAGCCGCTGATATATCAGAAGATGCCTGGCGTGCAGTTATACGTCCTACACTATCCGATAAAGAAGGTTCAGCAATGATTATATCTACACCTAAAGGCAGAGGATGGTTATATGATGTATATAATGATGCAAAACATCTAAATGATTGGGCGAGCTGGCAATTCACGACAGCAGAAGGCGGTATCGTAAGCGAACAGGAACTTGCTCAAGCACGTATTGATCTAGACGAAAGAACATACAAACAAGAATATGAAGCACAATTTGTTGATTATTCAGGACTTATCTATTATGCATTCGGCGAACACAATATCAAAGAAATGCAATTTGGTACAACAGAAAATATACCTTTACATATAGGTATCGATTTTAATATTGATCCTGGATGTGCTGTTATAGCCTTTCAACATAGTAAAGGTATACATATCTATGATGAAGTCGAAATATACGGTACAGACACAAGAGAAATGGTTTTTGAAATAATGAGACGATATCCGAATAGAAAATATATATGTTATCCGGATGCCAGTGGTGCACAAAGAAGAACAAGTGCCGGCGGTGTAACAGATCATATAATATTGAAAAATTCAGGATTTAACTTAAGAGTAGGTAGTGTTAATCCTAGTGTAAAGGATAGAATAGCAAGTGTAAATTCAGTATGTAAGAAAGATAATATGAGGTTGACAATAGATCCGAAATGTGTTAAAATTATAAAAGGATTAAGAAGTCACACATATAAAGAAGGTACAAGACAACCAGAAAAGAATGGCTCAGTGGATTATTCACATTTTAATGATTCTGTAGGATATATGATCAATCACTTGTATCCAATGCGTGTGGAAACAAAACAAAAATATTCAGTCACAAGGAGAGCATAATGGCAAATGTAGAATACATAATAAAAGTGATAGAACCA
>Ga0208899_1003140_pt1 | contig 10763 bp, 10 predicted proteins | sample VirMetDEL_Nov_24_FD_184518 | JGI IMG/M metagenome (GOLD analysis project Ga0208899, IMG submission 184518) | Aqueous microbial communities from the Delaware River and Bay under freshwater to marine salinity gradient to study organic matter... | ecosystem: Environmental > Aquatic > Marine >...
GACTAATGAGGACACTTGGCTTTCAGATGATTAACGAGGGGCTGATGCTTACTCGTGCTGGTTATCGTATTTTATTGGGAGCTATTGACTCATTGGGAGACGTTTATTTTAGGCCTGGTGGAGTGGATCAATATAAACGCCCTGGTGGAACAGACCTTTACTTAAGACCTTAATAATTAAATCAAATGGCAGACGTAACTCTTAGTACAAAAATTGACAACTTCCTAACTGAAACATCGCAGTTTGCTACAGGCTTGACTGCCAGTGCTACGCAAACCCAAGCTGGTGGGTTGGCCCTGACTAGTGTAACAAATGATGTTACTACGGTGGCTAATCCAAACGATGCAGTAACTTTGCCCACAGCAGCGGTAAACGATGTAGTAAAGATTTACAACAATGGTGCAAATGTGCTACAGGTATTTCCAGCTGCATCTGACAATCTTGGAAACGGCGTTGACGCAAGCACAACCATTGATCCTGGCGAGTTCGGAATTTTTACAGCCAAGGATGCTACGAACTGGATTACTGTAATTAACATACCTCCCTATGGGCAACTAGGAATAGTAATTGATGGAGGTGGTTCGGCTATCACTACTGGGATTAAGGGAGACTTGCGTGTTCCGTACGATTGCACAATTACTTCTGCTGATGTGGTCCTCGACCAATCTGGAAGCATAGTAGTAGATATTTGGAAAGACACATACGCCAATTATCCACCTACTGATGCAGACTCAATTACTGCTAGCGCACCTCCTACTGTATCTTCAGCTGAAAAAAGCCAAGACACGACATTAACTGGATGGACAACTTCGCTTACAAAAGGCGACTATCTACGATTTAACGTAGACTCAATAACTACAGCAACTAGAGCTACAGTTTCGATTGCGGTAACCAAGAATTAACATGGCAATTTACTACGTAGATCCACTTAGCGGAAGCGATGCAGCAGCAGGAACGTCATTCGGGACAGCTTGGGCAACAACACAAAAAGCAGCCGATACCGCTGTAGCTGGCGACGAGGTTCGACTTTGCGCAACCGCCACCGAAACTCCTGCTGCTCAAATAGATTGGGACACCAATGCTGGAACTAAAACGTCTCTTATTAACTTTGTAGGAGCGGATGCAACTGGTACGCCTTTAACAACTGGTTACTATACAATATCTGGCTCTTCACTTCCAGCTTCTACAAGTTTGTTTTATTGGGCAACTGCTGCCTCTAAGTATGTTCGTTTTAAACGTATTAGACTAACTGGAGCCACTGATCACAATGTAAAATTTGACTCATCTGCATCAAATTTTTCCACATACTTAATCTTTGACACTTGCCGAATTGATTCAGCAACTAATGATGGCGTTCAACAAGGGTACTCGCAATTTAATTATTTTTTAAATTGCGAAATTGATGGCAATGGAGGATCTGGGTTTGGAATACCTGCCGATTCTATAGTATCCAAAGCTGGGTTTTTAAAGCTTGTAGGAGTATCAGTTCATAACAACGGAGACACTGGCGTTGATATTGCTTATCGAGGCAATTATATAAATAATTGTTTAATTTACAGTAATGGATCTTCTGGAATTAAATTAGGAAGGGAGTTTGACCAATCTATAATTTCCAATAATACATTTTACGGAAACACGGGTAGTGGCATTGGAGATGCTGGCAGCGCTATTCAAGGAAATTTAGACGGAATCATAACGGGAAATTCTTTTGTTTCAAATGGTCTTTATGGCTTGGAAGATAACCGTGGTGGAAATGTTACAGCTTACATTGATTACAACCACTATTACAATAATACAAGCGGGGAGACTGATTTTGCAGGAGGAACGCCTGGAGATAACAACCAATCTGGAGATCCTTTATTTACTTCTATAACAAGTGGCAGCGAAGATTTTACTCCAACATCTGGTTCTCCACTTATTCGTACTTATGTAAACAACGGAAATATAGGCGCAGTTGCTAATACTTCTGCTGGTGGCGGAGGAAGTTCTGGAACTGCTCATACATTTGCTTGTTAGATATGGCAACTGTAGTAACAATGGGTGGAGTTTCCTTCACCATATCTGGAAACTATTCATGGGGACTAGATGAAGCGGGTGTAGCATGGGTTGCAATACCAACTGGAACTGATACAATAACATCAATTACTCCGTCTCAAACTACCGACTCTAACGGTGACTTGATAAACGGAGCAATGTTAAATCCCGCAAGGGGAGCAACTTCGGGTCCAAATCAAGGCTTTGATGAAAGGCAAGGTAATTACGATGCAGGAAGTGTAGCTACATTGCCAATAACAATTCAGGCTGGAGACATTGTAATTAAAACCGTTGCAAAAGATCCATACGTCCATAGAGCTGGCGGGTTTACGGAAATTGCATCTTTGCACGTATTGTCTTCCACTCTCCCTTCTGGGGAATATCTAGGATCAAGCATTGGATGGTCTGGCAAATCGACTCCAGTGTCTTATAGTGCGGATGTTGATTCTTGGTATTCAAGTAGACCTGTTTACAATTCTACTGGATTTTCGCTGCCACCATACGCAGATTTAATGGAATCTCTTGGGCAACATTATCCATTATTTGGGTTTGCATGGGGACCAGGCGACTATGGGTATCAGTCTTTTTCTCCTTATAGATTTGGTGGAGGGAATGCTACCCATCCAAATTATGGCAGGTATATAGGACAAATGATGTCTTTGGTAATGGTTGCCTTAGCAACTAATTATTACACAGAGGCACAAACTAAGCAAATTGCAAAAACAATGATAGGTCATGGTTTGCAGTGGGCAGATCCTTTAATTTTTTCTGGCACTGGAGTTGTTCCAGACGGAGGCCACTACCAATGGCACCAACCTGCTGTACTTTTTGCCCTTCATTTAACTGGCAGAAGCTCTGAATACTCCGACTTTATGGCCCTTTCTCCTGGAAATTGGGATCAGGCGTTTCAGATTACACAAGCACTTATAGACAGCGATTTTTCACCACATTCGTCAACTATAAAGCCATCTATGTGGAGAGAAAGAACTTTGCCTGCCCAACCAGGAGGTTCAACTTTAAGGATTCCAATAGCTGGTACTTCTTCAAGTGGAGACTACTATCAAACAAATATCCCAGAGGGAGCTATTGCTACTAGAGTTAGCGATGGTGAAACTGGAGTTGTTTCAACTACGTACGCACTAAACGATGCGGGTCAAACCTTAACCACTTTAGATGTTGTTTTAAACGATACTAGTCCTTTTGTGGAAGGCGATGTTATTTATTTCGATGCTCCAAGTGGATGGATGAATGTTGGTGATTTTGATTGGGCTTTAAGGGGTGGTTTTGCTAATTTGGTTGGTCAACCTTGGAAGTATTCTCCTAGCGCTCAAAATGCGTACAGGGGACTTCAAACATGGGCAGGAGCTATATTTGCGTTGTACGCCATTGGAATAAGGGACCCTTCAATCTTTCCAGTGCTTGGATATACTTATAGAGCAGAGAAAATAAATATACCATCTGCTGCAAACGACTTTCCATCTATTGTACAATCTTGGCAAACTGTTGCTGGATCAACATATACGGCATCTAGTGACTTTTACAACGCTTATGCCGATGACGTTTACTCATCTGAAGTAACAAGAGATTTATATATTTTAAGATCTTCATCTGCATCAATAGCTCTTTTATCACAATGACAGTAATACTATCACTAGCAGCATTCTTAATTTTAGCTTACGTAATAGCTGAAACACTAGAACGCTTACGTAAATAATGGACTTCATTCAAGCACTAACTAACGCAGGGACAGGTGGCATTCTTGGGATTGCTGGATCTGTTGCGTCTGGATGGCTGAAGATTAAAGGCATGAAAGCCCAAGCCGAAATCGAAAGGGAGATGGTAAAGCTCCAAATCGACAAGGGAACCATTGAGGCTGATAGTGCAGACTTCCAAGCGTCACAGAAAGCAGCCCAGCATGAGAGTGATGCGTTGGTATCTGTAGCCAGCATAGCAGAGAAGCCTTGGCAGAAGGGTCTGTTGATATGGCATTTTGTGTTTAAGGGATCTGTGCGTCCATTGCTGGCTGTAGGCGTACACATTCTAGCTGGCATCCTGTACTTCCAGATGCCTGAGCAATACCAGGATGTCATTCTCCAGCAAATTTTTACAATAGCATTCGCTTACGGCGGGTGGTATTTCGGGCAACGGGATTTAAACAAGAGACTATTTTCAGAATGAACTTACCGGAGGCAGCGCATGAATCTTTTTTAAGGGGGTTTGGTTTTTCCCTTGGCGGTTTATTGGCTGCAACGGGTACTATGTTGGACAGGATAGCAGAACTAAACACAATACTGGGAGTGATTGGTGGAGTCCTTAGTTTGGTATCTACCAGCCTAGGCATATATTTTGTTGTACTTGGAATTAAGATTAGAAAAAAAGAAACGGAGGATAAGTGATATGGCTTGCGGAAAAAGAAAAGGTAAAGGCGGTTACGGATCTAAGGGTGGGAAAAAACGCTAATGAAGTGTTTGTTTGATCTTAAAGATGCAGGAGCTACCGTCATGGCGATATTTGCCAGAAGGTGCAAATGCAAGAAATGTTCACGGTCTACATGAACCTCCTGATGTTATGAACAAGGATGCTTGCTACAGAAAAGTTAAAGCTCGGTATAGGGTGTTCCCATCTGCGTATGCAAGTGGGGCGATAGCCAAGTGCCGCAAGGTAGGTGCTGCTAACTGGGGCAAGCGTAAGAAGAAATAATGGCTGTACGGAAGACAAAGGCAGGCGCTGACCTCAAGCGGTGGTTCAAGGAGAAGTGGGTAGATGTACGCACTGGAAAGCCCTGTGGACGCCGCAATGGAGAAAGTAGGGGTACGCCCTACTGTCGTCCTTCAAAGCGTGTCAGCAGCCGTACACCAGTCACAGCAGGTGAGATGACAACATCTCAGAAACGGTCAAGGATAGCCCAGAAGAAACGCCTGGGACAACCAGCAGGTAAACCTCGAAGAGTGAAGGCAGTAAGACGTGGCAATAAATAAGAAAAACATGCAATGCAACAAGCCCCGGAGACAAGTGTCTGGGGGCAAGAAGTTTGTTGTGAAGGCTTGTCAGGGCGGCAAGGAAAAGATAGTGCGTTTTGGCGATGCCAATATGAGCATCAAGAAGAGTAACCCGGCTAGGAAGAAGTCCTATTGCGCGAGGTCAGGCGGAATAAAAGGCAAGAGGAATAAACTATCTGCGAACTATTGGAGTCGCAGGGCTTGGAACTGCTAATGGCTAGATACGACAATTATGGTCAGGTAGACGATCGCATCGTAGAAGAACTCGATGTCGGTTTTGTCGGGTTCAACAATAGGCTCCGTCCAGACCAACTGTCCCCAGGACTCCTCACCGTTTCCGATAATGGCCGCATGGACATTAACGGGGAATGGCAAGTGAGAAAGGCCATGGAATATGTATCTGCTCCATTCGCCGCTGCGGTGCTATATGCCCATGATGCGGACACTTCAAAGGTGCGGATATTGGACACTGCTCTTCCGGCTGTTAACACCTCATCCACATCCATTGGTGCTGGAGGTGTATTGACCATTGTATTTAACGACCCACATGGATTGGATGAAGCCGACTGGGATGGGTACGTCCTCTATTTGAGTGGATGGGACGGGAATGTCTCCATCAATGGAAACTATAACATTACCTGGGTAGATGCCAGCACTATTCGTGTTACGGTGAGTGGACTCACATCCATATTTGTATATGGCACTGTCCAAGGCCCTACATTGGATGACCTAGCGGCCAGCACCATCCAATATGCCATTGAATACAGCGATCCAAATAACGATAGCCTATCTTATGTGCTATGCGTTGGAAGCACGGGGGCATCCGCTGTGAGGACCAGTGATGGCAGTGCCACCGAGATTACATATCCACTTGGCGAAACGGCATTCAATGCTACAGCCATACAGGCATTCAACAAGGTGTACATATTCCGCGATGGGGATGTCGCAATGGAATGGGACGGAGATCTGACAGGATCCCCCACATTCACATTGGTTGATAGCGGGGAATATGATCAGCCCACTCAGATCGTTTGTGCATCTGGAGAATTTGCCATCGTAGAAAATCGCGGTATTGTTCATCAGTCGGATGGCGTCGCCGTGGGCGATGTCATATCCGTAATAGGTCCAAAAACCCTAGATACTGACCAAACGTCTGGATTAAAAATAGATGCCTCTTTTAATGTGGCCGAGGTTTTTACGGGGGGTGTTGCAACATCCATATCCGCCGCTTCCGCATCCTCTATATCTGGAGGTGAATTTGATGGGATGTATCAAGTGGTTGTTACGGCTGCTGGTCATGGTTTGAGCGTAGGCTACCCCATAGATGTTGCGGGATTTGGGGATTCGAAGATAGATGGATCTAGATTTGTTGCGGAAGTGAGTGGGGCAGACATTACGTTTTATGTCCCGCAAAACCCAACCACCACTTTAAGTGGAGACGAAACCTTGGCCCTTGCTCATGGATTTGAATTTTACATTGAGTCGGGCCAGACGGACGAGCATGTCACAGACGGCGAGAGTCTAACATCTACACCCGTATTCACTCGGGTGGTTTCTAGCGGAATAGGCTATTCCCATATGCCTGCTCCTCCATTTGCCACATATCACCAACGCAGGTTGGTTATGCCATATAGGTATGATATTGATGGAACCAACGCCTCTCCGACTATCACCGATCGTGCCGTAAGGGACGAGGCCATCTTTTCTCAAATCCTCGATGGAGATACATACGATAGGATATATGGTCAGTTTCGGTTCAATGCTGGAACATCTGATTTCCTGGTAGGCTTCCATTCCTTTTCGGAAGACAAGCTGGTGGTGTTCAATAGAAACAGCATACACTTGGTCAGCAATAGCCTGGTCCTAAAGGATTCAGTGAGTACGCTCATTACGAATGAGGTGGGGTGCTTGGCGAGACGCAGCATTGTGCAAGTGGGCAACAATCTGATATTCTTGTCGGATAATGGAATATATGGCGTAGACTTCCAAGACTTGTACAACCTCCGTGGGCGGGATTTGCCACTATCTGCAACGATAGAAGCTACCATACAAGACATAAACAAAGACTATGCCCATAAAGCAGTGGGCGTCTATTTTAATAACAGGTACTACCTCACTGCTCCATTCGGATCATCGACGACCAATAACAAAATCGTCATATACAATTTTGTAAACAAAAACTGGGAATCGGTTGATAGCGTTTCCAACCCAGCATGGGAATATACTCATTTGGTTGTTGCCGGGGATGGTAACGATCGGGCGGTATATGCCGTTAATGAGCAAGGCGGCGTTCACAGGCTCGAATCCTCATTGGGTTCAAATGATCAATATGTTCCAGCCGTAGGCCAAGCGGCCGTGGATGCTCCTGTTTCTGGAACGGCGACTACCAGGATGTACACATTGTCCTCCATCGATCGCAAGAAATGGAACAACTATGAGCTTCATATAGAATCTAGCAGCACCCAGGGAAGCAATGGGAATGTGACCTCCATAACAGAGAATATAGACTCCGAAACCGATTTGGGTACATTGCAAACTATCAATGGTGGAAGTCCGCTAGAGGTGGCAGAAGACTATTCAATTAGGAGCCGACTTGGCAACAGGAGAGCATACGGATTGCAGCTTAAACTAGTCACAACCACAGGTCGCCCTAAACTAAGGGCGGTGAAGGTGGCTGGATCAACAACATTTAGAAACCTAGAAGAGGCACAATAATGGGAACCATAATTAAAAACACTACTAGTGCATTTGTAGATGGACAGCAAATCACATCAGACGCGCTAAACAATCTAATTGATGACGCCATCCTGAACACCACTGCTGTTTCGGCAGGGACCGGACTAACCGTCAATGCGTCCACTGGCGTTCTCAGTATGGATACATCCCTAACGGGCAAGACGCTCACTGGTGGTTCTCTAAACAACTGCCCGATTGGGGCATCCACGCCCAGCACTGGAGCGTTTACCACTTTGTCTGCATCTGGTGGCCTCACGGGTAATGTTACATCCACAGGAACTAGTACGTTTTCCAGTATAGATGTTAATGGTGGGGCTATAGATGGAGCAATAATTGGAGCTTCATCTGCTGCTGCTATTACAGGCACGACGATTACGGGTACGTCTCTCGTTGGTCCACTTACTGGTAATGTCACTGGTAATGTAACAGGAGGAGCTGGAGCATTTACTACCCTCACGGCATCCGATGATGCTAACTTCGACTCAGGCACATTGTTTGTAGATGCGTCTGCTAATAGTGTCGGCATTGGGACTACGTCGCCTGACAGTCTTCTTCACGTTTCCGATGCCAATATAAGAGCTGCTGATTTTAATGCAAAAATCACTATTGAAAGCGCTGGTTATGGCTTTTTGCAATTTCTGGGGGATGGCACTGCGCCACAGGGAATACTTTGGGGAGATTCAGCATCGGCCAGCAGAGGTCGTATATATTATGAGCATTCGGATAACTCAATGTCTTTTTGGACAGATGGGGCCGAAAGAGCTGTAATCGACGGTATTGGAAACGTAGGCATCGGCACTGAGTCGCCTTCTCAGCTACTAGACGTAAATGGCGGTGCTAGAGTAGTTGGAAATTTATATGTTGGAAGAGATGACACTACACCCAATGGAATGATTGAGGTGTACGGTGGTGGCTCTGGTCAATACGAAGGTGGAGAAATAAGACTCCGCACTGCTGCTGACTTTGATTCTGCGTACAACCATTATTTCATAGATACTTACCAAGACGATCTGAGAATAGGTAGAGCGCTTAATACAGACATTACGCTAACTTCTGATGGCAACGTAGGCATTGGCTCTACAGCGCCTGACGGAAAATTGGTTGTAGCTGGAGCTGGTTCTCAAATTATTATTGATGACACTGATGCAACAGATACGCCTCGATTAAGGTTTCGTGAAAGTGGGACAACATCTGCTAGCATTTTTACCGATGCTAGTGACTTGATATTTGATACAGGTACTACAGAACGTGTACGCATTGACTCGTCTGGCAACGTCGGCATTGGGACTCCTTCGCCTAATTCTGCACTTGAAGTGTCAGGTGATGGCGCTGAAATTATCATAAATGATACAACAACGTCTAGACCTCAATTAAATTTTTACAATAGTGGATCATCACATGGAAGAATTTATGCAGACAGCTACGAGTTAAGATTTGAAACTAGTGGCAATGGGATGCGTCTTGACGCCCTTGGAAGGGTTGGCATTGGCACTACATACTCACCAAATTCTATTCTTGAGATTAGTTCGACAACTAGTGGCGTTATTATGCCTCGCATGAATACCACAGAAATGAACGCTATCTCGTCCCCGACTAATGGCGAGATGATTTACAACACAAGCGTAAACAAGTTCTACGGGTACGCTAACGGATCTTGGGTGGCACTACACTAAAGTATAATGGATTTTTCACAGACAGATATAAACTACGGTATATATCCTCAAGTAGCAGTATTGGAAGGATAAGGATGCAAGAATACGAATACAACCAAGACGACGAAGACGAAGAAGACTACACCGAGGAGGAAGAGCAAGAAATCCTTGCTATCTTTGATGAGCTTGCTCTTGCTGGTCAACTTGATAGTGATAGAATTAGAAGTGTTCTTGGTGACTACGGTCTTTCTGAAGATGATTTTTCAATTCCTGAAGAATATATTCAAAAAGGTGATGATGCTTACGTTCCTCCAAAAACTGGAGATTCAAGTAATTACGATCCTACAGATTATTCTATTTACGAAACTGGACTTAATGTTGAAGATGGATCAACTACAGATGCCGATGTTTTTGGCAATGATTTAGGGGGTATTGGTATGGAAGGAATTTATGGTAGAAATGGCGGATATGGCGGATATGGCGGAACAAGGCCAACACAAGGAGGTGGCGATAGTCCATATGACAGAATGGGTCAAGGTGTTAGTCTTTTGAATCAAGTTGTACAGAATGGACTTACCCTTGGACAAATTTTAGATTCTCTTAGGAACCAAATAACGAACCAAGAAGGTCCACAAGGAGAGCAAGGTTTACAAGGACTACAAGGCATCCAGGGAGAGCGTGGAGAGCAAGGACTTCAGGGTATCCAAGGCGAAAGAGGCGAACAAGGCGAACAAGGCTTGCAAGGCATTCAAGGAGAACGTGGGGAACAAGGACTGCAAGGACTACAAGGAATACAAGGACTGCAAGGTATTCAAGGACTGCAAGGTATCCAAGGCGAACAAGGTTTACAAGGGCTGCAAGGCATCCAAGGTTTACAAGGAGAACGTGGGGAACGTGGGGAACAGGGACTCCAAGGAGAAATGGGCCTCCAAGGCGAACAAGGTATTCAGGGTGAACGTGGCTTGCAAGGCGAACGTGGTCTACAAGGAGAGCGTGGCTTACAGGGCGAACAAGGTTTGCAAGGTTTGCAAGGTGAACAAGGATTACAAGGCTTACAAGGAGAGCAAGGATTACAAGGTGAACGTGGTGAGCGTGGTGAAAGAGGAGAAAGAGGAGATACTGGAACATTCGATGTTTCAAACTTACAAGCCCTCTTACCTTATCTTACTCCTGATGAAATCCAAGCTTTTGAAGAAGGCGTAGTTCCAAGAATACTTCCTACAGCAATATCATACGGGCCACAAGTTGGTGCATTTGCTCAGTTAATTGACCAATTAAACAGAGAAATTTCTCCTAAGCAAGCAGAGACTGCTCTTGGTCCTTATGGTGATATTACAGAAGG
>Ga0208899_1003142_pt1 | contig 10754 bp, 21 predicted proteins | sample VirMetDEL_Nov_24_FD_184518 | JGI IMG/M metagenome (GOLD analysis project Ga0208899, IMG submission 184518) | Aqueous microbial communities from the Delaware River and Bay under freshwater to marine salinity gradient to study organic matter... | ecosystem: Environmental > Aquatic > Marine >...
TCAGGTTCATCAGGTATATCTTCAACAGGTGGAGCTCCTTCTTCAGCATCTGGTGCTGCAGCATCGCCTGGAACTGCGCCGCCTAAATCATCGCCGGCGATATCATCAATTGGAGGTAATCCACCACCGCCACCGCCACCGCCACTGAAGCTTCCGCCTCCGCCACCACTGCTAGTATCTCCACCAGCTGGGGCAGCTGCACCATCAGCACCTTCGCCGTCTTTAGCTCCTGCTAATTCGGCAAATGGTTGAACTGCATCTAATGGTAATTGTAATTCTATAGTATAATCAGTGTCTCTACCATATCCAGTATATGGAACAATTTTTATGTATTTACCTCGAAGCAAAGACAACAACACAGCTGGTGTGCAATTGTATTGAGCTCCTGATCTAGCAACAAATTCACGAACACCAATATCGGACATTGAATATAATATGCCTAGGTGCTGGGCTCCTGCTAGTGCAAAGGAACCTAAAAACTTTTTTTGACTGTCATCAAATACAGAAGCTTGTTGTTCTTGTTCAGATAAAACATCCTTTAAAGTAGTTCGTACAATATGTTCTAAACGTTTGTTCATATTTTTTTCGATTCGGCTAATTGTGTGCTTCGGTATTTACTTGCTAGCTTTCTAATCTCATTAATGGATTTTCTGGCTCGTACACCTGCTGCTTTTACTTGTTTATCTGAAAAACGATTATGGTTATCTTTAAATGTATTCCATAATGACTCAATGTCTTCAAATATTTCTTTAGATGTCATATTAACCTTTATTTTATATAAATATGTTACTGTTTAAAACGATCCATAAATACTTGCAAATTAGTATCTAATATTATATATTCTTGATGATTAGACATTTCTATAACTACGTCTTTGTCTAATTGATATACACGTTGAACTAAGTCCGTATTAATAAAAATAGTAGTTTTATCATTAATTTTTATAGGAATAAATTTTTGCATTAGTCTCTACTAAATCCTGGATTATCAATACGATCCTGATTAATAATGTTTGCCATGTTGTTTCTAGATTGCTCTATATCATCTTGACTAGGAGCAACAAAATTACTTAATGACGCTTGGAATTCATGTAATTTAAACATTAAATCTTTTATCTGATGGCTAGTTAAATCTTCAACTCGATTAGCTAATGTTTTACCTAAATATGCTTTAACAAATTTTGCAGCATTGGCATCTTCTTTGACTCTGTTGTTAATGCCTCGTATTAAACTACGAGTAAACATCATTGATTCTCTGTCAGGTTTTTCTGTAGAATATTTTCGTAAATCAATTCGATTCGTAATAACATCAGGAATCTTTAACCAAGGAGTGTCTGTAAACTCATCAGCAAAGTCAGGCCCCATATCATCGTCTGCCGACATAAGTGCTTGAGACTTTTGTGGGTTAGTCATTGATTGCCATATTTCTGCTTCATTATATGACTCCATGAGTCGTCGTGCACGTATTAGTTCTTCTTTTAATATGCGAAGATGTGTCTTGTTATGTGAGTCAAATATTTTCATTTTATTATAAATATAAGAATATATTAATTTATTATTTAATAGGAGTACGTAAAGCGTCTAATGCTATATCAATACCTTTATTAATTATTTTACCTCCAGGTAAATAATCATCAACAGCTTTCCTAATCATTCCTCTTTCTGGTTCTTTTTCTTGTGATTGTTTTTCTTGTGATTGTTTTTCTTGTGATTGTTTTTCTTGTGATTTTGTTTTTGGAATTATTTCTTTTTTTTCTTTTTGTTCTTCTGGTTGCAATAACATTATAGCATTACAAATAGATGTAGATAGTTCTTCGCCAGGACGGTATCCCATTTTAGATTTTAATTCATCAACAGCTTGACGTGTAGTTTCACCATATAATTGTTTTGACATTTCTAAAACATCAATATCATAACCTAAAGAAATTAATTTTACATGTAGTTTAGATATATTACATTTTATACCAGTAACTAATTCCCCGGTCTCTTCTGCATTTTCATCAAATTTTAAGATTTTTTTAAATAGTGTTTCATATAAAGTTAAATGTGCATTTAAATTATAAGAAAATCCATTTTTTTGAAAATATTCATCTTGGTCTATATTTGACAAATTAACAGTATTATCGTATCTACGACTTATAATGTTATTTAATTTTATACGTTCTATTTCTGACCAATTGTTTGAAAGTTTAGCTTTATCTTTTATAAATCTAATAGTAGGAACGTTAAAAAATAATACTGGTATATCTATAGTATCAGCATACTGTGATATAATATCAAAATTTCTTATAACACGAAGTGGTTCATCATCATATATTCCGCGAGAAATTACTACAATTAAATCTAATTCGGGAGAAGCTTGTGTTATAACTATGTCTTTTAATGCTTCGGAATTTTGTTTGTCTGCAGACTCTATTTCCCCTACAACTACTCGCTGTGATATTATGTGACGTATAAAACCAAATTTTTTGAGTGACTGATCATCTACAACAAATAAAACATTTAATTGTTTTTCGTGAGAATCTTCATACTCTAATAATATGTCTTTTAAACGTATCATGATACTTCAAAACCCAAGTTTAAAATCATCAGTCTGAAACGTTTAGCTTCCCATTTCAATTCTAGCACTGTAATCTTGCCTATACGAAGTTCTAAATACCATTTAGCTTTTTTGTTTCCAGCTTTATATCCATTAATCCAATTAATCATGTTTATCCTTTAAGTACTAGTATAGTTGGTAATTTCTATAGGAGTTTCATGCTCGTCTAACACCTCGCGAGTGTAATATTATACTTAATAGTAATGCTAACCCTAAAAATGTCAATACTCCAGCTGCCACAACACTTTCATTAAAATTTTGTGATATAGGACTACCTGACTCAGGGACATCAATACTTTTTATTTGTGAAAGAGCAACATTCTTATCTTTCTCGACTTCAAATTCATCTTTATTTTTTATTTTAGACGCGAAGTCTTTTAAGATTTCATCTAAAGCACCAATACCTGTTATTGGTCCATTATACGAACCTTCCGATCTTACAAATTCTTTTACGTTTTTAAATGATTTTATCACGCCAACAAAATCACTAAACGTTTTTTTTATTTCTTTTATTTTACTACCTCTTTCAGTATTAGGATTACTTAACTCCTTTTCCATTTCGAATGCAGTATTATTTTCAGTTAATAGATTCTTGGTACCGAAACGTCTCATGTTTTCTCTTAATATATTTTTCATTGTGTTCCTTATAAGGGTTTTATATAAATATAGTACGTTGTAATTCAGAACGCTAGTACGCCCTTTCAGGTCATACAACATCCATTATGCCGGTCCAATCATAGCGAGTGTCGTCGGGTGTTAAGTCTACGGGACGGCCTAGATTGTTTGGATTTGGTCGATCACTATAACCAGATCCTTGCATATCATAAAACACAAAGTTACCGTGACGGTTGAATCCTATGTTGCCGGCGTGTGCTTCTGCTCTTTTTAATCCCAATGCTCGAGCGTCTTGAAGTATCTTTTGACGTTGTGACACAAGCCGGCGAAAATCTACAAAGACACCATGGTGTTTTGCAATGCGATCGAATCGATCACGTATTTGTTGATCAGTTTCACCGTAACGAAGAAATGCACTTTGCAAAAATTCATCTTCCCAAACTTCAGCCAAAGCACCGTCGGAGTATTTTTCTAGAGGTGTTACCGCATCCATGTGTATTACGTAATATCCACGTGGAAACACGTCATGTTCCCGACCGTCGCTCCCAAAAGGAATTGTAACGGGACTAATAGGTCGAACATCGTATATGCCTACTACGTGTGGTCGAGAAGCTAGTTTTTTGAATCGTGACGCAATTGCCACTTCTTGCGGATCACTTGTTATTTTTAGTATGCGACCTGCGTCGGTTTGATAAGCACGACCCCAATAGCCGCTTCCTACAAATTGAGCGCCCGTCTCGGAGAATTGATAGGCTATATGTTGTAAGTTATCTTCTACCGCTTTGAACGCTTTTGACTCGGAGGCTTTACGTTCCGTTAATATGTCTTTAAGTCGTATCATTGTTTTGGTTTATATGGTATTAACTTGGCACCATCGGCTAAGCCTTGTGCGAATGTTTCGATATCGGTAAATTGCCAATCGTCAGCATCGCTTTGACGACGATAGAAAACGGGGCCTCCGATGTCACGCAGTTGATATTGCCAATCCGATTGTTTAGATTCCGTTAATATGTCTTTTAAGCGTATCACGTGAATCGATTCCTGTGCTTGTCTCTTTGATCTTTTAATACGTACTGAATGACATCCCTTTTACCACAGTGAGGACAATTCAGCGTCTCGGAATCGGCCGCTTCATTGATTTTCCATTCTCCCTTACACGACTCGTCACTGCATTTATATATGTATGTGTGACGTATAAAGACTTTGTGTGGCATATTATCTTTTTACCATTATGGTTGGTAATATTTTGTTCATTTCATCGATTCCATTGTCTAAATCATTGATCAGCTGTTTATCTTTATCGGATAAAGATAATTGCATGAAGTCGTAACTTTGTTTCATTCTCAGAGCTTGGTCTAAATTTCCTGGAATTTTAATACCAGGTTGAGCAGCAGCAGCTTTGCTAATGTCATGGCCGACGCCACGTATACGATCTTCCGCCTCACTCGAGTAACTTTTCTTTATATTATTAATTATATGTTTTAATAGTTCATTGCCAGGCTTTTCTATACTTTCACAAGCTTGCGCAAGTTTTCGATTACCATCCTGTCCAAATAATTTGCGTGTCTTAACATAATTGTAAAAATGTCTCAATTGAACGTTACTTTTAAATTTCTCAAAATAACGTGGCTCGGGTATGTCTTCACGTTTCATGGTGCGCAATAAAGTATTAGTCGATCGATTAATCCTGCTTATATGATTAGAGATTCCGTCATTAATGATCTGATCGCGTGACACAGATAAGGTAAATTCCAATATTTTTAAAACAGCTGTTTTAATTTTTTCAATTGATTCAGTGTAATTTTCGATCGGTGAATATGATTGCTCTGTTAATAGTGATTTTAATCTTATCATCTTGTTCCTTAAAGGGTTTTATATAAATATAGTGTAGTATGATTCTACTGGGATGTATATACGCACGTATAACCAATAAAGAGCACCTATATAGCAAAAATCTTTAGCTCGGAAAGAAAATAGGTTAAACCACCCTCATCTTGCAGGGGCTATACGGGGTGTTAATGAAACCCTCCCCCACCCCCCAAAACCAAGGGGGGCTGCCCCCGGATAACAGGGGGGCTAATCGGGGTGACCCCAGGGGGGCTTAGCAAGGGGGGCTATACCCCAGTAAAAAAGGGAGCCTATTATATTTAGACTCCCAATGCTTGTGTGCTTATATATATGGGTCGATGGCATCCTATGCCTTTTGCTATTTGCTATACGGTCTTCATGTCTATAAGGTTTTATAAATTTCGTCGTTCATTAAATCTAATACTCCTCTTGCGTCGTTGAGTATCTCTCTGCTCTCTGGTACATTGGTTCCTACTCTGTTTCTGATAAACTCCATTAACTCTGTTATCATGTCATAGCCTTCTCCCATTGCTGCTTTTGCTTCTTCGTTCATGTCTACTTTTTTATTGGTTACGTATTTCTAAATTTATATTATCTTCGATCTAATTGGTTTGCCATTGCATCAACACCGGTAGAGGTGGAGGAAGTATTGTCTTCGCCTTTTGCTGCTTCTTGCTCTTGTCTGTCTCTCATCAAGTCCCACCCTTTCTCATTGTCTGGTAAGGTGTGGTCTATTTCGGTGTCTAACAATTCTAATAAATCGTAAACTGCTAACCAAGCTCCAACTGCTCCCTTTGCCATTGCTGAGTCTTTTCCAAACCAATCAATGTACTGCTCCTTTTCTAGGAACAACTTTGCTTCTCTTTCTTGTAATAATTTTCTTTCTGCTTTTGTCATATCTCTAACTTTTTAATTTATATAAATATAAGGTTTATTTTTCACAATTCCTAATCTTATTTTACTTGGAATATATGCTGGCAACGTCTCTGGTCTCTTCTCTGTGTATTCAATAAGTCGTCATTGTAATTAGTATTGTCTATCATAATACCGTCTCTAACAGCCAATGCGTGTCCTGCAACTAGTACTAAGAATGTACCCTTTTGCTTTTGCTGGATGAACTTGCCTATTGTGTATCCTGCAAAGGTAGACTCTTTAACTTCCTCTCCCTCATCATTAATTTTCTTTTCGATGATAGGGTACAAAGGATTTCTCAATGTCGTCTTACCATTTGCCTTAGGATGTGATCCTATATACTTAATTTTCTTTTTATTAGGAGTCTCTACGTCACCATCAACCATTCTCATCAAAGTGTTATATGTTCCCTGCGTCCCTTTACGGCTAACTCTATTAAAGTCTCGCTCTGCAATTTTGTGAGCTTCATTATAGCTAATGTCAAATGCGTTCATTAATGCTCTAACCACACAATCGTTCTTTTCTTTTTTAGCCTTAGTGTCTTTCTCTGTAATTGCTTCGTATCCACTTTTAAATTTAATTGCGATGTCTAATTTCATATCTCTTAATTTTTTAATATACATAAATATAAGAAAAAAAGACGTGCGTGTCAACCTTTTTGGCAATTTTATTTTACAGTAAAAAAGGGCCGGAATGACCCGACCCCTTTGAGAGATATGCAATATTATTGAGGCTCTATAATCTGCTCTGCTATCATCATCTTAGGATTGTCAAATCCCATAGCACAAATCCTTGCCGCTTTTATAAAGCTTCGCAGGTTAATGTCGACACCTGCAAACTCAGCCTCCAACTCCCTCATTAATTTCACAGCCTGCTCTTTTGCAGCCTGAGGGATACTAGGCTCCATCTTGTCCATTAACTGCTCTACCCTTTCAAACATCTGCCCTTTCGTCAAATCCACATCTGCTACAAAGCTACGGCTACGAATCGCCTCATCTAAACTGCCCTGAGCAATATTGGATATGAATATTATCTTGCCGGTGAACTCAAAGGTGCGTGGTAGCGGCCCTCCGAATTCGTCTTTTAACGGCTTGGTAGTGAGGTAAGATATTTTGCGGGTGTCATAACTATCTAATGCGCCCTTCAATATGTTAACTGCGTCTGCGTCCTTAAACACACTATCACAATCATCCAATACCACAATCTTGTCACAGTTCTCATACAGCGTCACAAACAACCCTGCGGCTGTCGCTCTACCTTTAAAGTGCACAAAATGGTTACTCTCCTCTAAGCCCATATCATTGAGGGTTTGCTTGACAAGGTGAGTCTTGCCGGTACCTGCGCTTCCCGTTATAACGAGACTAGGCTGAATACCTTTACCCACCATCTTTGTGAGCCGCTCAATGTTCTTAAACATCACAGCCGGATCAATCTCAGCTTTGGATGCCATAAAGGACATTTTGGGTGGAGCCTTTTTCTCCGGCATCACTCCCATCTCCATTGCTGGCAATCTGGTAACTCGTCCTGAGGATGCTACTACACATACCTCACCATTCTGCTCCGCTGACCTCAGTTGCGTGTCGCGGATCAATCCCTTCTCAGCTATCTCTCCGGATTGGATATTCTTTGCGAAGATCTTTCCCTTAATTCTAACTGGCTTAAATACATTGTTCATCATATCTATCAATTTTAATATACCTTAAATATAAGGAAAAGATCAATGCGAGTCAACCTTTTCCTCAACTTTATTTTTCCGTCTTATTTCAGGATTGCAACATATAAAGTTACAAAGCCGGTTGGAATCTCACAGAACGGCTTCTCAATAATATCTGCTTCGATAAGAGCTTCCAGGATTCCCTCATTCTCACTATAGTTCTTAATGATAACACAATCGTCGTCTATGTTAACATCGTGTGCTACGGATGCTGTCATAAACGGATGACCGTCCTGGTCCACTAATCGAATAGCGGTCTGCCCATTAACATATTGACCTATTATCGGTGTCAACTCTTCTCCCATAAATTTTACTGTCTTTGTCATATCTCTTAATTTTTAATTTATATAAATATATGAATAATAACGATACGATCCAAGTCTTTTACCAACTTTATTTTACAGCAGAAAAGGACCGACATTACTGCCGATCCCTAACTTGAGACATGAAATGCTACTTGTTTCTCGCTTCTAGTATAGGTAAGCCTGCCTCTGTGCTGATGTATATCTTATCACCTTTGTCAATATTCCTAACCCATAGGTATTGAATATACTTGTCGGTGAGTTTACCATTTTCGATCTCCATCGCCTCAGCCATACCCTGGGCACGTATCTTCTCTACGTTCTTAGCTCCGATCGCTCTAATGCTGTCTGCCTCTGCTAGCATCTGTGCCGCATTCAATTTACCTTTGGCATTCTCAATTTGGATCTTCTTGTTCTGCTCGGCTCTTACTAACTCAGCCTTACCTTGCAACCCACTCTTGTATACTCCATACTGTGGACATCCGACTAAGCATCCAAGCAATAATATAATGCCGGTGGTGGTTGCTAGGATACTATAAAAGCGTGTCTTGAATCTTTCTTTGCGTTCTTTGATAGCTGTCCTATTTGTATTATCCTTTTCCTCCGAGAGTTGATTCTTCAACTTCGTTACTGCGCCATCGAACTCATTACCCTTCTCAATGAGTCTGGTTAATCTTCTAGCATCCGTGCTGTCTACTAGGTCTCTTAATTCTTGTTTTGTCATGTCTTAATTATTTATGATTTTCACGTCCGCAAGTCCCAACATTGCTGCTGGGACCGGGACTGAGATATGGACAATTAATCCTCTACCGTCTCTTCTACTTCCTCTTCTGCCTCCTCTTCCTCATCGGAATCCAAATTGGCATCCAACACTTCTCGCACAATGTCTGCGACTCGACATTCGTCTAACTCAACATCAATCAATTCCACATCAAAGCTACTTCCTCCGTAGCCATTTTGTGAGATGTCAAATTCAGCCTCACCAATAATGCCATTATTGTCGTCACGCAACTCATACGCCACTGCCTCAGCAATCTGGTCTTTCAAGTCTTCCGTGATAGACGCGGTCTCAATTATTGTGATCGAATTGATCAAGTTAACAACATCCTCTTTTGAGTAGATCGATCCTACACCCTGCGCTACTTTGGCAAGCGCCTCATCCTTTGTCATTTTTTGCATCTCTGCCATATCTTAAAGATTTAAATTATTAATACTTAAATATAAGCATTTTCTTTCAATAGTCCTAATTTTTTTTAAACTTTGTTTCCGTCTTCGGGCCAAGGACCTGTACCCCATTTCTCCCACGCAATACGACTACCGACTTCTTTATCGATCCGATTCACTACCATTATCATTGCCTGGACCCGGAACCGGAAAGTGTCTCCCCGGTTCACTTTGAAATCGTTTTGCGCATTGAGTAGTTGCCGTTTAGCTTCACTCAACCTGTCTTGTGCTTCTCTTATTGCTGGTGTCATATTTCTTAGTTTACTCCTCTTTGGTTTTGGGTATCATTAATTAGACTCTGTATTGCATCTTCGTTCCCCTGTGCGTCTAAGTGTTTACCTTGCGTACTATTCCTTACCGCAAAGTCTGCCATTACCTTTGTCAATGCTTCCAAGTCGCCTTCCACCATTGCAGTTAACAACATTCTGGTTAATACATCCATAGCCATAAAATCTTGCTCCCCGGTTAATAGGTAGATCGTTTCTGCTAGATGTGATAGCTCTTTGGATTTGTCAAAAAACTCCTCAATCAATTCTCTGTGCTTTAATAAATTGTTCATATCTTTTATCTTTTTAATTTATATAAATATAAGCAAAATACCTGTGCGTGTCAAGCAATTTGCTCATTTTCTTTTCGCTGCATTAAACTCAGCAATAACGCTTTCTCTGAGTTGAACACTGCTGCGAACTTCGGATCGTGATCGTTGATAGTCAAACTATTGTCTGCAATGTCGGCTCGCTTAATGCATTGTGCGTCGTAGCTAACAGAGCTAAGCCTATCTGCTTCTCTTAGTTTTCTTTCTGCACGATTCAGATACTCAAAGTCTTCGTTAGTATACACATCAGTCAATTCAACAACTAACTTCAATATCCGTTCTGCTGCTATGCTATTACATTGCTGATGTAAGAACACTCTAAGCTGTGCGTGGTCGACGTCGGTGTCTTCTAACACATCATGCAACAATGCTGCACACACCATACTGCTGTCGTCCGGGAACTGTTCTCGAACTGCTAGTGCTACTGCGATCGGGTGTTGGATGTATTCCTCTCCCGTATACTTGCGCTTCTGCCCTCTATGCGCTTGGTCTGCGAATTCTAATATTATTGCCTCTACTCCTTCGAATGTCATATCTCTTATTGTTTAAGTTCAATAATCGTTTCAATAATCGCACCAATAACAATTAATACAAATTTTGCTATTAGCGGGCTGAACACTGCTAACCATCCCCACGTTGCTACCATACCTATTCCAGCTAATTTCAACGTTAAGAATATTAGGAATACTATTACCAATAAACTTCTTTTTTTGCTTCTACCTTTTGCCATATCTCTTATTTTTTTATTTATATAAATATAAGCATTTTCTTTCAATTAAACAACCTTTTCACAGATATTGTTCCAACAATTTTATGCCAGGTACTTTGCGGATTTCTTTCTCTGCCTGTCTAACCAATTGCCTGGCCCGTTCTCCTGTCACCTGTAACTCTTCGGCTATCTGCTCCATGCATCTCGGATACTCTATACCGATGCCATAGAACATTG
>Ga0208899_1003153_pt1 | contig 10736 bp, 10 predicted proteins | sample VirMetDEL_Nov_24_FD_184518 | JGI IMG/M metagenome (GOLD analysis project Ga0208899, IMG submission 184518) | Aqueous microbial communities from the Delaware River and Bay under freshwater to marine salinity gradient to study organic matter... | ecosystem: Environmental > Aquatic > Marine >...
TTTAATATTGCTCATTCTATATTACCCTAAGTTTAACCCTGCTGTGAAGCCTTGCCAAGTAGTACCACCATCATATGTGTAGAACACAAACTGATCTACTGCAGATGCTGTACCTGTAAGACGTGGAGCACCTGTAGCTGCATACTGATCTAAGTTAGGCCACACTACAGCAGCAGGCCATGTAACAGTATAACCACTAGCACTTGCATCCTGTACAATCTTCAATGAAAACCCATAGGCTGTACCATTTGCAGGTGGATTGCTAAAGGTGAACGTAGTGTTTTCACTTAGTGTGCTACTAAATACGTTACCTGCCTCACAGTTAATCGTTGTTGCATTACTTGATGAAGTAACAGCCTGATAGGTTTCATTGTAGGATGATACTATAAGTTCACCATCAATGTCAACATCACCAGTGTAAGTTTCTAGTGAAAAACTTGTAAGTTTACCATCAAGCTGTGTCTGAATGTTTGACGTTACACCGTCTACGTAGTTTAGCTCTGTTGTGCTTGCTGTAATACCGTCTAGTGTGTTTAGTTCTGCTGTTGATAAAGTAGCACCGTCAAGGATATTTAACTCTGCACCTGAAGCAGTAACTTCAGTTGAGTCAACAACTAAGTTTGTAGTAATTGTAATATTAGAAGAACCATCAAAGTTAGCTGCACCTGTTACGTCACCTGCAAGTGTAATAGTACGTGCAGTAGTAAGTGTATTTGCTGTATTTGCAACAATAGAACCAGAAGCTGACAAGCTACCATCAACGGTAAGATTACCCGTAATTGTACCATTGCCTGATACAGCTAAAGTTGTAACATTTGCAGTATCAATAGAGCCAGTATCAATATAAGCAGTGCCATCAATATAGATGTCCCGCCACTCAGAACCCACAGCACCCAGATCGTAAGAGTCATCAACATGAGGAATAACGTTTGAAGCAATATCTGCATTTACTGTCACCGTATCTGTAGCGGCATTACCGAGAGTTGTGTTACCATTTACAGTAAGATCACCTGTGTTAGTTTGATTACCTGTAACCGCAAGTGTACTAGACAATGTTGCTGCACCAGTTACACTTAGTGCACCACCGATAGTGGCTGCATCACCTAAGCTAAGATCACCTGCTAGATAAGCATCTTTATACTTTAGGCTAGATGTACCAAGGTCTACCGTGTTAGTGGTCTTAGGGCGCAGTACAGAGGCTGTAGCAACCACATCCTGTGCTGGCCCAATAACTGTAATGGGCGCACCTTCAGATGTAGTACCATCATGAGTATGCCCTGTACTAGCATTAAAGGCTGCTTCAACAGCGTTAAATTCATTGTCTAGGTCATCAGCATCAATAACATTACCATTAGCGATGTTATTAGCTGTGTCTGCTCTTACATAACCTGTACCCATGAGTTTTCCTTACTTCCTATTGTTTTCAGCAAATTCAAGTATTGCTGTATCTAACAAAAATGCTGAATTAGAACTATCATCTTCTATTCTTAGTGCTACTGTATTACCTGAACCTACAATGTTATTATTAAATGATTGAGTACGAGGCTCACCAAATATAGTAGTACCAAATATTGCAGTATTGTTTCCGTAGAAACCACCACCACCCGCATCAGAGACTAATGAAAATGTAGCAGGTTGTATTTTGTTTCTGTCATTTTGGTTATAACGAACATTACAGTCAATATTAATGGCACCAAAAGGTTTAATATACAAATCTAATTTGTAAAATGTTTTACGTTTCTGTGGATCAGTAACAGGCATAAAGGGAGATTCGTAAATAGCTACAACATTATCTCCATCACGTGATGTGCCGCTTTCCATACGATATACATAACCGTCATTGTTAGAAAACACTACATACTCATTGTCACCAATATACTGCGAATCAGCAATGTATACTTTATAACCTTTTGTTTCAGCCCACTGAAAGCCTGTGCCACCTTGGTCAATAAACTTAGTACCTAGCACACCTTTAGCAATAGCAACCTTTTCACCGCCCACATAACCAAACATACGATACTGTGCTTTACCACGAATAACTGTACTTGAAAAGTTTTGTGCATAACCTTGCAGTTCAGTTACAGTAGGACGTATGTTTTTGGATGCAACATCAATACCAAAGTCACCAATACGTTCAGTTGAGCTTAATGTACGTAGTCCATCAGGACCGAGGAACATAACATCAGAGCCAACTTCTTGAATTGTATCTGCGCTTAAACAACCAAGGTCTTCTGTAATTGCACTAAGAGTAAAGTCAGCAGCACTGTTACCTGTTAGTCTCATGATTTTATCACGACAGAATACAATCAATGAGTCACGGTATACTTTAAGACCAGTAATCTCTGAATTAAGACCGATACTACCTGCACCATTAGCAGGATCAAAGTCCGTGTCAGAATACGGTGCAGTAAAAACTAGTTCAGTACCGTTACCAAAAAACAAAGTACTTTTAAATAACTCTACTGTACTTGCACCCTCTACCGCACTATTGCCTGTACCACTACCTGTTATGTAAGTCATAGACTGTGTACTGTCAGTATAATAGGCAGGGTAGTTTACCCCATCAACAAAGACAATCTTTAATGCATTGTTAAAGTTATAACTTACATGTCTGGCTTTAGTAAAAGTAACATCAACAGCAGTTACTAGTGAAGACCAAGCAGGGGTACTATCTGTTGTATTAATTAGATAATATACACCACTACGTGCAGCAATAAACCGTTCTTCATCTGCATTTTCAACAACAGCAAGGGCTTGAGTTACACCACTACCCGTTAACTGTGCGTCATCTAGTTTAGTGTACCCTGCTACTTTACGATATCCACCATCAAGTGATGGTTCAAAGTTCTGCAAAATAAATGCAGAACCTACAGCGTTAATACCTTGTTGCAAGGGGCTAATGTTAGTAACCAACCCACCCGTAAATTGTACAGGAAATGTGGACCAAGCTGTAGTCATACGTTTATACTTTCAATAAACCAAATGTATTTGGGCTGCTGTACCTTACCGTAGAACGTACATAGTCATACGTATTTATATGTAGACTACGCATATACTTAATACTCTGTTCAAACTTTTGTTGTGACAATTGAGCAGATTGATTATCTCCTCTAAATTGATAAGCATAGTACATAGCACCTTCAGTAATCACATGTTTAAATTCTTGTGGTACAGTAGGTACATCATCTTGTAATTCTAACTCTACAGGATTACGATAGTATTCATAAACTAATTCATATGCTTTATCAGGTGTAGGGAATATAATAAATTCTTGACTAGGTGTTCTAGTTACGTAGTTTGGCTTACCACGAATACTTGTAGTATTATTGTACTCATAGTCAGAATACTTGTCAAGGTATTCTTGATAGGTCATGCTTTGTAATTTAGTAGTTGTGATATTTAAGCTACTATTACGTTTAATCCTAAAGCTATTCATGTCAATTGTTTTAGCATCATAAGGATAACCATAACGTGTGACACCTGCAGTTAGTATATCTTCTTCTTCTACATGATTCCAAGGCCAACCAAACTCTTCGTGATTGATATGGCGAATAGCGGAATTAACTGCATCTTTAGCTGTATTGTAATAACCTGTAGCTGTAGCAAAGTTAGAACTTGTAAGCTCTACTTCATTGAGCCTACGGTTTACTTCATTCACAAGTCCAAGAAAATTATATGCCATTATTTTTCCCTCACACGTAGGAATACAGTACGTTCAAATATTAAACCATCAGAAGTAGTAATGTTACAATATAGTTTATATTTAATGTTATCTGTACCAAGCCCCATACGTGCAGTTGCTGTTGTATTTGTACTTGTAGCTGACACTAATTGAATACCATAAACAATAGGACCACTTGCAACTAGTTCAGTTTTAGTTCCATCTGCATCATCTACATACCATGTAACGGAGTTAATGGTTGCTGGCGCAATAAAACGAGACCAATCAATACTGTAATCGGTTAATTCATCTGGGTCTTTATTGGGCCATTTTAATGACATTCTGTGTTCCTATTATGCTGCACGTACATAAGACGTGTTTGTATTAGAAGATGCGGCAGATATATAAACTGTACGTTGTCTACTATAGTCATCTTTAATTGATTCATAGTCAAACTGTACAGCATCAATTGTTTCGTCACCTACCGTAAACGTACCCTGTAAACCCACTGGTAATACTACAGCCTGACAATCTAGTGTGACAGTGTTGCCTGATACTGTACCACCTACACCCTTACCTGCTAGGCTAATATTAGCATCTGCGTCAATTACTATCTCATCACCGTCTACTAGCAGTGAGTCAGTAATAATCTGTAAGCCAAACCCTACAGGTTGGATAGTAGGACCAAACCCAGCACTTACAGTAAGGTAAGCAAGGTTAGCTGCATTTACAATGTCTGTAGAGGCATTTGTACCATCAAAGTGTAGTAATGCTAACGTGTCATCATCTACTGTAAAGGCAGAGGTAGGTGGAGTAAAGCCTGTTCCAGTATACTGTGCTACATTAGAAAGTCTTACTTCGTCAATGTAACCATCAAAATCACCAAAGTTATTTTTACCTACATTAAAAGTACCATTGTCTGAGCGGTTAGCAGTAGAACTTGATTCCTCTAATGTTCCGTTAATGTACAGTCTATGAACGTTTCCTTCACGTTCAACCGTAATCATAGTCCAGACATTTGCAGAAACTCTGGTATCAGAAATAAAGAGAGTCGTTGATCCTGCAACAGTACCTTGGACTTGATCTCCTATTAAATAAACACTTAATAGAGAACTTGTACCAGACTGAAATAGTCCTTTATAACCTGTAACGTTGTCAGGTCTAATCCACATATCTACTGTGAAATCACCTGAACTTAAATCAATGTTACTATCAGACTCTACATAATCATCTGTTCCATCTAACAGTAATGATGCAGTGCCAAACTTTTGTTGTGCTGTAGAAAGTTGTGCATCACCCTCTGCTGTAAATGTTGAAAATGAGTTAGAGCTAGTTATATTACCTGTAGCAGATACACCAGTAATAGTAGGTGTAGTACCAACGCCTAAGATAAATGTTAGGCCATCATCTGCTGCACCTGTACCTGCTACACCCGTTGGTGCAACTACTGCTTCGGCTGCTGCTGTTGCACTACCTGCTGCACCATTAGCTTGTACACCTGTAAGATTAATATTAGTACGTGAGCTAACGCTAACTCCTGCACCATTGATTACACCTGTACCTGCTACACCTGTAATGCTAAAGGAAGCATTGGCCTGCTCATAGCTTTCACCAAAGGTAGCTACTGAGAAAGGATTAGTTGAGTAGGCCATGCTTTACTCCTTATGCAGCAGCATCACTTGCGAGTACGCCGTACCAGTTTGTACCACCATCACGAGTATGGAAGACTAGAATATCAGTCTCACCTGAAGCAGGGGCATCTGGGGCTGTACCACCTGCCCACTTAACTGAGGCAGGCCATGTTACAGTATGTGTACCACCTGCAGTAAGTTGTAGGATAAACCCAACACTTCGTCCTGAAGTTACAGAGCCAAAAGTAAATGTAGTATTACCACTTGTTGTAAGACTAAAGGCACCTGCATTATCTGCATCTGGTGCGGGAGAAGTGCCAGATAAAGCATCATAGTCTTCTTGCAGGCTTTCAGCAAAAACAGTACCACTAATAGTACCACCACTGGTGGGATATGCACCCATCTGACTACGCACATGTGCCAGTGTTGACTTGCGGATATAACCATCGTTAGTGTTTACATAAATGTCTGACAGTGTTGATGTAGTATTACCCGAGACTGTGTTAATCCAACCAAAGTCAGCATATCCAGAACCATTTGTACGAACTACTTTATTGGCTTGGTTGTTAGTTCCTGTATGTAAGTCTAATCCATCCAGCAAGTTACTGTCAGCAGCTTTGCCTGATGTAGACAGCTTACCGTCTAACGCAGTCTGCAATCCATCTACGTTACTGATAACGTGGTTGTGGCTATCGTCTGCTACAGTTACTGAAAGTGTAGCATTTCCAAGATTAGTAAAAGTAGCAGAACCAGACGCATCACCAGAGAGTGTTAATGTAGGATCAGATGTAGCAGTAGTGCTGATGCTGATATTACCTGAACCATCAAAGTTAGCGTTACCAGTTACTGCACCTGATACAGCAATATTACGTGCTGTAGCCAGTGTAGATGCAGTAGAAGCATTACCACTTAGTGCGGCAGTAATAGTACCAGCACTAAAGTTACCTGATGCATCACGTGCTACAACTTTAGATGCTGTATTGTTTGGTGTAGCATCTACGCCAATTGTAAGAGCAGCACCTTCGGAACCTGCAGTACCACCTGTAATGTAGTTGCCTGAAGCTACAGACTGAACGTAGTTACCTGTAGTATCTGTGCTTAGTGCTACAGAGTTAGCAGCAATAGTAGTTGCAATAGATGCGTTACCTGTACCATCTACACCTGTGACACTACCAGTGACATCACCTGTCAAACTAATAGTGCGTCCTGTTTCCCAAGCTGTTGCAGTAGCTGCATTGCCTGTTGTATCTTGGTTACCTGCAGTGTTAACACCGGGAAGGTTAATACTTGCTGTACCATCAAATGATACACCACCAATGTTACGTGCTGTCTGTAGGGCAGTAGCTGTATCAGCATTACCTGTTACATCACCGCTGACATTACCTGTCACGTTCCCTGTTAGGGCTGCTGCTACACTATTAAAGGTTACATCAGAAGATGTTTCTACAGCCTGACCAATGTTAATGCCAGAGCCATCTACAGTAACACCTGTGCCTGCATCAGCAGCAAAGACAGTACCTGTTAGTGTAATACCGTTACCTGCACTGTATACAGCAGTAGAAGCTACCTGTGTAAATGTAATATTAGTTGTACCAAAGGTAATAGTACCTTCAGTGTTCATAACATATAGTTCACCTGCACCTGCATTACCTTCTAGTACGAAGAATGCGTCACCTTTACCAAACGAGTTAGGGTCAGATGGGGCATAGCTATCTGTGTCTGTTGATCGGGTTAGTACCCAGTTTGTAGACGCTGAACCTGTGTTAGTTACAGTGTATACACCGTTCTGTGTAGCATCTGTTTGTTCATAAATAAGTACACGGTCATTTGTGCTTAGTGTAACGCCATCAATGACTAATGCAGCTTGTGTGCTGTTGTTAGTAAGTGTAGCACCTACACCTGCAGTACCATTGTCATAATTAGCACTTAGATTACCTTCACGCTCAACACGTACTGGATCATGGTAGTGCAAACCTGCAGCAGCAATCGTGTCTACGTACTCTTTTGTCGCAGCTTGTAGTGCCGTTTGAGGATCACGATTAAGCTCAAGATCACCACCAGCATTAAAGAATGCGGCTTTACCTGCAGGTTGTGAAATAAATACTTCAGCTTGTGCAGTAAGGTTAACGGCACTTCCTGAGTTAGAACTTGCTAATACGGTAGTACGAGCTAGGAGTGATGAACCTTCTGTCCATGTACCTAGCCCGACTTCCCATTCATTAGTGCTAGGCTCTAGTAAGGCATAATACGTAGTATCGCCATCAGACAAAGCAGCAGCAAAAGTCTGAAAGCCATCCACTGTACCATTGAGGGTAAGTGTACCCGTACCTGTAGTGGTACTTGTTTGTTTTACTCTGTCTTTAATTACTAGAGCCATAGTCTATGCTCCTATTAAGCGATACGAATGATAGCGTTTGATGCATCTGCAGCAGGGAACTGAATAGTGTAGTCACCATTTGTAGAAGTTTGAGTACCACCAAAGTCAATCACTGCGATTGCTGCATTAGAAGCACCTGCATTATAAATGATACAACCGTCTGCAGAAATAGTTGAGGAAGTAAATACTTCATCGTCAATGTCTACAATAGCTGTTGTGCCATCTACTGAAATAGTAACGTTGTCTAGTACCTGTCCACCAGCTGTATAGCCAGTACCAGTAGCTTCATCAGAGTTACCTGTTACGTCAGAATAGTTAGTAGTTGCTGCACCATATGTACCTGTAGGTGAAGCTTTAATTAGTGCAAGCTTAATTGAGTCGGTATCCAAATCATGAGTACCACCCAAAAGTTCTGATTTAAAGCTCGTACACATTGCTGTTGTGATAGCCATTATTGGAGTCCTTTTTTAAATGAGCATAAAGGGGCCACTATAAAAGCAGCCCCTTAATTTGCTTTAGTTATGCTAGTGTATCACGGTCAACTTCTGCTGCGCCACGAGTTGCCTCGTTAACGTCAACAACAATTGCCCATACACGTGCAGTAGATGCTGCAGGCGAACCAGAAATAGCAGCAACAGCATCAATTGTATCTGATGCAGCAACAACCGCTTGCGTCTGAGTGCCATACACAAATGTACCTGCAGTAGCTGCATCTACAGATGTAGCTGCCATAAAGGTTGTAGTGTCATCAGCAACAGCAACAGTGTAAGAAGTTACATCGTCAACTGCATCAATCAGTTCAACACCAGCTGCAATAACAAGCGTACCTGCTCCTACAGTTGGTCCTGCGACTCTACCTGATGCTGTTGGAAGTTCAATTTCCTTCTCAACCATATATGCTTTTGACAATAAAGAAGTAGCTTTACCCATAATGTAATCCTCCCTTACGCCAAGTTATATGCTGCGGTAACGATTGCTTCAGGACGAAGAATCTTGCGACCATATAGGTGCATACCACGGACAATATCTGCAAATGAGTCAGGGTCACGATATGTTTCAGTTTTGTTGATCTGCTCTGCAGTTGCAACGGCTGAATCATGTCCTGCGACAATGACACCAAAGTTAGTTGAGTTAACTCCACCAACTGTTGAAGAACCTGTACCAAGTGACGGTAGGTTGTTTGAAGTGTAAACACGGAAACCATGAAGGTTACTTACCGCCAAACCATTCTGCAAACCAGAACCACCGAAGTCAGCATTCAACAAACGTGAGTCTTCATCTTTCAAGACTTCCATGAATACTGGGTCTACAACGATCCAACGACCTTGTGTATCAACATTCTGTTGGTCCATCAAACGAGACATGCGTGCAAGAATCTGCAATGGGAATGCATTACCTGCAGTACCCGATTTTGCAGCAGTAGCACCACCTGCACGAGGCTCAATACCAATAGAGTTATTGGCAGCACCTGCAGTTCCTGATGTGTTTGTGAAGTCAGATGCGTCTAGTGACATAGATGCCAATAGTTCTGCACCAACCAAGTTAGCACCATCAGAAGCAGTATCAATAGCTTTTGTACCGTTTACAGATGTATTAACTGCGCTTGCATTTGCATGAAGTGCAGCTTGAGAAAAACCAGACAGATAGCCAAGAACTTCTTGGTCCATTTGGTCAGCCAAACGATATGCAGCACGATCACTTGCAAGACTTTGGAAATTGACGTGGCTATGAGCCTCTTCAATATCGTCCACTTTAAAAGCAAAATAGTTAGCTTTATCAATGGTTAACGAGAAATCCTCGTCATCTAAGTCTTGTGGTGTGATTTGTGTACCACGGTCGTATTGTTTTACGGTGATCTCAGGCTCTTTAATAATTTTAACTGAGTCACCCATGTTAGCAATCTCTCCAAAATAATCAGAGTTTGTGATTGCTTCAACAACAGATGCCTTGCGGAATGCAAGTTGCACCTGTTTGGAATAGATTACTGGACTAAAATTACCATTAGGTAAATTGCCGTAACCGGATGCCGTTGGGAATGCCATAACATTCGTCTCCTTTAGCAAAACAGATGCTAAACACACAGATACTTATATAGGAGGCTAATCGTTTATGGGTGCATATGATTTAAAAATCACAATGATCAGTCATGATCTTTATGTCATATGGGCCATACGTATTAGGTAATCCGTAAGGACTGTTGTTTGCGTGGGGAATATAAGTAGTACAGGTGTCCATATCTGGGGCTGTACTACTCATTGTACATATAGTTATAACATAAATAACTACATTGTCAATACTTTTTACCTAGCAGAACCAGATAAATCGTAAATAAAGTTACCAGCACGAATAGATTCCATAATTACATCTGCATTACGTTCATATTCTTGTGGTGACATCTTTTGTACCTCAGACTCTCTTATGGCATTTCCCGTGCCATCTGTTTGAGGTTTACTGCGTTGGTTCCGTGTACCCACAGAACGTGCAGCATCTTTTGACGAGGCTTTAGTTTTCTTAATGCCACGATCACCTTTATAAAGATCAATTGCACGAGCAGCTGAACGTGCGTCATTGTCATTTTCATACAATGCATCTTGTACCCATTTAGGTTGCTCGTCTGCCCATTCATGAAAATCATCACTATCACGAATGTCATTAAAGTCTGGGTGCAAGCGAAGGAGTTCTGCTTCAGCTTTTTCACGTGCTGCAGTTTCCCGCATTTCATCTACAACTTTTACACGATCCTCTAATTCTGCAGATTGTTCTTTTGCTTTTTTAATTGCAATCGTTTCAACAATAGCAGCTACATCTGGATACCGTTTTGCCCAAGCTTCAATATCATCATCCGACTTAGGAAGTTTGATTTCTTGTTTAGTTGCTTGGTTAAGTTGTTGCTCAAGTGCACTAACACGATCTTCATATTCTTTTTCTTTTTGCTGTTGGTGTCTACGTAGATCACCATAACGTTTTTTAAAGCTACGTTCTTCAGCGTTTGTTGGTTCAGCTTCTTGTGGTTCTTTAGACCCTTCTGCTTCACCCCTTTGTTCAGCTATTAACTGTTCAAGTTCTT
>Ga0208899_1003158_pt1 | contig 10732 bp, 8 predicted proteins | sample VirMetDEL_Nov_24_FD_184518 | JGI IMG/M metagenome (GOLD analysis project Ga0208899, IMG submission 184518) | Aqueous microbial communities from the Delaware River and Bay under freshwater to marine salinity gradient to study organic matter... | ecosystem: Environmental > Aquatic > Marine >...
TAACAAAAGGAAAAGCACCAAGTATTTTACCCATATCGATTGTTCGAATTGTACTTATAACGTTCCCTTTACTTTTATTTGATTGAAGATTAGCATAATCTCCTGCAACTAATTTTTTCTGCTTATTAGTTAAGTCTATATCTTTATATTTACCCATTATTTTCTAGCAGCTCCATAACCACGTTTTGCGAGTCTACCAGACTTTTTAGGTTTTTTCTTTTTTATTAAGCCACCCTTTTTTACATTTAAAGTTTTTGCACCACCAGCTACATCAAGCATATTTGGTTTTTCACCTTTAGGTACTTTTCTTTCAATTAATGATTGCTCTTCTTCAAGTTTTGGTTGTGAAATGCCTTTAGATCTTTGTGTAAATTTTCTAGGTTTTTTTGCACCACCGACTGGATTTGGTCTGGCCATGTATTGAGCTAACTCTTTAACAAATTCTTTAGGTAAAGTAGGTATAACATTTGATCCAACGGGACCAGTTCCTTCTTTTTTACTTTTTTTAATTGATACACTCATAGTTTTATCCTTAATGTATAGTGGGTTTTAACAGATTTAGCAAGTCTCTTCCGTTGTGGTTCATAATATTTAAGTATTCTTGTTCCGATAAGTTGTTATGGTATAGCATTTTTGCTACAGCCATCATGGCACCTGCTAAAAGGATCTGTTGTTCTTGATTTTCACAAGCTGTATCACCAAATATTACTAATTCGTTAAAATATTCCTGTAATACTTCAGTTGGTGTTAGGTTTTTTATCATTTTGCTTACTCAGATTAACATTTGCACGTAATTGTGCAATATCTTCTTGAGAATCGATGCGATCTTGTGCAATTTTGTCGGTTGCAGCAATTCTTTCGCGTTCTACTTCTAATCTTTTGTCTGTTTCAGCATCTTTTCGTTGCATTTCCATCGCTCTAAGTTGCAATTCCTGCTCTTTTAGCTTGACCAACGGATCATCTTGCTGATTATCCATTGATTCTTGCTCTTCAGTGATCATTTGCGTTGTCATTTCGTTAATTAACTGTGCAATTTCACCTTCCATTTGTATTTGCATTGCTTGTAATTGCATTTGTAGCTCTTGTTGTTGCTCTGGAGAAGGTGTTTGTTGTATTGTTTGCTGCATTTGCTGCATTTGTTCCATGTATTTCTGTTGAACAAGCTCTCTTGCTTGTAATGAAACGTGTTCAGAAATATGTGATTGCAATATTCCCATCACTACAGGATTGTTTTTAACTAAAATAGACGACATAAACCCTCTATGAGCGTTTATATGTGCATCATGATTTTGTTGTGGAAATGCTTGTAAGTTCATTGCCTTTAATGACATCGCATTTTCCATACCTGGATCAACAGGAGATGGTTGCGGTGGTGGAGGCAATATAGAAGCAATGTCTGTCACCCCAAGTGCTGTATACATTCGTCGATATGCTTCGTATACATTATGACCTTTTGGATTGCTTTGTGCTAATTGTAGTTGTGTTTGTGCTAATACAACACGTTGTGATACCGAGAAAATATTAGGATCACTCACAGGTAAAATATCTACCCTTCCATCAAAGTCTTGTTGTTTAATTTGTGGTGGTGCTCCCTCTACTTCATACGGATACATTGTTGGTAAGTACTCAGCAAATATTCTTGCAAGTAAATTAAATTCTATTTTTTGTCCGTAGTGTAATCTTTTGTGAATAGCAGACATGACTTTAGTGCCACGCTCCATCATTGCCATTGTTGTTCCAACAGGGGCGTTTGCTCCTAAGTTCTCTCCTGTCTTTTGATCAGCTACCGTTGCAAATCGTGTTCCTGTTTGTACAACAAAACCAAGAAGAGCATATAATGTTTGACTTGGTTCTTTATAAGGCAGTGGTAAAAGTCCTGCACGTAGATCACCTGACGGTGCATCCACGTCTCTAAACTCACCTGGTTGTAACGGCGAATCATCATCTTTGATCCGTAGGCCGCGGGCCTTGAACCCTGCAGGTAGGTTGGATAACGTTCCTGCATCAATCAATTGACGTAGTGCAGCAGTCGCGGTTCGCGACAAACCGCCCAGCATATGAATTAATCCAAATCCATAAAAGCCTAGTCCTGGTAAAAATTTAAAGTGTACAAAGTATTGATCTTTTTTAAATAGAGGATCCATCTCTCTATAGTTTCTGTAAATAGATAAAATTCTACCTGATCCTTCGTCCATCGTTACAATGTATGGTAATTTTACACCACTTTCTGTTTCAAAACCTGGCACATCCAAATCGCAATGTACTTCTAGTAATGTGTAGTTATCGTCTTCGTAGTTTGTTTTTTCGATGCCAGATATTTCACGTTCTTTCTCTAAGATACGATCTTGTTCGGTTGATACTTCTAGAGATACATCACGGTAAAAACCAGACACTACTAATTTTTTAATATCGTTTTGAGAACGTCTCAAGATGTGTGTTACGCGTTCCGCGGACTGTAAATCAGTTGCCGTATAAGGCACTACAATATCATCAGCAGGAACAAATTTAGAAACAGCTCTGCCTAGTGTGCCATCAAAATATACTTTTTTGAATGCAGACCCTGCTAGAGGTAAATGAAATAACATCTGATCTAACTCTGGATCATACTCTTCCATCTCATGCATAATTTGATAGTTCATAAACTCTGATACACGCTCTGCTTGTTGTTGTTTTAGTGTATCTTCTTTTCCAATAATTTGTGTTCGAACAGGTCCTCCTGCAGGTAACAGTTCTCTATATGCTTGTGCTTGAAACTGTGTAACACTCTCGGCTAAAAGTGGATGTGTCACGCCACTTGCTCCTTGAAATGGTTGAGAGCGTTCTTCGTATTTAAAACCCATTAAGTCTAAACCTTTGGTGTATGTTTCTTCCCAATCTTTTCTAGATATTTTGTCGTCTTCTACTTTACTAAGAAGTTCGTTTGAAATAAAAATTAAATCATTCTCTTCCATGTACTCCGCTAAGTTGGAGCCAAATTGAATATCAGGTTGTTCTGGTACGTTACCAACGATCGCCGACCCGTCTTCCATTATTTCAATGTTTGCATCACCTGTGTCTTGAATTTCTATATCAACAGGAACAGATTGTTGTGGCTCTGTTCCATTGTAATTAATTGGTCTGTCTACTGCCATGTTTTTCCTTATTTATATATCTTAAACAGTTGCCCCATTTCTGGTGTTAGTTCTATACCAAAGATAGGTTCTGTATCATATACCTTTTCTGTTGTACGTTCAATCTTATATCTTCCTCCCTCTTTATCTACAAGGTCATTTGCAATGTTTTCTGCTTGTCGGTAGGTATCACCGATGCCCACATCAGCTCCTGTATCTTGATTAATAATTTTAAAATAATTTGTTGAGGTCGGATTACTTGTTGCAGAGTTCAAAATAACGACTCTTGAGTTGTAGTCATTTGCTAGTTTTTTCATAATAGACTCACCCACGCCTGTATAGTGTGTGCCTTCAGGAGTCACGGTCAACGGTCCGCCGTAGAACTCGTCTGTGCCTACGCCAGGGTATTGAGTTCTATCTAACGACGCATCACGGCCACTCGCTACAGCGTTCGTGAAACTCTCAATTCGTGACGCTTTATCTTTTGCTCTATCTTCAATAGAAGTGGCTGTGCTTCCATCTTGTCTCCACATACCGCGTCTATTAACTCCACTTTGAATACCAATAAAACTCGGTGCGTTTGGATCTTTTTCTACAAACTTACGATGCCATGCTTCTGCCACCGCTTGTTTAAAGACAGCATCGGCCCACTGTAATCTATTTTTAAGCGGTACATCCGCATATAACTGGCTCATTAAATCTTTTGAAATAGCTTCTACCATTGTGTCAATTATCGCTGTTTGTTGTCCTTTTACTTTATCTCTATAAAAATTAATTTGCTCTGCATTCATTTGATATGGTCGTTGACGCGCTAAAGCTGTTAGCTCTCGTTGGAGATCCATCAACTGATCGTATTGACTTTGCAACTCTAATCGACTTGCTCCAACAGGTCTTGATACACCATATCCTCCTGTATCTTTTGTTTGTTGAAAATATGTTAACAGTTCATTATCTTTCATACTTTCTAACGGAATATTTTGATCCGCCATTACTTTTAATTTTAAAGCGAGGTCTCTTGCTTTTTTTGTTGCGGCTTGTGATAAATCAGATTGTAATTCTTCTACAACTGTTGCTGTTACTTCTTGTTTTTTTGCTGGTTTAAAATCATCTATTCGTTGAGCTTCTTCGTTGTATTGTGTTTGTAGTTTTTTTATTTGTTTCTTTTTTTCTTTTGCTTGACCTAAAATAATTTGCATCGCTCTGTTATTATTAATTCTGCCATTTGATTTTTCTACTAAGTCCTTTACGGCTGTCATCACGGCTTGTGTGTCACGAGCATCGAAAACATCATCAACGATATTTAAAGTAGCGATAGGATCTTGACCTAATTTTTGAATTTTGTTTTCTATATTCTGTAGTTTTGTTTTATCAGCAACACCCTTTGGTGAAACAATTTTACCTGATTGCGCGTCTACTGTTTCACCTGGTAAGATAAAAGCAGGTCGGTCCGTTTGCCGCGACCAAGCAATCATGTAGTTATCTCGTTGATCGCCGTATTGTCCACCAAACACATGAGATCCTACACCAGGAGACTTTCCTGGATCACCACGAAGAGCGGTGAAAGGAATACGTAAAACTCTTTCTCTATATGTATTCGGTACAAAGCCAGAGTTTAAACCTTGATCATAGTTTGAGTTTTTGAAAGTATTGCTTTTATTATACTTGTCTGATCTAAAACCATATGCATCAAAGTATACTTCACGCAGTGGTGACTCGTTTGATATTTGCAACATCTCATTTGATAGAAGTGGCAACCCTCGATCTGTTTTTGCTTTGATGTATGAATCTAGTTTTGCATCATATACTTCATCAACACCTACCCCACTTGCGTTAAAATAATCTGTTAATTCTTTTTGCGTATTAAAAACTTGTGGTGCGTTTTGTTTTCGAAGTGCTGTATCTAAATTAGAATAATAAACTTGACCGTCTATCTTTTCAGGAAAAGCCATACCAGGATAAAGCTCCTCGAGCTTTGTTCGTTGGGCCGCGGTTGGATTGTATATATCAGGAACATCCATTCCTTCTTCTCTAAACTTTGCTTTACCAAACAATTTAGAAAAGAAACCGCCCGTACTCGCTTTAACTGGTTCCACTAAGCCTCCTTGTGCTTTTTCTATTATATCAGATCCTTCAAATAATTTAGCATTTTGTTTTTTTGTTTTAGCAATTTTATTTACTGCTGTTATTGCTTTATTAACATCTGTTTGGGTTACATAGTTTTTGTTCATCGCTTCAATCATTATCTCAGAAATTTTTTGATCTATGGGCATAGCTTGACCAATTTTTTGTCCAGGTGCTATTTCACCTTCAATTCCTAGTATTTTCATTTCTTTGTCTATTTCTTGAAGTTTTTGAAAATCTATCTCATCTCCTTTATCCGCATATCTTGCATAAAGTTTTCTTGCTTCTTCTTCGTAACCTCTTTGGATAAATGAGTTGTATTCTGAAATATCAATATATAACTCAGCAGGATCAGCACCTTTTCCGTACTTATCAGGGGATACATATTTATTGGCAATACCTTGAGTTTCAAATTTATGAGCAAGATTTAAACTTGTTCTTATATCCATATCTCTTTTAACAGGAAAATCTTTGAGAGAGTCTTCCCTCACCTGTTTAAATATTTTTTGTAAAATAGGTTTTAAATCTTTTGCTGCGTCTAATCTTATTTTATCAATAGCTTCAAATTGTAAAAATTTATCATGAAGTTTACCTCCTGGTCTTATATCCTCTAACTTATAACTACCAAAAAACTCTTGAGGTGTTTTAAGATCAGGTGTTGTTCTTTTTACATTAGAAAAAAACCTATACTCTGGGTCCTCATTTCTAAGAGCAACCTTACCTTGTTTTTTATCTGTTATATTCTGCTCATAGTAGTCTGCTAATTCTACATCTGAACCTACTCTTTTTGAAGCTCTATACATCTTAGCATCTTGTGCCAAAGGAATTTGAACTTCAGGATTTGTAGCATTATATTTTTTTATTGTACTTAACAAATGAGTTCCTGTAGATTTTCCACCAGGAGTGTTATCTATCGTTCTGCCTGTTGTATTTAAATAAGTTTCTCTAAAAATATTATGAATAGCATTTAAATCCTTTGGATCTACGCCCTCTAATTTTTTGTTCATCTGTGATTTTAAATTTTTTAAAAGAGGGGGTCCTTCTGTTGCTCTATTAAATCTTATAATCCCTTTGTTACCTTCTGACTCTAATATATTTATATAAATTTGATCCTCAGGTAAAAAAGTTTGATTACCTTTAGCACCATCATTTCTAAAATATTTTATTCCATTTTCAATTTTAACTCTTCCAGGAAACATTTCAGGTGTAGCTTTTTCTTTTAAAAATCCAGCAAACTTTTCCTTCTCCATTTCATCCAATAAGCCGTGAACCATGTTTCGTTGTTTTGCGGGAAAATTAAAAAAAGCTGTCGATAAGTACTGCAGTTCTTCGTCAGAAATAGGTCCTACAGTATTTCTAATTTGTTCCGTCATCAGCTCTGATGGTGCCGCAGCGCCGACACTTCCATCACTTGTTACCATTCGAGATTTTAATGCTTGTAAGTTTTCTAGTTCTCTTGTTGCTTTAGCTCCTGCTTTAGTAGCTGGCCCAACTCCAGGTATGGGTAAAATATCTAATAAGAAAAATCTGGATGCCATTTTTTGTTCAGGTGGTAGATCTGCAAACTTTACTCCTTGATTTAAGCTTTCCCCTGCTTTTCGTACATCTCCAAAAATAAATTCACCAAAAGCACCAATATCTGCTCGAGTTCTATCCATACGTTTTTCAAGTCTTTCACCCATTGTGGGGTATTGAGTAATGTTTTCATCTATACTCTCTCTTGTCTGTCTGTCCATGGTAACTTCAGGTGTAAGTAAACTTAACAAGCTTGACTCAGGTAAAAAAGGAAGAATACCTTTTGCAGAAGCGGCACGTGTTCCAAGTTCTGCTACAGGATCGACGACATACTGCATAATCCCTTTACTCAAAGGATTATTTATAAGCCCTCTTCCAAAAGCTTGTGCGCTTTCATTTTCATAAATATTACGAATACCACCTTTAATAGCGTCATCAATAGACTGTCCAAAAGGTTTTTTCTCTGCCATTAGTAATATCTCCTTGGTTCTATGTACATGGGTTCATCAACGTAGTCTGACTCCAGTTGAATAAAATTACCCTGCCTGAATCGCAACAAAGCTTGTGTTGTTGAATCGACTAAATCGTCATGATCACCATAAGGGAAAGCGGCACATTCTTCAATAACTTCTTCTGCCCAACGATCATCGGTTGCCCATACTTGGCCCGCTTCAAAAAGTGGAGCTACGGAGTTTACACGTACATGCTTATCATTGCCCTTACTAGGCGTATAAGTTACTACAGGAATTCCTACTTGACGTAGCTCCTGTGTTAAGGGCATACCAGAAGCTTTCGCTTCGATCAAGATTGTTTCAGGTTCCCAATATTTATATTCATCTAACGCAATTTCTTTTAACTCGGGAAAGTCCCATCTACCTTTACGCATCGCTAAGAGGATGATGTGCGGTGGGCCGTGTTCCACGGGTTTAAATACACCCCATGTAGTTATCGCACTAAAGTCAGCGGTTTCCTTTTTACTGAAGGCGGTGTCATAACTTTGTATCACGTGCATCAAACTAGGGATGTCATCTTTTGGCCATATTTTCCACCAGTCACGTTTAATAATACTACCTTCTTCTGAGGTTGGTGCTTGTTGCCACTGCGCTTGCCACTTCTGTTCAGACAAAGATGCTTTGACTCCTTGTAGTTCTTCGATTTTCCAAAACTCTGGCCATAACGGTTTGTCGTTCAAGACGGCTGGAAACTCTACAACTTCCCATTGATCAGAGTGTTCGTTTGACTGTTGTGCTAATAATTTTCCTGTAAGATCCTTTGTGGACCAACGAGTCATTACAATAACGATAGATCCACCAGGCTGGAGACGCTGTCTAGGACCAGAAGTATACCACTCATACGCATTGTCCATTGCGGTTTGAGAGAGGGCATCTTGCTCTGAATGAGGATCATCAATAATAAGAAGATCGGCACCTCGACCAGTAATAGCGCCACCCACTCCAGCAGCAAAATACTCACCACCAGAATTGGTAGTAAAACGTCCTGCCGCTTTTGAATCTTGGGATAGACTAACCTCAGGAAATACATCTTTGAAATCTTGTTGATCAAAAAGGTTCCTCACTTTTCTACCGAAGTTATATGATAACTCTGCGGTGTGTGTTGTCTGAATTATTTTTAGCTTTGGCTTTTGTCCTAACATCCACGCAGGAAACAAATTAGAAGCAAACTCAGACTTTGTATGTCTTGGCGGCATATTTACAATAAGTCGCTTAATCTTTCCACGTGAAATGTCTTCAAATTTTTGTGCAATAATTTTGTGATGTTCTCCTGCAACAAAGTCAGGCCAAACTTTTTTTACAAAAGTTAGGAAGGAGGAACGGGACTCCTCAGACACTTTCAGTTGCATTTTCCTTAATTCGTATTTTAATAATTCCGTTGGAATTTTTTCAGAATGCATAAAAAAGTTATATCATACTTTGTGTTTGTGTAAAACTTCGACTTTAGACCGCCGACCGACGCAAGCGGTGTGTCTGGCTTGGGTGGGGGTCTGCGAACACAAGATGTTGTATAAAGTAATTTTGTAAGTACCTAGATGTTGTTTTGATGGTACTGGTGATGGTTTACCAGGAAGCTGCTGCTGCCTGGAAGCTGCTGCTAGGAACTCCTGGCTGCAGGTGATAGCAGCACATAAAAAAAGGCAGGGAATACCCTGCCTTTTTGCCTGTCCTCGAGGAATTCTACTAGAGTAAATCTCTAGGAGAAACTCTTGTTCTAAGTTTAGCTATTAATCTAGTAGCCCAATCCTTTACGAATTGAGGTGCATTAGGATCGAAGGCCAACTCCTCAACCTCACTCTCTAATAGTTTATAAAGAGCTTTCCAATTAATACTGCTAGAAGAATCAAACAAATCACTTTGAATGTTAGTATTATTCCTAGTGTTAACATCAGTATTACCTCTTAATCCTAGTTGTTGTTCTAAAACAGCTAATCTGTTTCTAAGGTCGTCGTTATTATCAGGCATTTATAACTCCTCTGTTTTATTGTTTAAGAATTAGTACTCCCATTTTATCTTATACTCAAGAAAATAAAATCTTTTTTGTGGATAACTTTTTTACTTGACAACTGCTCGCCAGAGGTGTGTGCCGTGCAACGCTAATACTAATAAGGCGACCGACCGACTGCGTAAAGAACAATGGAATGGAACTTCAGCGAAGTGGTGCGGGGGGACAGTAATACTAATAAAGGCTAACCGCACCGCTCGTTAGAGCGATGCGATGTATTGTCGACTGAACTAAAGTTGACAATTAGTTTTCCGCGTAGGCATAATTGGAACTAAGCGGAAATTCTGAAGTCTGCTACTTCATCTATCGTAGCTTTTTTGTTTCTTGAAACTGTTGTTTCCGATAAAGGCATAGCCTGTATCTGTTTATACTGCGTTGGTACTTTGCATTGATGATACGCAATCTCGCCAAGTTTCTCCTTGACAAGTTGGTTGTCAATCTTAGCACCCAATTTTTGTGAGACATGAAGTGAGTAATCCCTTCCATGCAATAGGTTTGCATTTTCACTCATAGACAAGTCTATCATCAGTTGTCTGTTGACTTTAATAAAGTCTGCCAGAACTTTCTGCATTGTCAACGCTCGACCATAAGCGTCAACGATAGCTTGTTTATTTCTTTTACTTACACTAGCGGGGCTTTGTTGTGCCTTCTCTAGTACTTCTAATATATTAACAGCTTTTGACATTTTATTTTCCTTTCGTCTTTCTAGTTAATAAGTCTTATATAATCCCATTTCATTAGAAGTCAATAGTCTTTTTTATTTTTTTTTCCACAGGACAGCTTCAGCTCCCGCTGGGACTTCTGTCAACTATACTAAGGTACAACCAACCACAAAAATTACAGGAGTGATGGAGATGCAGCTGCAGGTGCAGCGTTACTATAGCTACACAATCCCCAGTAAAACTAGGATGAAAGTAATGCAGAAGTACAGGAGGAAGACGTGTGCAGCCAGGAACGCTGCAGCAGCTCCTACTATAACAAGCAGGAGCAATGCGATTACCAGCAGGATCATGATGCGGGCACCATCTCCTGCATCTGAGTCCAGGCTTCAGCATCCTGGTCCACCAGCAGATGGGCGCCGTCACCCCAGTCCAGGTACCAGTATTCTAAGCGATGTAGTTCGGCATGCTCGTTAACGTAGCCGCGCAGCTCGTCGCTCGGCCCGCCCCAGCTAAACTGCCATCGCCAGTACCCTTCTGGTTGGTTGTCCCACGTATGCGGGGCTACGTAATCGAATCCCAATGCCTCGTACTCTGGGTCTTTCAGGTCTTCCTGTCTATCTTTCCACTCCTGCTCTACCAGCTCAGCGCAGGTGGGTTCTTTCTTCATTACTGTTACAGTTTCTGTCATCTTGTTCCTTTCTAATGTAGGTGAGTCAGGGCTTCTGGCAGACGGATCTGCTTATGGAAGCCCGTGGGTTCTCCTCAGCTCCTGACTCGTGTGGCCGTTCATGAAACTTCCAAACGGAT
>Ga0208899_1003164_pt1 | contig 10721 bp, 19 predicted proteins | sample VirMetDEL_Nov_24_FD_184518 | JGI IMG/M metagenome (GOLD analysis project Ga0208899, IMG submission 184518) | Aqueous microbial communities from the Delaware River and Bay under freshwater to marine salinity gradient to study organic matter... | ecosystem: Environmental > Aquatic > Marine >...
AAGGGTTGAAAAAGTCACGACAAAACGCAATTGAACGATTGAAATCAGCATTGACCAACGCAATGGAACAATGTGACATGGATGCCATTGAAACACCAACTAACAAAATTTCATTCAGAAAATCACAATCATTGGAAATCCTGGATGAAACATTGGTTCCGAAGCAATACAAAACGCAAGTGATTACAACAAAGATTGACAAAAATGCAATCAAACAAGACATGAAAAACGGAATCACCGTTGATGGTGTTGAGTTATTAACCAATAAAAATTTACAAATCAAATAAAAATGGAAAAAATATGAATCAAACAGCAGTAGAATGGTTCGAAATAGAACTTAAAAATAATTTAGGTAAAATTGTAATTAATCAAAATTGGCAATTACTAGAGGAATTGATTAATGAAGCAAAAGAAATGGAGAAAGAGCAGATAAGAAAAGCATATTTCGTTGATGTTTATAGCACTAAATATGGATTTGAACAATACTATAACGATAATTTTAAAACAAAATAAAAACAAACAAGATGGAAAAAGAACAAATGAAATTGAATGGCCGTGTTCAAACAATATTCAACACGCAAGTGATTAGCGACAAATTTAGAAAACGCGAATTGGTATTGAACACCGGTGGAGAATATGCGCAACAAATTTTGTTTCAATTCACAAATGATTCATGTGAAGCGTTGGAAGGATTGAACGAAGGTGATGAGATTGACGTTTATTTCGACATACGCGGACGTGAATGGACGAACCCGAAAACCGGTGAGGTTAAATACTTCAACACATTAAACGCGTGGAAATACGATGTCCAGACAAAAGAAACGGTATATAGTAAAGCAACAACAACACCAATCCCGGTTGATGATTTGTCACCGGATAATGATCTACCATTTTAAAAAAATGAAACATGAACAAAATAAAAAAAGAACAACTGAAAAATTTGTCAGATGATCTTCGCGATATTATTCAAACATACATGGATGATAATGGGTTGACGGTTTACAAATTTGCAACAATGTGCGGTGTTCAAACAAACCAATTGCATTTATTTTTAATGAATGAACGCGGTTTGAACTTGACAACCGTTGAAAGAATTGGAAAAATAATATCATAAGAATTGGCCCGGATTAATTTTCGGGCTTTTTTTTATTCAATTATTGTTTATTTAATTTATTTATATATATTTGAACATCAAAAAACAAAAAACATGAAAAACAGAATCACACAATTTGACCGTTTCATCATCCGGTCCACGTTTATTGGAATTTGCATCACGATAATTGCGGTGATGAACACAAAATCAAAAATCGAAACGAAAAAACATTTTGAAAAACGAATCGAATCATTGGAAAAGGATTCCATACGAACACATGAAATGTTGGAAAATTATTCAATCAACCATCAATTGAACAGCCATGAATAGAGAAAACATCATAAACAAATTGACGTTGTTGGAAACGTCTGAATTCAGAAAACGCGGATTGGAATTGATTGGTAAATATACACATGAACCGATTGGATTCAGAAATGATTTGTATCAAATATTTGACAAATTATCAGATGATGATTTAAAAAAGTTGTACAACCTAAAAACTAAATTGACATGAATAATTTTCAACAAGGTGATCCGGTGTTCGTGGACCGATTCAAAGAATATGGAGTGGTTGAACACGTTGAACGAAATAAAGTGATTGTTTTATTGATTAACCAAAAAACAATCCAAATACAGCCATTCGAATGCGAATTGTTGGAATCGGATGAAATCGAATTGGATTGTTCCGAATGCGATGGAACCGGGATGATTGACGTAATGAGGTGCCGGAATGCTTCAATGGATTGTTGTGGTGGATGCTATGAATCCGAAACGTGTTTTGAATGCCAAGGATCCGGAACAATGATAAAGGATATTTTTGAACTAATTTAACGCAAAATAACATGATTAAAAAAATAATAAAAAAACATGAAAAGAATTGGCAAAGTGACAATTTTAAAAATTGGAAAGTTACTGAAATAATGCATTGCAAAATTGGTTGGGTAATTGAACAAATTGATGGATGTGAAGAATTAGACGAATATGTTGAAATTTTATTAGATATTCAAAACTTTATTAATGATTTGCAAGACGTAGAAAATGAGTAAATTAAAAAAGACAAAAATCGTTGATTGGACCGGTCATTTGGTTGGATTTGAATGTGAAAAAAAGAAAATAAAAATATTGATTTGCGAAAAATATCAAGCAGACAACATAATTAGTAAAAATCATTATTCAAAAAAACCAACAAAAAACAGTTTTTTGAATCTATTAGTTTATTATCACGAAAAAATTAATGGGGCATTGCAAATTGGTTATGGAATCCGCCCGGATTTAAACGGAAATTATAAAAAGGGGGAAGTTTTTGAATTTGATCGAATGTGGTTATCGGATGAAATGCCAAAGTTTTCAGAAACGATAGTTTTGTCATTGTTGCACAATTTTTTAAAACATAGATACAAAAATTTAAAGGCGTTAATATCTTATTCAGACACGAGCGTTGGTAATTTTGGAACAATTTACAAAGCCGGTAATTATAAATTGATTGACGAAATAAAGGCCGATTTTTATATCACGGAGAATGGTGAAAGAATTCATCCGGTGACGATGTGGCATAGACATAAAACCAGGGAATGGAATTTTTTACAAAAGCAATATCCAAACATAAAAAAAGCAAATGGACATCAATTAAAATTTATATATTATCTCTAAATTTTAAAAAAAAACAAATGAAAATCATAATTGAATTTGACGGAGTTGACGAACAAGATGATGCCCGGACATCATTAGATGGTTGGAAATGGAAATTAGCAATGTGGGAATTTGACCAATTATTGCGTTCAACGACAAAATACAATGTGTCGTTGTTGAAACACAACGAGCAAGCAAGTACAATGGAATATGAAATCGCTGAAAAATTGAGGGAAGAAATCAGAAGAATAGTGGAAGAACATAATTTAAATTTGGATTAAACAAAAAAATAAATAAGTGTAATATAATACACTTTTGTAAATATTTACATAGCTACACGGATAAAAACCGTTTATTAGTGTAATATGTTACACTATTCAACGTAATAAATTAAGGTTATAAACTGAAAAAAAGTGTAATAAATTAAGATTATAAACTGAAAAAAATATGGAAAATTTTGAAAAATACCAACACGAATTGAACAATGTACCAACACCGGATCAACTGAAAACGTTTGATGATATGGTCAATTATTTAAAAACGATTGACAATTGCCGTGTGGAATGTGAATGGTTTATCATCCCGGACCTTCATTCATACATGAACAAAGCAATCATGAGCGTTGAAACGTTTCCAATTGGTGAACGCAAAACATCCGATGAATGCATCCGGATAAAAGAAACAATGAAATTGGTTATCAAAGCAATAATGGAGAATAAAACGAAACCATTGGGCCACGTTGAAAAAATCGATTTCACAAATTTCAGAAAATAAAAACTATATTTGTAAAAAAAAACATAAGATGGAACAAAAAAAGAAAATGAGCGACATAGACATCAAAACAAAGATATTAGGATTCGCAATGTTGCCAATTGCGTTGGTGTTATGGATGGTTGACAGATTAATCCATGTAATGATGCCACACGCGGCACATCCAACGTTTAAAGCGTATTTAATGAAGTCCGGGAATATCAAATATACATTAGTTCGAATCATTGTGTTTTCCATCCCGGTGATAACTTACAAATTGTTATTTTAATATGTGGCAACTATCCGTTTCATTCCATTGGCCACATGAAAAATTCATGGTTGGATTCCAACACATCAAAAGTGATGATGAATTTATTTATTCGACAATAGAATTATCCTTGTTGGTAATGACATTCCATTTTGATTATCAATAAAAGAAAAAAAAAAAATGACAAAAGCCGTATTGAAATATAATTTGAAGGATCCAAATGAAAAACAAGCGTTCGAATGCGCAATCAAATCAATGGATTTAGCAATGTTCGTGTTCAATGTGATGAATAACATACCACTACGCGTTGAATGGGCCGTTGAACAAAACGAATTGACCGCAATGGAAACGGTTGAATTCTACAATGAACAGATATACATGGAATTAAACCATTTCGGAATTGACATTGACAAATTGATTGAATAAACAAAACTAAACAATCAACACTAAAAAAACAATGAGTCAAGCAACACAACAAAAGAAAACCAAAATGATTGAAGCAATGTGCAATTGTTTGGGTGTTGTTAGTGATGCGTGCAAAGTTGTTGGAATAAGTCGAAAAACTTATTATGATTGGATGAATGATGATGATGAATTCCGACAATCAATCAACGATATTAGTGAAATCGCATTGGATTATGCAGAAACACAATTGTTCAAACAAATCCGGGAAGGATCAACCACGGCAACAATATTTTTCCTAAAAACAAAAGGACGAAAACGTGGCTACATTGAACGTCAAGAATTCGCAATCGATACGGCGCGACCGGATTTGTCACAATTATCAATCGATGAAATAAAAGGTTTATTGAATGAGAATGAAGGCGAACAATAAGCGCGAATGGTTAAAATTATACCTTCGTTTGGAGTTGGCAAAAAAAGATTTTTGGGAATTTTGTTTGTTTTATGATCGCGAATTTTTCCATGAACGTGAATTTTTGAAGGAAGTTGCCGAAGCATTCCAAAATATAAACGACAATAAAATCAAATCATTGGCCGTTTCAATGCCACCAAGGGCCGGGAAAAGTTATATCACCTCAATATTTTGCGCCTGGACATTGGGAAATCATCCAACGGAATCGGTGATGCGAAACACTTGCACCGCGCAATTATTCAACAAATTTTCTTATGATGTTCGTGACATCGTGAAATCGGAACGTTTCCAATTGGTGTTCCCGGATGTTAAATTGTCAGACGATAAGGCCAATTTGCAAGGTTGGAACACGAACAAATCAAAACAAGTTGGGTATTTTGGTGCCGGTGTTGGTGGAACCATCATTGGATTTGGTGCATCAAAAATCGCAATCACCGATGATCTTTATCGTGGGATTGATGATGCCATCAATGAGAACATGAACGCACGAATTCAACAATGGAAACAAGCAACACACGATTCGCGGTTCGAATCCGGATGTTCACGCATTGACATTGGTACACGTTGGACCAGAAACGATGTGATTGGAACTCAAATGGATTCCGGAGTATACGAAAAAGAAGTGATAATAAAAGCATTGGATGATAATGATAAATCATTTTGTGAAGCGGTAATGACCACGGATGAATATCTGGACAAAAGAAACAAAACCGCAAAGGAAATATGGTTGGCCGAATATCAACAACAACCGATTGATTTGGTTGGAATGTTATTTGGTGATTTGAAAACCATTTCATTGAATGATTTTGAGAAGATTAAAGAACACACAACGATTGATGGTTGCATTGGTTATGTGGATGTCAGTGACACCGGGAAAGATTACACCGCGTGTGCAATTGGTTGTTTGATTGAATCGGATGTTTATATTGTTGATTATGTGTTCGACAAATCAAACACCGACATCACCATTCCATTGGTTGCATCGGTGTTGGAAAAATGGAGAGTAAAATATTGTCGTGTGGAATCCAATTCAATGGGTGCCATGTTCGCACGTCAATTGCAACGTGAAACAAACACACGAATTCTTCAAGTGGCCAACACACAAAACAAAATGACCAGAATAATAATGCAAAGCGCATTTATTTTGCAGCGCATGACATTTGTTGAAACCGGAACACCGCAACAAATCGCATTCGTTGACAATATTTTATCATTCAGCAAAGAAGGAAAAAACAAAAATGATGATGCACCGGATTGCATGGCCGGGTTATCAATGTTCATTCAATCCATGTTTAAAAACCTATAAAATGAAAATAAAACAAATTGATTCCAATGTTCATGAGTTAGTGTATAATGATTTCGATAATCCGTCACAAAAAGGTGAAATAAAATTGGCGTGTTTATCGGATCTTCATTTGGACAATCCAAAATGTGACCAACAATTATTGAAACGACATTTGGATTATTGCAAAGAACACGAAATTCCAATTTTTTTGAATGGGGATACACTTTGCATCATGCAAGGGAAATGGGATCCACGCGGTTCAAAAAAAGACATCCGGCCCGAACATCAACACGTTGACTATTTTGGCGCAATTGTACGAACAACGGTTGAATTTTTGAAACCATATGCGCATTTAATCACAGTGATTGGATATGGGAATCACGAAACATCGGTGTTGAAAAGACATGAAATCGATTTGTTGAAAATGATTGTTGAATCATTGAACCACAAAACCGGTTCCAATATTCAATTGGGTGGTTATGGTGGATGGATCATCCTTCGCGGATTCCGGCAATCATTCAAAATTCGATACGCGCATGGTTCTGGTGGCGGGGGAATAGTAACGAAGGGGAATATAAATTTGACCAGAGCATTGGAAATGTATGAAGGATTTGACATTTTCACAATGGGACACGTTCATGAAAATCTTTCCAGAAACGACAATCGGAACATTTTGGTGAAAAAAGGTGCGAACATGGTGAATATCAACAAACAATTGCACATGATGATCACCGGAACATACAAAGAAGAATTTGGAAAGGGCGATTTTGGTTGGCACATTGAACGCGGTGCGCCACCGAAACACATTGGCGGCCGTATTTTGACCATAAAATGCGCAACCAGAACTATTGAAGGTAAAACGGAATTGCAACACATCATTGATTCGAATTTGTTTCCGGTGGTTTAATAACAAAAAAAAATTGTAATTTTGTAAAATAGTCAAAAAAAATTCAGATGGCAGATAATTTTTGGACATCGGTTTTCGGTTGGTCAAGTGGCAAAACCGACAAATTGATGGAATTAATCGGGAGAAGGCAACAACAATTTTGGGGGGTTAAAAAACCGGTATGGGTTGACACCGACAATCCAATCAATCTATATTTGACAATCCCGGAATTGCGTTCGGTGATTAATAGAAGGGCGTTGATGATGTCCGGCGGTGTTCCAAGGTTGATTGATGCGGATGGGAATGAGGTTGAAAATCATCCGTGGGTTTACGATTTGATTGCAAAACCCAATCCAACACAATCATGGAGTGATGTTATTTATTCATTGAGCGTGAACGATGGATTGTTCAACAATTCATTTGCTTATTGTCCAAAACGGTCATTTGATTATCGGAACTTAATTGTTCCATTGCCATCATCAAAAGTAAAAATTGTTTTGACCGGTCGATTATTAGATCAATTGAATGAGGGCGGTTTATATTCTGGATTTGAATTTCACTACAATTCACAAAAGTTTGAAAAAATTGAATTAGATGATATGGTTTATTTGAACACGCCAGATGGAATCGATTTGGTGAATCCGGCAAACAGAATCCAGACATTGAAATATCCATTGTCAAACATTCATGCACAATATCACAAACGAAATGTGTTGTTGGAAAATATGTCCGCAATTGGTGTTTTATCATCACGTCAATCCGATATGGGTGGAGCATTGCCAATGACACCGGAAGAAAAAGAACAAATCCAAAATGATTGGATTAGTCGAAACCGGGATCAAATTGTGATTACTGAATCCGATGTTCAATGGACACCGATGTCATATCCAACAAAGGATTTGCAATTGTTTGAGGAGTTAACCGAAGATAAAATGGCCATCATTGATGCTTATGGTTTATCATATTACATTTTCAGTCAATCAAAAGGTGCGACATTTAGCAATGTGAAAGATGGAATGCGAATGACATACCAAGACACCATAATCCCGGAAACGCAACAAATGTATTCCACGATTTCGCATCAATTAGGATTGACGGATGAAGGATTGGAATTGGTGCCGGATTTTTCATCCATTGCGGTGTTGCAAGATGATGAAAACGCGAAATCAAGCGCATTGAATCAACGTGCCGATGCATTGAATAAGATAATTGAAGCCGGTGTTGAATTATCCGATGATGAAAAGCGTGCATTATTGATGATATAATTTGAAAAAAAATTTGACTATCTTTGTTTAATTATTCGTCATTACATTGGTTAAAATTTAGTAAATGAATAAAAGGTTTAAAACATACGAAACCAAATCCGCAATCAAAGGAATAAAGGATTTGGATTTGAATTCACGCGAAGTTGCATTCTATTTGTCACGATTTGATGTTGTTGATTCAGATAATGACATGATCAAACGCGGTGCATTCAAAAAATCATTGAAGGAAAACGGCGTTGGAAGTGATTCGAACCGAACAATCAAATTCCTTCGTTACCATGACTGGGAACACCAAATTGGAACATTCACACGATTAGAAGAAGATGAAACCGGGTTGTTCGCGGTTGGTAAATTGGGAAAATCAACAAAGGGTGAAGATGCATTTCGTGATTATGAAGATGGAATAATCACTGAACATTCAATCGGATTCCAATACATTGAAGATAAAATAAAATTTGTCGAAGATGCTGAAATGAAATCCGGCGGTTTTTTCCAGATTAACGAAGTGAAGTTATGGGAAGGAAGCGCGGTGACATTTGGCGCGAATGAACACACCGGGGTGATTGGAGTTGCAAAATCATTGGATGAAAAAATTTCCATGATGGACCGGTTGACAAATGAAATAAATGTGATTGTAAAATCATTGGTGAATGGAAAGGGATCCGATGAAAGGTTGCATGAACTTGAAATGAAATTAAAATTTTTGAATGCGCAATTGATTGAAGTTGCCAACACAAATCCGGTCATGAAGGACCAATTTGCCGTTGAAAGTAAGTCAAACGCATTTGATTGGAATAAAGTGAACGATTTTTTTGAAATCAAACAAACATTTGCGGATTATCCAAAACAAGCAATCGCGAATGCTGAAAAAGGCATCCGGTTGAATGATGAGGTTGGGAACGTATGTGCAACGGCCGTTGGCAAACAACGTGCGCGAGATATTGTTGCCGGTCGTGGGTTTTCATTGGACGTGTTGAAACGTGTTTATGCTTATTTAAGTCGAGCAAAAACATATTACAACGCAAATGATGAAAAAGCGTGCGGAACAATTTCATATTTGTTGTGGGGTGGTGAAGCAATGCGCGTTTGGAGTGAAAAAAAATTAAATGAGTTGGAAAATTAAAAATTGTTAAAAATGGAAAATGAAAACACAATGACACCGGAAATGGTTGTCGAAAAGATTTCAAACACCATTGCGGAAAAAACAGAAGGATTCGCAACGGTTGAGGAAATCGAAACATTAAAAACGGAATTGGTTGCCGTGAAAGAATTATCAAACGTTGACCACACATCCGAATTAAAAGCAAAATTTGTTGAATTAGAAAGTCAATTGAAAGCAATGGCAGAAGTAAAAAAAGAAAACGAAACGTCAAAAAAATCATTATTTGACATCGTAAGTGAAAAAGCGAATGACATCAAAAGCATGATCGCGAGAAAAACGGGAATGATTTCATTGGATGTGAAAGCAACACAAAATCCAGCAGACATCACCGGTCGTGATTTTTATGCTCAAGATTTAGGTGGAACGGTACGCAAGCCGGTTCGTGGTTTACGAATCATCGATTTGTTCAGACGTACACCGGTGAACACCGAATATGTGAAATATCGTGAAGAAGATGTTGTGACCAGAGATGGAAAAGTTGTTGTTGCGTGCGCAACGTCAACACACAACACAAAGAAAACATGGAACGTTGTGACTGTACAAATCGCAAAAATCCGTGATTTCGTTGATGTTTGTATCGACATGATGGATGATTATGATTTCGTGACTGCTGAAATCGAGCAATTGGTTAATGAATCAATCAAATTGACGGAAGATTATGAGATCTTATTGGGTTCTGGTTCAATTTTATCAATCGATACAATTGCAAGTGAATTTGATGCTGCAAATGTTTTGGCACCATACACGGCTGCATTTGCTTCACCTACATTGGCTGAATTAACCGGTGCAATGAAGGCGCAAATCTATACTTTCGGTGCTGAAAATGCATGGGAAGCAGATACAATCCTTATGAATTACAATGATTGGGTTCGATTTATGCACGAAAAGAATGACCAAGGTGATTATCTTTTACCAAATTTCGTTTCAAACGGTTCCGGAGTATTGAACGGAATGCGCGTTGTTACATCACCAATCGTTGCGGCAAATACACTTTATGTGTTTGATTCTACAAAGGCGCAAATACTTGAAAGACAAGGCGCACAAGTTGAAATGAGCTACGAAAACAACGACAATTTCGAGCATGAAGTTGTAACGGTGAAAGCGGTTGAGAGAATCCAATTCCACGTTCCAACGGTTGAGCGTGATGCGTTCATGAAATGTTCGGACATTGCTGCTGCTTTGACTGATATAACAAAACCATAATTTAACACATTGAAACCATGAAAGTAAGAATTTTAAGAACATACGGAAGTTTGAAAAGTGGATCAATCCATGAGGTGGACCAAAAAACTTATGATTTTTTGTTGAGCAATCAAATCGGATGTGTTGTTCCGGATGATGAATGTCATGGTGAATGTGATGAATGTGAAGATTGCAAAGGCAAAAACAAAAAAACGGCACCAAAAAAACCAAGTGCGAAAAAGAAAGTCACTAAAAAAACCGCATCCAATTAGATGGGTGCGGTTAATTTAAACGTTGAGAAATGAGTTTGTTGAACATAACACCATC
>Ga0208899_1003170_pt1 | contig 10714 bp, 10 predicted proteins | sample VirMetDEL_Nov_24_FD_184518 | JGI IMG/M metagenome (GOLD analysis project Ga0208899, IMG submission 184518) | Aqueous microbial communities from the Delaware River and Bay under freshwater to marine salinity gradient to study organic matter... | ecosystem: Environmental > Aquatic > Marine >...
AACACCAGCCATGAAGTCAATGGCTTCGCGTGTGGTCTCGAAATCAATGATGCCATACTCGTAATCGTCGGCAGTCTCCGCCCACCATCCTTCGTTCTTGTAGTAGAGCGAAACCGTAGCCACGCCATCTAGAGACGTAGGATGGCAACCATCATTGGCGTTGCCCAAGACTAGCTCCAAGGCTTGGCCCGTGTGTGTCTCTGGACATTCTGGGCCGAAGGTTTTTATAACGTAGTCAAAGCCTCCTCCCGTGCCAATATAGTCCAGCCCTTTACTGTCTGCGTAGGTCGCAACTTCTGGCGAGATGTTAGCGAACGGCCAAGGTGTAGCGGTGTTGTCTTCGTGCGCTGTGGTAGCGGTGAGGATTACATAGTCGCCATTATCGTCTGTGGTGAGATGGCAGTCTCCCATGATGTGAGTCTCGCCTTGTGCCATGCGCTCGGCCATTTCGTTTTTGTTGAATTCAACCGACAACACCACGTTGGCGTCTGGTTGGCATTGGCTCAGGATGTATTCTAGATTTTTAACTTTCATGATATGATATTTTATTGAGCGTTTTTGATTTTAGTGAATCGAATGTGTTCAGCCATCACCTTACAGTCATGCGTTTCACCACAGACTAATTCGGTGAGGATGGTTTCCCAATTGTCTCCCATGTAATCCTCCATCACCCATTCGTTTTTGAGTGTGTCCAGAGAGATGATCTCAGGTTTCACGTCGCCATAACCCGCCAGCCATTCGACCATGAACAGAGTTAGGTTTTCGGTGCGGTGTTCTTCATTGGGCGCGTCAATCTTGATTGGGCAAAGGCCATCCGCGCTCCACGCTTCTGGCAAAGGTTTTATGCCTTGCGCTTTGTCCTTCTCCTTTCGGACATCAACAAGCAATTGATTGGCCTCGGCAATGCCTTGTTTCACTCGGCAAATGAGCAAATCCATTTCAACTTCTGCGGTGGCGGATTTAGCTGCAATGGCTCGTGCTTCACTAAGGATTCGGTCGGTTTCTTTAATAGGTAGTTGTTCTTTCATGTTATGTGTGTGTGTTTAGGTTTAGTAGTTCAAGGCTTGGTCAATTAGATGCTGGGCATCGACTGAATTGGTGTTTCTGTACTGTCTGAAGAGGTGAAGGTTTTCACTATTGATGAATCCTTCCACTCGGCCATATAGATGGCACAAGGTGATGATTTGGTTCATCTCGGTGATGGAGTAATCCGCCCGAGCCTCTTTGATTATGGTTGATAGTTGCTTTGTCATCGCGGGGAAACCTTGCCATATATAAAAGAGACTTCAAGTCTATTTCACAAAAGGATGAGGAAACAAAAACCGGTTTTCTGAGTCGGTTTGACTGCTTTCAAGGAGAAATAAACAGAGGCCAAAAAATCCACGGTGGCCCGGCCGACGGTCTATTCGCTGGCAGTCCTGAGCCAATGGAAGGTCGTAAGGATTTATTATCCATCGCGGCGCACGGTATACAGTCATTTATTTGTTGGGCGTGGCGTTCAATGTGGCTTTACCGGTCACGTTAACGATAAAGCCCAGGCCCTCGAGCAGCAGCGACCCCACTGGGGGAAAATCGGGTAAAGTGTACGTTATATACCCATTCAGATTTTTCTGCCAAAAATTTAAGAAAACTCCCTACCTCGAAGCTAGGTTACCGGGGAGAAGGCAACGACTAACTGAGGGACGAGGTAGGGAGCTGTAGGGAGGTGTGGGGTAGCGATTTCCCCGATGACACAACTAACAACACACAAACAAAAATCCTTAGTCACCAAAAAGAAACTTAGCCACTTCAGGGTTATCCTTAGCCACCCCAAACAAACCTGCTTCTAATCCCAGCACTTGCTTTTCGCTGAGTCCGATCCCATTAAGGTCACTCACTATGTGTAAAATCTCGTGAAGCAGCGTCATTTGGGCTAACTGGGGGTCTGTCTCTAGGAAAGTCCTATCCACAACTACAGCCAGCTTAGGGTAGGTCACTGCATACCCTGAGCAATCCCCTAGCTCTTTGTCTGGGATAACTGAGGATAATTCATCACTACTACTGACCCAATAAATAGGGACATTACAACCATTAACCCTGAAAGACTTAGGGGGATTATCTAATGATTGATTCATAATCATGATTATTAACAACCTGGCTAAAGATAGCTAGTAGAATCCTTTAGTTATCTTAAAGTTACCTAAATGTTTACCTTAAAGTTTACTATAAAGTTACCCTAGAGTTTGTTTGTTAGTTGTTATCTTAGAGATATTAAATAAAGAGATTTCTATAGTAATCTTTAGTTAGTCTATAGTTACCTTAGAGTTACTCTATAGTTAACCTATAGGACACCCCCCTTTATCCCCCCTCTATGACTTTGGACACCCCTTTATTCATTAACACCCACTAATTAAAAACCCTAAGAAAAACAGGGATATTCCAATGTAGATTGTCGTTTCCCCGATAGGGGGTTTGAGGTCGGGAGTTTCCATAGGAGTTTTCTTATTTTTGGGAGTTTTCTTGTCGGAGAAATTACCCCTTTACACGAAAAGCTATCACAATTACCCCAACAGCCGTAGCAATCTGACAAGCTGTATCCACAAGAGCCATGATTAGTCCTAGTTCATTCATAGTCTCTGTTAGACGTCTGAACAGGGGGTTTGGCTTCAAACAGCCCTAGAAGCCTCTCTAAGCCCTTTTGTCTTGGTTAGAGTGTGTTGACCCTAGTTAGCGATTAAAATGGCTTGTAGACCCCTTAGAGGCTCAGGAAAGGGCATTCCTAAATATCCATCCAAGTAGCTTCTTTTACCCTACCGCCTGTGGTTATCTCCATGAAGTGTTCCAGTTCCTTCATAATGAGGGCATCTTTGTGGGCTAGGGCAGCTCCTTCGACATCTCTGGCAAGGCTTTCAGTCCAGTAATTGACCACTATGCTTAGGGCATCCAAGCGGTCATCGTGGAGGAGACTGCCTCTATCTCTGGTTAGCCGGGACATCTGGTAGAAGAGGCTGTATTTCTCTGCCTGTTCCCCTCCAACGGCTGTGGCGTAGTTGATGGAGCTATCGTAGTCCTTTTGGATAACCTTAGGGTCAACTATGAGCCTGTGCTGGTTGAGTACGGGTTCCAGTGTGTCAATGATCCGTAGTTCCTTCTGTTTGCTGTGCCTGACCTCCTCGATGGTGGTGGGATGGATTTTCCCCAGAACAGGCTTAAACAGACTACTGAACATCCCATCTCCAAAGTTAGACTCAACGATGATGTAGTTCACCCCGTAGAGCTTTGCTACATGGGCGAGAGACTCTAGGGTTTCTGTGGAGTAACCTCCCCGGAAGCCTCCAGCATCCACTAAGAACAACTGCCCGTGTAGGCACTTAACCACAGCATAGGCTGTTTCATCTTTGCCTCTACCAGAGGGGTCAATGCTCATGGCTACCCCTTGGAACTCTGTGAAGTCCTCAGAGACACTCATGGGCCTGAAGAAGCCATCCCCATCCATCCCTACGTTGTGTAGGTCGTTGTACCGTAGGTCAGGGCTATTGGCCCACACTAGGTGCGCTGGGCCTCTCTTGGGGTCAACTGGGGTCACTATGAGGTCACTGAGCTTCAGAGGATACCTGTCGGTATCTGCCAGCTTGGTATCCAGCATGAACTGGAGGGCAAACCCTGAGCGACCATAGGAGGCTTCTCGCTCCATTAGGTCATCATCAGAAAACCGTAGGGGGTCTGTGGAAGTTCCAGGATCCCCTCCAGAGCTGGCGATAAAGGGAGCCAAACGGTTGCCATAGCTGACCATTTGCTCCTCCTCCAGATGGCGAGCGGGCCATATACGGCAATCATAGCCACGGTTCAGGAGGCGTTCGTATAGACTCTGCTCGGTCTGTGGAGTACCGAGGTAGATAATCCTCCCGTCAGGCTTCAGGATCGCATCAAACTCCTTTACGACCTCTGCTAGCTTAGTCCTCATCCCCTCGGTCATGGAGTTGTTAGCACTCTCTACGTCATCAGCAATGATGTAGTCAGCACGGGAACCTGTGAGCATTCCGGTGATACCTACAGACTTAACGCTGGGGCTATGGCTGGCTTGGGCTGGGCCCACATCAAAGGCAATCTTAGATGACCTTTGCTCATCGCTAGGATGGAGATGACGAAGCAGGGGGATTTCTGAGATCAACCTAAGAGTAAAGGTGGAGAAGTCATCAGCCCGAGCCTTGGAGGCAGAGACCACAAGGAACTTTAGGTCAGGGTCAAGGAGGAGCTGATGGCAAACGAAGGCACTGGTAATGTAGGACTTACCTACCCCACGAAAGGCTTGGATAATGGCTCGCTTAGGCCCGCTCTGGACAAACTCAGCGATGTCGTATTGGACAGGGGTTGGCTCAGGCAGATTGAGGTGCTGCCAACACAGGTAGAGGAAGTTCCTGAAATCCCGTAGCCGGGGGTCTATTTCTTTCACCTATTAGCCCTTCTTATCCGCCCTGTTTTCACTACGGGATCGGATGCGAAGGTTCTTGTACCCATTGCCGCCCCCAGCTTTAAGAGACCTTTTATGGTCTACATCTTTTCCTTTTAGTGCTGCTTTACCGTGTTTACGGATCATAAGCCGTCTTGCAGCGTTCCTGGCTACCCTCTTTTTGACCTCTTTAGGCCGCTTCTGGTAAGCCTTATCGTACTCTGAGTAGACCCGCATGATATTAGTTTTTCTTATTAGGAACCTGCTGGTCATCCTCGAAGGGAAGCACTAGGCCAGTAAGGCGATTGAGGGGAGAGTCCTCGGTCACTACAGCGTCAACTGAGTTGTCCTTTAGGAATTGACGAGCTGCACTGAGGAGGGAGGGTTCAGCTTCCCCAGACTTGATGCGGGCAATGAACTCCTCTGTAAGTAAGCCGTGGAGGGCTTCCAACTTCTCTCTGTTCTCTTCTTTGTCCATAGCAGTTTACTCTTGGATTAACTTCCAAATCTTTACGGTTGTCCAGATGCAGGTAAGGATAAGCATGACAATCTTCAGCATCAGCTCAAGATCAGTTAACGACACAACTCCAAGAACGCCACCGTTCACTCCAAACATCTTAAACCAATCTGTAACGTCTTGCATTGTTTTACCATTTCACCTTATTTGCCCAGTAAGCAGCAGATAGCTTTCCTTTAGCAATGTTTTTAGCGTGGCGAGCCTTAAAGGATTTCCTCCTAGCTTTGTCTTTTGCTGACTTAGGATTTTTCCCAGCTCCGCTTATTCCTTGCTGACCAAACCAGATGGTTTTGACAGTTTCTCCTGACTTAGCCACAACAACGTGTGACTTCTTAGGGTGACTAGGAGTTCGCTTAGGCTTGTTGTAGGCGGTGAGGCCAAGCCGTTTTAGTCTGGGATCGCGCTGTTTAGCCATTAGTATTTTTTCTTTTTGGCAGTCAGAGCTGACTTACGAAATGCAGATGCAGTAGGCGCACCTTTGGTTCCGGGCTTCCTCATCTTTTCACCAGAACCAGCAGCGATGCGCTTCCGTTTCTTGTGGATGTTGGCATATAGTCCGGGTCTCATAGCTTTAGTATTTCTTACCTTTTTTCTTTTTCTTATTAGGCATTGTTTAGGTTCTCCTGTTCTGCTTCAGCCGCTTGGGCTTCTGCTAGTTGATTATCGAGTTGAGCCTGTTCTTCAGGATTGATCGGCCAATTCTGAACAATCGCGTCCAGTGCCTCGTAACTTTCGGCAGTGCTATACTGGGTTTCCAGACGATCCGCCTCGGCAATTACAGCGGCACGGTATTCAGCCCAATCCTCTGCTACCTCTCGATTACGTTCAATTTTGGCGATTTGCATCCAATCACTGCCAGCCAACATCTTACCCGCAGTGTCTTTAGCCCGCGCTATGCCGTCAGACTTCTCACGATCCAGTGGCGCACGGACAACTGGTGGTTCTTCAGGAGCCACCCATGAGAAGCCTTGTGCCTCCTTGTCGGCGGCGGATGACGCACGAAGCCAGTTGGCGGGGAATGAAATGTTGTTATGAGAAAAGGCTTTGTCTTGAGGCAGCACCCGACCTTCTTTTGTAATGTATGGCATGATGTTAAATCCTATTTCCCGTTCCCGTACTTATACGGCATCTCAGCCATCGCAAGATACAGGTACGTATTGTTGTTGGCGTTCGTCTTTGCGTGGGTGGCCCTGATCTTCACCCCATTAGACAAGAAATCCATTTGGTAGCGACTCTCGGTAGATTCTGGGTTGCTGAGGCCAGCAAACATTGCATTCCTAGACGAGACGTTGTAGCTGGGCCGCTTGTTGTCTGTGATGTACCAGTGTTCCGATGAGTCTATGTTGGTATAAAGGAAAAATGCTGGAGCAAAATCCATCGCTAGGAACGGGCCGTCCGAGCTGCCATTGCCCTCAAAGGAACCCACTTTGCACATACCGAGCGTGGTCGCCCAACCGTATAAGATATAGTCCTCTGGGGTGCCGGAGCCGCCGTCGTTCAGCCAATGGTAAGCGTAGCTGTTGCTGTCGTAGTCATTCGATACTACAACTTGATGCTGCGCACCGCTGACGGCAGTAGAGATTAAGTCACCATAATAGGATGTTCTGGTGGTGTCGCTGCTGTTGAGCTTTAGGAACTTGCTGCTAGGTAAATCCTTGTGCCACACAATCCAAGAACCATTATTGTTTCCATTGTTATTTGTTCTGTTTTTAGCAATCACAAACTCAAGTGGAACACCGAGGCTGTGGTTAATGGTCTTGGTATCGCCGTCTGAGGAACCAGCCCCAGCGTACTTGATTATGGTGAATCCGGCTGCACTATTATATTTTTCTGTGTCGGCGTCAGCCGCTTCAGCTTCAACGACACCAGTAGTAGCCGCGTCTGTGGAGTCAAAGCTGCTGGGCAGGTAAAAATCATCATCATCAGAGGGGGCGTCGGAGGAGTTTCCGCTCCAAGTATTACCGTCCCAAGAGGCCAGCGTGGTGTTACTGCTATTCTTCAAAACAGCATACATATTATACCAATCACCAGCCGAACTATCGACGTACCAAACTATTTTAATCTTATCCAGATCGTTGGTTTTAATGTTGTAAATTTTAGAGGAGGACGAAGGTGGGTTTGTTATGTCTGTAAGTTTAGTAGAGCCTTCCCAGACCTCTAACTTTGTAGTCCCCCACCCACTGCCGTAGCCGTAGTTATCGCGAACGTCGAGCGTTAACGTATTGGAGTAGCTGGTAGAGCCTCCTTGGTGGGCTTTCCAGTTCCAGCTAATGTAATCTTTGCCCGAAGTGTTGGTGTATGAGTAATGCGATGAAGAAAGAGTGAAGCCCTCACTTCCAGTGTCGCTATCAAATGACGCTACGCGCTGGGTGCTGTCTTCGGTGTTCGTGCTGTTGGAAGCCAACGCTCCGGCGGAAAGACCACGAACTGAATCATACCAGCCGTGCCAATAGCCAGAATCTTCTCGACGCTTGATCCAAGTAAGGTCTGGAGTGAAGCCGAGGTTTATTTCCTCACTGCCGCCAGCACCTGTGTACGCTTTTGCCGCGAAATTCTCTGCCGCCGCTACGGATGGGTCATCGAGATTGCTGGTGTTCAGAGAGGTAGCTGTTGTGCTGCCAACACTCGGGGCAGTCCCCCACCATTCACCAGCTTCAAAATATCCAGTAATTGATGTCGCACCTGTGTCGTGTGAGGTTGCTGTAAATGTTGCACTACCATCAAAATCAATGCTGTCAGATGACGTTAGACTTTTCAGCAGGGTCATCGTTCCGCCGGAAGTAACAGAGTAAAAATCAGCTTTGTTATTTGCTCCGTCAAACGCGATGCCCAAGCGGTCGCTGCCAACTGCCGAAACTGATGTGCTACCGGACGGCGAATCAACATTGCCGCTTGATCCGTAATAGCACCCGCCATAATTCGTGGCGTAGGAATCAGCATTACCACCATTCCATCTCGCCCGAACCACTCCCGCACCAGAGATTCCCGATGTGCCGCCGCTAAACGCAAACTCCGCATAATGAACGCCGCTGGACGCGATGGTTGTGGATGTGTGGGCCACGCCTCCAGTGTATGTGGCTACTGTGTTGCCCTCGCTGTATGTGAAAATATTAGAGGTGCTTGACCGCTTGATCAGAGGGTTCCACGTTGCGTGGTTCTTAAATGGATTGTCCTCGCGAATGTCCGCCGATGCCAAACCGCTCGCAGTAAAATCATTAGACCCCGCATCGTCCTCCCCGATTGCAGATGTGTTTTCAAAAAGCAGGTGAAAGCCGTTTGTCCCCAACGCACCACTGTAGCTTGCAGGTTTTAACCCCCCATAGTCATTCGATTCAGTAAAGGATGTGTGGTCTAGTGCACTCCCCTCGACCCCGTACACATCAGCAATGTATCCCTCAAGCTCGTTCTGGTTGAGCCACGCGCCGAGCCTCATGCTTCCCCACGCTTGAACCCCCGTTATGCCAGATAAAATAGATTCACCATTATAGTAAACTGTTGCAGTGCCGGAATTTACGCTGATGCAAATATGCGCCCACGCTGCTGGATCGCGGTAAACTCCTGTTGAGTATGTGGTGGATGATCCGTTCCAAAAGCCTAGCTTATCAGTGTTGCTGGAATCGGTTGTTCCGCGAAAACTTAATCCTTCACCAGCCGATCCAGAGATGCCCCACGTTGCGAGGTATTGCGCTTGAGATGGGCCAGAGATGGTTGCTCGCTTGACCCAAAATGCCAGCGTCCAAGTTGTGCTGGTGCTTCCAGTTGATCGTGAGAGGTGCGCACTTCCGTCAAACCGCAGCGAACGTGTCACAGGGTCGGCTGGGGTTGAGTCAGCCGCCGCGCTTCCTGCTGGTAATATTAGGTTAGCTCCCATTCGATTAACTCACGTTCAGTTGGCGACCCACTTCGAGTAGGTTTGTGCCGTCTCCTCGGAATACGAGAATGTCTTTCGCACTGGCAGTTGTAGTCAGCGTGGGAGCCGTTCCCCCAGCCCATTTAAACACTGCATCCCAAGCTGCGGTACGACTGCCTGTGCTGTCCTGAATAAGCGTTATTGAGTAAAACCCACCGTCCTGAATGTTGGTAGGTGCGTCAAAGGTGGTGTTATTTGTGAGAGTCAACTCGCAGACTTGATTAGTAGATAAATCCCAATCCTGCGTAGCATCGAAAGTTAATTGGGTGCTGTTGAAGTTCTGGGCGGCAGTCCATTCGGTTGCTACATCGGTTTTGCTGGTGTCCGCATCGTAGGCTTGAACACCTCCAGCAGTGTCGAAGTCCTTCTCTGCTGCTGCGCCTAGCCCAAGATTGGTGCGGGCTGCGGATGCGTCTGTGGCTCCTGTTCCCCCTTGGGAAAGAGCAATCGCAGTAGTTAGCCCAGATAACTGAGTAATGTCAGAGTTATTTCCTGTAGCTGCGTAGGTAGTCAGGGTAGACCAGCTTGCTACTCCGCTTCCGTTAGTAGACAAGACTTGGCCGTTTGTGCCCGCAGAGGTTGGCAAGGTAAGCGTCCAACTTCCGCTGTAGTCAGCGTGAGCAGGAGACGCCACCGAAACACCGTGGCTGTTGTTTTCGCAGTTAAGCGTGATTGTTCCAGCGTTGGTATTCCCCTTAAATACAGTTTTCCCTGTGCCGTCTGGGGCTATCTCAATGTCAGCACTAGACGCACTTACAATGTCCTGCCCATTGGTGTCCAACGGCCCTCCGAGCTGAGGCGTTGTATCGTCTACTACATCGGAAATACCAGAAGTAGGAGCATCCACTTCCTCTAGGGCGTTACCTGCTGAGTTAACCTTTAGCCATTTGCCAGCAGTAAAGCTGCTAGGAGTGTCACTCAGTCCAACAAAGGTTGTAGCACCTCCACCACCTCCACCACCTCCACCACCTCCACTCCCTGTAAGGTCATTTCCTGCTTCCCAAGTTGATCCTGAGGCACTCCATTTAAGCACCTGACCATCGGAAGGAGCAGAGCTGGAGACATCACTAAGGTCAGCCAGGTTAGTTGGGATAGTTGGCTTATTAAGAATCTGAGCATCCCCAGAGCTGGCATCCCAATCACTCTGGACATTGACCTCAGCCCCAGAAGCAATCCCATCTAGCTTGGTCTTATCCCCATCTTCAAAAGCTCCTTCTGACGGCTTAGGCTGGAGGGTTGAGATTGTGACCCCTTTAACACCAGCTAAGTCAGTAAGCTCAGAGTCCATTAAGGCTCCAGCCGCTTCCACATTGGTTGCATCAGTTACATCAGCCCCGGTCTCGATGCCGTCCAGCTTAGTCTCGTCAGTAGCCGTAAAGTGCTTGTTCGTGGTTCCCGCTGCGATGTCATCGAGGTCTCCTGAGAGTTCACTCAATGCGTCTTTGGAGGCAACCTGAGTATCTACATACCCCTTGGTGGCTCCGTCAGTGCTGGCTGTAGGCGTTCCTACGTTTACCAGTTTGTTGTTGGAGGCATCGTAGTTACCATCGCTATCAGCTTGGAAGGCTGACTCATCAGTTTCCTGAGCGATGTAGAATGACTGTAGATTGGCGGTATCCAGGTCAGCCTCTAGCAGCGTAGAGCCGTCCTTGAAGTCAACCAGAGGAGTAACCCGCTCAGTTACCCGCTTGATACGGATAGCTGCTGAGTTAGCCGGGATGTTCCCAGAAGTAAACACTACGTTACCTGTGGTGATGTTGTAGTGAGTGGCTTCGGTCTGGGTCACGCCGCCAACCTGCACAGTAACGTGTGAGTTACTGAGGTATGGGAAAGTTATGGAGTAGGTATCTAGTGTACC
>Ga0208899_1003171_pt1 | contig 10713 bp, 15 predicted proteins | sample VirMetDEL_Nov_24_FD_184518 | JGI IMG/M metagenome (GOLD analysis project Ga0208899, IMG submission 184518) | Aqueous microbial communities from the Delaware River and Bay under freshwater to marine salinity gradient to study organic matter... | ecosystem: Environmental > Aquatic > Marine >...
ATTATTGTTTAAAATCAAGGGTTTATTTACGGTAAAAACCCTACCCCCTATAGGGGGGGATATACAAATCCCCCAACTATTACTTTTAACGCGCCGCGTACCGTTCGTTTTAGGTGTGGGAAATCTTGGGCGCTTTTGGGCTTGCGCAGTAGACCCAGCAGCGGTATTCTGTAGCCACGAAATAAATAGATAAATTATTCGGGTTGCACAGCAAATGCCAAAAGTCGGTGAACAAATAGCCAAAGGGGAAAAACGACTAACCCCACCGCAACAGAAGTTTCTGGATAACTACATTCATAAAGACATGACGCAAACCGCAGCAGCACGGGCAGCAGGATATAAAAACCCGAACGTCTCAGCCGTGCAGCTTCTCAATCACCCGCGAGTCAAAGAACGCATGGAAGAAATGCGGCAGGAACTCGAAAGCAAATACGGAGTGTCTGTAACCAAATCTGTTCGGGATATGCAACGCCTCAGAGATGAAGCATGGCAAGCAGGGAACTTCGGAGCAGCAATCAAAGCAGAGGAACTACGCCTAAAGGTAACTGGCCTCATGGTCGCCCGTAGCCATGTAACACACGAACACGTTGATAACCTCAGCAGAGAACAAATCGTCGAACAACTGCAAGAATTTATGGATCGTGCTAAAAATAGAATGATCGACGTAACACCAACAGAAAATCCCACAGAATCCGAACAAATCCCTATAACGGATTGTAGCGGCGAAGCCGCGGAATAGGGGTTGCGCCCCGTGCGGGGGTCGGGGCGGGGCCTCAGCCCCCCAGAATCGGGCCGTCAGGTGGGGTTGTGCCAGTCATCGGGTTCGGGGTGCCCAAAATTGTTCGGGTTACTCCTCGGGCTTCTCAGCGCCTCTCAGAATATACACGCATTTTTGCACGGAATCGGGCCGGGGACAACTTGCCGGGAACAACAACCCGATAAATTGTTCGGGATCGGGTTCCGGGTGATCGGGTTTACCGGGGCCGGGGTCGGGATTCCGCCGGGGATATATACCCGAACAATTGTTCGTTACTGAATCGTTACCCGGAGCAGACTCTCCCGGCGCTCCAACTGCTCCCCGGCAACATAACCCGAACAATTGTTCGATCCGGGTAAGAGTCGTCCCGGTAAACTTTTTTTATTTTTCTTGTTGACATCCCTTGCCAGGTGGGATAATGTGGGATTGTCTAGTATAGAGGAGAAAGACAATGCATACATATACATGCGTACACGTTAAAAAAGGCACAATTGAAGTAGAAGCCTCATCATCATATGGAGCAGCGCAAGAAGCCGCTAAGAAGTGGAATTTAAAATCAACGGCAGGCATCGACGCCTACTTGCATGAGGAAGTAGCATGAAACACTGGGAAGTAGAGCACAACGGCGAGTATCTTCGCATTGAATGGAACGAGGCTGCAACATTTAACTTGCAGACTCCAGTAGGTGGGCAGTGGGTGGATTATCACTGCTTCACTTGTTACGGGATTGATAGCGAGCAAGAGGCACTTGAGCACGCAATGGAAGTATTAGAGGAGGCAGCATAATGGAAACGATCACAATGGAGCTACCCGATCACTGGGCAACCGCACTGTTTTATGACGACACGAGCGGGTTCGAGTATGAGGACGAGAAGCCGTTTCAAGAATTTTGCGACTGGGCAGTTAAAAACTATGGGACGAGCGAACCAGTAGACAAAGAAGAAGAAGGGCACTTCGCAACGTATCATGACGCCAAGCAGTTTGGTGTTTTAGCCTGCAACGTCAGCACTTACACTTTCTTGGTCGGGAACGGCAACCCAAAAACTAGCGCAATGATAACACTTGCGCACACAATGAAATAAACAATCGGGCTTGACCCTTCGGGGTCGGGCCTATCGGGATCGGGATCGGGATATATATATACTATATCAATAGAATATATATACACATATATATACACACACATACACATGCGTTCCTTATAAATATAAAAAAACCGTTTTTCGCGCTGGATTTTTCCAGCGTTTTTTTTGGCGCGGCGCTGGTCTGAAATCATAAGCCGAACAATTGTTCCAGATAATCCCACATATTCCCTTGTCTTATGGTAAAAAATGGTGCATAAACTAGGTATAGGGCGACAGCTTTGCCCTACAATCTAGTAAAAAGGAAGTAAAAACAATGACTTACACATTTGGAATAGAAATCGAAACAAGCGGCGCAAATATCGCAATAATAAAAAGCGCGTTTGATCGTGCCGAAATTCGCGGCTGTGAAGTAAAGCCAGACGGCACGCCGCGCGTTGATGCCGAAATCGTTTTGCCGCCGCTTGCCGCTTGTGATTTCGCATTCGATTATATTAAGAAAATTTGCCGCGTTCTTTCAGACGTTGGTGTCAACGTGAATTCGTCATGCGGTTTGCACGTTCATATTGGCAATGCGCCGCTTAACGATAGCACGCACGCGGTTCGCTTTTGTGGCGATAGCATCCATTCACGCGCCACAACTGGACGTTATATCACTGGCGCATATGGCGAGCCAATGGACTTTATCGCGGTTCAAGACATCATGCGCCGCTATACACGCCAACAAGATGCGGTTAACTCAATGTTCCCACGTTCGCGCACTGACAACCGTTATTGCTCGCCGTTAAGCACGCGCCGTATTGAGAACGCTTCAAACATTAGCGAATTGACGTTCGGCAAATTCACGACGATTAATTTGCAAACATGGTCACGCGGCACAATTGAATTCAGACAGGCAAGCGGCACCATTGAAGCCGACAAAATTATCAATTGGGTTAAATTCCTTTTAAACCTAGTTGATCATACCAACGCCAACCGCGTTGAAAATGGCAACCGAACAATTGTTACTGATACGCCAGAACAACCATTCAGACGCGGCGCACGCGTTGGCGTTCAATATACAATGATGCGTTCAGATGGTGGCGCGACTACACAGCAAATAATGGATGCGACAGGCTGTAGTGAACAGCGCGTTCGCGCCGCGGTTTCTGAAATACGTTCACGCGTTGGCGATGCGGCGGTTGTCACTAACACGCAACAAGCGAATGGTGCGCGATATGGCGATGGCACGCATCACACAAGTTATACCGTTCTATTCAGTTTTGAGACTGAGGGAAGCGGCGCGCAATTGCTTCCAGAAAACCGCCGCGGCGTTGAAAGCATATGGGCAAACGTTGATGATGATTTATTCGAATGGTGGCAGGATCGAATACAAACACTGGCGCGATAGCGCCAGAAACATACGCCACAGCCACAAGGAAGCCCGCCTAGCGCGGGCTTTTTACTTTTCCAAGGTACCCTAGCCAACCCGAACAATTGTGCTGAAATCGGGGTATATGGGACCTATGGCCCCCCCCATATGTCATAGCGTGTCGGGCAGCGCCCTACACACTGTTCCCCACGAACAACCACCTCAAAAAACCTTTTTAGTCCGTATGGGTCCCATAGGCCCCCAGAAAAATTTTTTAAAAAAATCTCCATTGACGGGTCCCTTATCTTCCCATACCATACCACGCAGAGTGGAATGGAGTTATGAATGTCTAGCAAGGGTTGGTGGGAAGATTTGGACTTGATGCGTAGGTTGTATCGTTATGACGCGGAGAGTGGTTTGATATATGCGTGTGATCGTTTGGAGTGTGATTTTGAGGATCGTGGTGAGGGTAGTTCGTTTATGAGTGCTTTGGGAGCTTCTGTGAAGTATAACAAGGAGTTTAGTGGTCGTTTATCGTTTAACAGGCGTGTTAGGACGAGCAGATCGACTTGTGATTATATGTGTGGTGGTGCGTCTTATAAGGGTGTTGATAAGAAGTTGTTTGCGCATCGTGTTGGTTTCTTTTTGTATCATGGATATTATCCTATTTTTCCAAATTCTGTGGATCATATTAACAGGGATGGTTGTGATAATAGGATTGTGAATTTGCGAGAGGTTACGCCTCGTGAGCAGTCTGCTAATACTGGATTGAGCAGGGCGAATACGTCTGGAGTTAAGGGTGTGAGTTTTTTGAGGGATCGTGGGAAGTGGCGTGCGTCTGCTAATATTGATGGACGGAAGGTGAATTTGGGAACGTTTTCTGATATGAAGGATGCGATTGCGGCGAGGAAGGCGGCTATGGATGCCTAGATACAGGTTGAAGTATGGTTTTGACGTTGAGTTTGATGCTCAGGGTGCTGGTGAGGTTGTTCCTATGATACAGTCTGGTCATCGTATTGGTGGTTGTGAGGATGAGCGTCGATTTTGTCGTAGGATGGCGATAGAGTTGTGTGAGTGGAATGGAGGGAATTATTATTATCATAGCCGTGATGCGTTAGCTGGCAGTATGATTAAGAACGGATTGTTAGAGGTGATTGATTAAATCGTGATTTCTTGTTAGGGTTTGTTTTATTAACAGGAGATTTTTGATGGTAGCTGTAAAATCTATGCCGATGGGTGGTATGCCTGCCCCGATGGGTCCTCCGATGGGAGGTCAGATGGGGCCACCTCCTGCTGCTCCAGTTCAGATGCCTAATATGGCACCTCCTTCTCCCCCTCCGATGCCGGGTCAGGTTTTTCCTCAGCAGCAACAGCAACAGCAGTCTGTTGGTAGTGTTTATGGTGGTAGTGCGGTTGGTCGTGCGAATTTGAAGAATTACATGGCTGGACGTAAGCAGCAATTTATGGCGAGTCAGCAGTTACAGCAGCAGCGTCAGATGCCTGTTCCGCCTGTTGCGCCTATGAGTTTTGGGCAGCGCGGAGGTTTGCCGATGGGTTCTATGGGTCCGATGCCGATTCAGGGTGGTTCTATGATGGGTCCTATGGTTGGTCCGGGTCGTGTGATTGGAGACAATGCGAGTGTTGGTAGTGCGCCAGTTCAGATGATGGGTGGTGGAGTTGTACCGTTATTTAGGGGCTTGGGTCGTTACTGATGGACCACGCGCTTCTTGGGTCAGTTATGTCGTTGGTTTTAAACGACAATTTCTATGAGAAGCATCGTATTACGAATGTTCGGAACTCGATTTACTGTGCGATTGAGCATGATCGTTGTTTTGTTCACAGGGTTGGTGGTGAGATTGTTGGTTATTGTACTTGGGGTTTTTTTCGTCGTGAAGAGATAGACGGTGATTGTTGGGATGGTGGTGAGGTTTTTGCGCGAGATTGTTCTGATGGTTTAATTTTGTTCTTTCCGAAGTTTCAGTGTCGTGCTGGTCGTAGGGAGGTTATACGGTTTATACGGGACATACAGCAATTTATGTGGGATAATTATCCAAATGTTGCGACTGCGGAGGGATTAAGGTTATATCCTGATGGTAGTAAGCGCGATGAGAAGTGGCATAGGAAAGTGGCATGAAGACATTTAGAGACTTGTTGGGTTTTGGCTTTATGCCGCGGATTGTGTTTGATTCTGGTGGTGATTCTGGCGGTGGTGGCGGCGGTGGTTCTGATGACAGTGGTAGCAGTACGCCTGCGCCGCCTACGGCTGTACCTACATTTGATACTTATTACGATGCGATTGATGCTGGTTATGGTGGTCAGGAGGTTAGCATTGGTGGTCAGAATGTTATAGCTGCGACTGCTGATGGTTATACTGGTAGCGGTAGTGGTGTTGACACGAGTTTTGCTGACAGTGTTTTATCTGACACGAGTTCTTATATGCCTCCTTCGCCTTCTACTCCTTCTTCATCATCGTCTGATGATAATGATTACAATGCGTTTCAGGATGTTTACGCGGCACAGAGTGCGTCGGCTGATGTTGATCCATATGGAGCGAGTACGGCTGATGGTTTTGTTACATCTGGTGGTATGGGTGTAGATGTTGTTTCTGGTGGTGTAGAGGGTGTTGATCCTCTTTATGTTGGTTATGACCCATCTGGGGATACTGGTGTAGGTTTGAGTGTGAGTGGTTTGAGTCCAGAGCAGGTAGCGTCACAGACTGCTGGAGTTACGTCTCAGGATTTTGCTGATTACGTTGATCCTGTTGTGAGTGGTGGCACTGGCACGAGTGGCATGGATGCTTTTGATCCTGTTGAGGTTGATGATATATTTGGCACTGGCAATATTTTCACTGAGGCGACTCCGGGTGCGAGCACTGAGAATTTTGGTTTAGGTCCTGTTGAGGACGTAGCTCCTCTTGCGCCGCCTCCTGTTTATTATGATGCTTTTGGCAATGAGTATGGTAGTCAGGCTGAGGCGACTGCTGCGGATGATTATGCTGCGGCGCAGGAGGCTCAAGCGGCTGAGGAAGCTAGGTTAGCAGAAGAGGCTCGTCTTGAGCAGGAGCGTTTAGATCAGCAGGCGGTTGATGTTGTTACGCAGCAGCCTCAGAGTCGTTCGCTTGGTAGTATTCCTGATCTTGATCTTGAGGTTTACACGCCTAATGTTGATGTTGGTGAGAGTTACACGCCTTCGGCTGCGGAGTTGGATGCTGAGTTAGCTGATATGGGATTGACGAACATTACTCCGGGTCCTTTGTCCGTTGAGGATCAAGTTGATCAGTACCCGTATGGTCTTACTGCTGATGGGTTGGGAGATTATGCAGGGGTTCCAGATATAATAGATGCTACAAGACAGATAGAGGCTGCTTTAGCTGAGATGGACGCTCTTGAAAGTGGTTTATACGATGATACTATTTTAGCGCCGGGTACTGGTGGTTTGGATCGTGATCCTCTTGGTTTGGGCGATGATATTTCTCTTGACCCTATAGCAATTGACGATGCTGTTAGAGAGGCTTTAGGGGTTTCAATTGACACTGATGGTCTATCTACTACGAGTGCTAGTGTTCCGTTTTCTAGGCCAAATAATCCAAATGTGTTTAATTATACTGGTGACAATAAGTTTGTGTACAGTGGCGATGAGAACATAACATATGGCATTACGGCTACTCAAAACGCCGAGCCGTTTGAAAATATTGTGTTTCACCATACTGGAAACAATTATCCTGCTGAGAACCAAGTAAATTACGGCAAGACGTTTGATGAGGAGCGTGGTGGTCGTTTTGGTTATCACTTCGTTGTTGGCAAGGATGGCACGATTATTCAGGGCGCACCTTTAGACGCTCGTACAAACCACTTAAAGTCTAGTGATTTAAAGGAAGGTTTTGAGGACGTAACGAGTGCAAATTCTATTGGGATTAGTTTAGTTGGCGCGAGTGATAATGATTTTACGCCTGAGCAAATTGCTGCTGCGCAGGATTTGGCGCGTCAGCTTGCAAATAATTCTGATACGATTGATAATATTTACGGTCAGGGTGCGATTCAATCTGGAAAGATGGCTTCTGAGGGTGTTTCGCTTGCGAACGAGCTTCAGCAAATTCTTGAAGACGCTGGTTTATCTGATGGTTCTGAGCAATTACTTTCTGATCCTTCTGAAAGTGTGAGCGTTCCAGATCAGGTTGCGGAGGAGGTTTCTGCGAACATATCACCTTCTTCGACAGAAGTAAAAACTCTTGATGACATCATGAACGAGCTTCAGTCTGGTGCGGTTTCTGAGGATTTGGATGGTACAGAGATTCCTATTATAGACACGAGTGATGCTGTTGCTGAGGCTTTAGATAGCGGAATATTTAGTGGTTATGATGAGGCTGGTTTAAATGTTTCTCCTGTGGTGACAGAGACTGTGACTGTTGATGAGATTCAGAACCCGACTTCTAATACTTTATCTACAGAAATGCAGGAGAAGTTAGCGGAGTCATATGCTGATATGGGTCGTTATCCGGGTTCTGTAAACGCGGCTGAAGCGCGATTAATTCAGGATGTATTGAACAACAGCAACATTCGTATGGATGAGGCTCGTATTGAGCGGATTGTTGATACGATGCGCGAGAATGGTGCTACTGATGAGCAGATTGCTACGTTTAGGGATGAGAACCCTGAAGGTACGCGGTTGTATGGTGGTGATGGATCGTTTGGTTCTAATTTGAAAAATGTTGCTGGCGATGTTTTGAATTATGCGATTAAGGCCATGACGTATAATTTGATTGATCCTCAGAAGATGAATGCAAGTACGGCGCAGAAGTTTTTGGATGCGTATAAGGAAACTGGCAAGTTTGTTTATGATTCTGAGAACCCTGATGTTGTAATTGGCGTTGAGGATAGTGACGGTAATTTGGTTAGGGGCTTTGGGCAGTTTGAGAATACTGAAGATGGTCCTGTTCGCGTTGATCAGTTTGCTGATATGTTTTCTGAAGAGGATGATGCTACTGCTGATCCATGCCCAGATGGTATGTATCTCGATCCGATCACGAACACTTGTATGCCTATAGATTCGGCGGCTGACACGCCTAGTTTGACCTTGGGTCCAGCGGATCGTCCATCTACGGGTGGTGGTGATGTTACGATTCCAGTTGAGCCTGATCCTGTAGATCCGATTAGAATCAGATCGCCTAAGCAGTTTGCTGCGGGTGGTGCTGTAACTCCTAACATTGATCGCTTTTTGGGTTCGATGAGAGGCTAACATGAATGATTTGAGCGACTATACGAAGTACCTCACTGACGAGGAACTTGCGAAGGTTGCTCCTATGTTGGAGCGTTTAAAGACGCTTGATGATAGGAATGAAAAACACGATAGCTTTATGAGCTTTGTGAAGCATGTTTGGCCTCAATTTATTGAGGGCAGGCATCACAAGATTTATGCTCAAAAGTTGCAGGACGTTGCGGATGGTAAGTTAAAGCGTTTGATTATTAACATGCCTCCGCGTCATACGAAGAGTGAGTTTGCGAGTTATTTATTTCCGACTTGGTTGATGGGTAGGCGTCCTGATTTGAAGATTATTCAGGCGACACACACGGCTGAGTTGGCAGTTGGTTTTGGTCGTAAGATTAAAAACCTGATTGAGAGTGAGGAATTTAAGGATGTTTTCCCGAATGTTAGCTTGGCTACGGATGCTAAGGCGAGTGGTCGTTGGAGTACGAACGGCGGTGGTGAATATTATGCGGTTGGTGTGGGCGGCGCTTTGGCGGGTCGCGGCGCGGATTTGGCGATTATTGATGACCCTGTTTCGGAGCAAGACGCGTTAAGTGTTACTGCTTTAGATAATATTTACGAGTGGTACACATCTGGTCCGAGGCAGCGTTTACAGCCCGGTGGTTCGATTATTATTGTTATGACGCGTTGGAGCATTCGTGATTTAACTGCGAAGGTTTTGGCAAAGCAAAGTGAGAAGGGCGCTGATAAGTGGGAGATTGTTGAGTTTCCTGCGATTATGCCGTCTGGTGATCCTTTGTGGCCTGAGTATTGGACGCTTGATGAGCTTGAGGGTGTTAAGGCGTCTATTCCAGTTGCGAAGTGGAATGCTCAGTATATGCAGAACCCTACTGCTGAAGAGGGTGCGATTATTAAGCGTGAGTGGTGGAACATGTGGGAGAAGGATGATCCTCCTCCTTGCAGTTATATTATTCAGAGTTATGACACTGCGTTTAGTAAGAGTGATCGTGCGGATTACAGTGCGATTACGACTTGGGGTATTTTTCATTATGATGAGACGCGTGAGGATCATATTGTGTTGTTGGACGCGGTTCGTGGTCGCTGGGAGTTTCCAGAGTTAAAGCAGCAAGCGCATGAGTTATATGACATGTATGAGCCTGACATGGTTCTTGTTGAGCAGAAGGCGAGTGGTATGCCTTTGACGCAGGAATTGAGGCGCATGGGCATACCTGTAACGCCATTTACGCCTAGTAGGGGTGCGGATAAGTTTACGCGTATGCACGCGTGCGCTCCTGTGTTTGAGAGTGGTATGGTGTGGGCACCAGAGGCTAATTTTGCTGATGAAGTTATGGAAGAATGTGCTGCATTTCCCAATGGTGAACATGATGACTTGGCTGATTCGATGACTCAGGCTATACTGCGTTTTAGACAGGGTGGTTTTATCACCACTCCGAGTGATTATGACGATGAAGAAGATGCTGCTTTTTTGCGGCGCAAACGCGAATATTATTAGGAGGCTTTTATGGCACAAAAAGAAGCAATCATGAGGGCGCTCATGGAAGCGATGGGTAGTTCCGCACCGATGACATCGAAGCGTCCGATGGCGCGTCCGAAAGCGGGTATGGGTCGTGCGGGCGCATCACTTATGGGTGAAGCAGGCAAAACAATGTCAGACGCTGATCGTATGCGTCAGCGGCGTATGGATCGTGCTGGCATGTTGCAGGCTTTAGAGGCTGGTGAGATGGGTCAGATGTCTCCGATTGAACTGGAGCGTTTGCGCAAGAAGCTGGGTATGATGGGCGGTGGCAAGGTCATGAAGTATGAATCTGGCGGCGCTGTTGAAGTTAAGGGCAAAAAGAAAAAGCCAAAGATGGGCTGTGTCATGAAGGGACGCGGCGGTAAATATAAAGGAAGAAGCTAATGCCAAATACACCTAAGAAATATAAAGGTTTTGCAAAGCTACCAGAGCAGGTTCAGAAGCGAATGGACCCAGAGGCAGCTATGAAATACATGGAAGGCGGCGCGGTTAAAGAATACATGGGCGGCGGTCGTGTTATGAAGTATGGTCATGGTGGCAACGTTGAGAAAGACGGAGTTATGTATGAGCATGATCCAGAGCCTCAAAAGGCTTCTATGAAGGGTGGCACAGGTGGTGGTCATTCTCGTGGTGGTGGCGCTGCTATCAGTGGAACCAGATTTTCTGGAGTAAAGTAAATGGCTAAAATCGTTATCAACATCGACATGGACGAACTGCAATCTGGTATCAACCAAGTTGTTGATGACGATATGTATGAAATGGAAGAGGTTGAGTTTGTTTG
>Ga0208899_1003177_pt1 | contig 10694 bp, 9 predicted proteins | sample VirMetDEL_Nov_24_FD_184518 | JGI IMG/M metagenome (GOLD analysis project Ga0208899, IMG submission 184518) | Aqueous microbial communities from the Delaware River and Bay under freshwater to marine salinity gradient to study organic matter... | ecosystem: Environmental > Aquatic > Marine >...
TACTGATTTAACTCTGTTGTGTCTATTTTAAATTTAGGTAATTGTACGTCTTTTACTAAAAGACCGTAATTTTTACCTGTTGGTGGTTGCCACGCTTCACCGTTAATGATGAAGTTAGTGTGGAACATAAATTTGACTTTGGGAGCATTAGCAAAACCACCGGGAGTAAAAACTTCTTCCGCATGTTGCCAATCACGCAAATATCTGCGTCCTTGAGCATCGTTCCAAAATCGATTTAATATTCCATCTATATCTATTGGCATAAGGATTCTCTTGTTATATTGTATTTATCACCAATAAAAAAGCCAGGAAAAACCTGGCTTTATTAAGTTTAAGTCTTTTACTCGTACTACTATTAGGTAGCAGTAGCAGTTTGTCCTGGGAAGGATTGTAGACCTGGCTGACCAATACCTGCTCCTGGTACACCACTTAAGTCACCAGAACCATTAGTCTGAATAGCATTATCATAACGTACAGTTAATGCTACAGTTACAGCATCAGATGTTCCATAGTTTAGAGTCTGATAGTTAGCCTGTTGTAAGAAACAACCTGATAAAGACCAGTTTTCTAATACAGTAGGAGTATTGATGCCATTTCCACCGTCTAAGATTTGAATCTCCATATCGAACTTGTAATCTCCACCAGCAGCCGCTGAAGATTGCTCATAAAAGTCTAATTGACGTTGTAATTGAGCACCAACTGCTTTTGAAATATTACCTGAAGCGTCATCTCTAAGATTGACGGCAAGTGTTTGCCAAGTATGCTTACCAGCAAGATAGACACGTGAGTTATACACGTTAAGTGTAATCTCATCGAACTGTACTTGAGGTCTTGCACAATCTACAACCTGTCTGGTACAAACGAGTGAAGAATCATCGTCAAAACCAAAATTAATAAAATTCACTCGGAATCTATATTGAAGTTTTGGCATCAACAAGTTTTGGTTAGCACCTCCTTCGGGTACGACTGAAAGTTTTGCTAATGTATCTGAGGCTGTTGCCATTGTTAATCTCCTGTTATATACTTTATTTATCTAAAATTTCAGAAAGTGGCCGAAGCCACTTTCGTCAATTTAATTTTATTGCTGTCCTGATAACTCACCAGTGTTAAAAATTCTAACAGGAATGTAAATAAATTCGACTGCTTTGACAGGCTCTACAGCGATGTCAACCCAGAGTTCGTTTCTATCGATTCTTGCTGGAGTGTTATTAGATTCATCACACACTACTGAGTAGTCGTATAGACCGCGTTTTGCAACTAGATCCTGGAACAAGCCTTCAATTACTGATCTAATTGACTTTCTTGTTTGTGGATCATTTGGTTCAAACACAAATGGTCTTGCGGCTAGAGTAAGTTGTCTGCGAATGTATGCCACTAAACGTGCTACGTTGATTCTATCTAATGCAGATGAAGAATCAAATGATGTTTTGTTACCATAGTTCAATAAACCGTTACCAGTAAAGAACACTAGTGGGTTAATGAAGTTAGAGTAAAGAACATCTCTGATGCCAACACGTGTTTTAATTGCGTTAAATTCACCTGTTTGTGCATCAACATAACCGATATTTGCGGCGTTATCAATGATACCACGTCTTGTACCAGCTGGAGCTAACCAGGGGTAAGCAATCGCATCATTACGTAACATAGTTCTGACCATCATGTGTGAAGCAGGAACTGCAACTAAGTTACCTGATAGGTCATTAGTAATACCTGATGGGTAGAATAGACCCATATAAGTATTTCTTGTGACTAGTCCATCTTCACCAGTTGATGCCGCGCTTGCTAAGTTAGTAGCCCATGCTTGAATTTCAGTAGCATCATCTTTTAGTCTTAATGGAGTGTCACCTACAATATAGCCTGTCTCACCTCTATCAGAGTTCAACGTAATCATGTTAGGCTGTAACTCAGGATAGTTAGGAGCGGCTTGTAAGTTGAAGAAGTTATCTTCGTCTCTAAGTGCTGTGTTAGTATCAATAGCAGCCTTCATTGCTTGAACAACCATTGCTCTTTGAGCCTTGCGACCCATATAAGGAGCACCGTTTGACTGTAAGCCTGAAGAAGTTACCCACGCATCCTTCTGATTAGGAAGATTGTCATTGGGGAATCTGTCGCTATTGAAATAGTTAACACGATACTGTTTTACGTTATATCCAGAACGTCTTGTGTTGAATAACAACATACCTACGGGATACAATCCATCTTCAGGAGCATCAACATCTAAGTAATCACTTGTTAATAACACGGGAATTGACGCCATTGGATCGTTTGCTGGGTTAGTTGTGCCATTTGTTGCCCAACGTGCATCAGCAAAAACAACACCAGAAGGATTGATTTGATCAGTGTTATCGATCTTAACCCATCTGTCAGTACCGTCGACTTGTTGCCATCTCCAAATAACTGGATAATTTTCTAAGTCTGTTGTATCAATCCAAAGATCACCCCAAACTAATGTAGTACCATCTGACTGCTGACTTGGTTCACTAGCACTGATAATAGGACCAGCTGGGTCAGTGTTGTTGATGATAGTCGGAGAAGGTAGACCATTTTGATCATATCCTTGATTTCCGTATCCTCTCCAACCTGTTGTGGTATTAATCATAATATCACACTGATCTACTGAAGAATAGAACCAGTTAGTTAAGTTGTCTGGAATTGATGTTGGTGCACCTTCATTAGATGTTAATGAGTTAGCGCCTGACGTTGTTAATGAGAATGCTCTCCAGTTTGATAACTGAACTGAGTAAACAGGAGTCGCAACACCTGAGAACCAAGTATAAGCAGTTACGTCACCGCCTGTACCAACTGCTGTAACTACGATTGTTAAATCGTTTGCAGGTGAAGATCCGCCCATATCAGAGCCAGAGAATGTAACTCTATCACCTACTACGTGACCTGATCCACCGTTTAAAACAACATTTGGATTAAATTGATATCTTTCATAACTGTTAGATACTGCAATATTCAAGCCAACGCCGGCTCCTGTTGATGAAGATTGAGAAACGTTAAATGTAATATCATCAACTGCAGGGCCATATTTACAACCTGCTGTTGAGTTAGCAACAAATCCTGCTTCTGCCCATAGACCACTGCTAGTACCATCTGCTTGAATGTCTCGCATTACAATAGTACCACCAGCAGTATGAGTAATGCTGATAGAACCATCATCATTAACATTTGCTGAAGTGTAAGGAATGTTTGCCGCTGACCATGATGTTACAAAATCAGTTGCATCTGTACTATCATTCAAAAAGAATGTATAATCAGAACTCAAAGTTGAAGAACCTGGAGTTGATACTTGCACGTATGCAGTGTAAGGACCGTTTGTAAAGTCAGGAGCTGTATTAGTTCCTTTGATTACTGTAGGACCAGTTCCAAAACGATACCAGAAATAAAGAGGACCGTCTGCATACTCGCCATTAAAATCATACTGAGTATAAACACTTCCAGCTGGAATTGCTTGTCCACCTGTTGAGTCTACAGAGTTAATTTGAGCCCAATCTGCGTTTGCAAATGTAGAATTCAATGCTGTATAAGAAGCAGAAATTGAATCATACTGATTAAATGCTGGTACTAAACCGTTTCCTGCTGAGCCAACCTTGATCCAAACAGAGCCAGATGGAGCAGGTTCTGCTTGAGTTGATTGCCATAGTGGCTGTTGAGCAGATGTTCCGTAAAATACTTTTGGCTGGAAACCAGTTTGTGTGCCTGCAAAGCCCATATCAGTTAATACAGTACCTGTTTGGTTTGTTACTCTAATATAATATGGTGTTCCACTTTCTTGACCTGTTTGTCCAGAATAGATAGCAAGTTTGTTATCTACTACTTGTGCAAATAGATATTTCCAGTTAAGAGAGTTGATATCTGCGGCAATCTGGCTAACAGTATTGTTAGGAGCGGCTGCAACAGTAATCGTTGCAACGTTTGAGCCATTAACTACTAGATCAAAAGTATCACCTGCTGTTAATGTTGGATTAGCATTATTACCCAGTAGTGCGGGGTGTGCTTTAAACCAGTCTTCGCTTCCAATAGAGACCCAAGTGTTAGCAGGTGTCTTATAGAAGTATTGTGGTGCACTAGATGCACTAGGATATTGATAATTTGCAAGAGCAACAACTGCGTAATCACCGATGTTACCTAATGAATTAAGAGGAACACCTCCTGCTAATAAATCAGTATCAGTAATAACTGTAGGATTTTTTGATGTGAACAATCCTGTTGTTTCATTAAATTCGTTAATACCCCAAGTTGAAGTAGTTGTGTCTAACCAATAAGAGTCATCTTGTGGAGCGCCTGTTGGTCGACCTGTAGAACCTACTAAACTTGCTAAGTCAATGTCTGCTCTTAAAACAAACACTTGGTTAGAAATGCCAAGTGCTGAGTAAGCAGCCAATAGACCATACTCATCTAATTCGTAACCCTGAATAGGTGTTCCATTAGATGTAGTATAAAAATAAGGGTTACCATATAGTGTCACCAAATCACGCTGACTTGTAACACGATATAATTTTCCGGCATTTGCGGCAGTTGTGGCTGCGGCTGTGCCTGTACTTGTTGGGTCTGCTTTATCTTGTGCTGTTGCTACTAAGAAAAAGGGAACCGATGCTGGTGCGCCTGGTAAGTATTGACTTTCATCAATAATCGTTACTTCTACGCCGGGTGATGTTAGTGCCATAATATTATTCCTTTTGTATAATTGTGAGGGTTACCCCCTGGGTTAATTCATATTATTATTTATCTCCTTCATAAAAAAATCGATGGTTATTAAAACCTTCGAAGGTATTATAAATACCTATATGTTATCAAGACCTATGTGTAAAGAATGCAACAGACACTTTTGTGCTGTTAATTACATTCGTGAGGGTGTGAGACATTACCGCAGTCTTTGTGACCACTGCGGAAAAAAGAAAAAGAAGTTTAGACGATTATATAGTTGGGAAAAAGCAGGATACCAAAAAAAATCTACATGTGATGTTTGTGGATTTAATTGCGTCTATCCTACACAGATGTTAGTTTATCACATTGACGGTGACTTGACAAATGTAAACTTTACTAATTTACGAACAATATGCTTAAACTGCGTAGAGGTCGTAAAGAAAAAAGACTTTAAATGGAAGCGTGGAGATTTACAAGTTGATTATTGATTTAATCTTGTTGTGCAAATCATCGATTGTTCCGTTGTTATTAATCGTGTGATCATAATCTAATCCCACACTACTATATTCACTAGCATGAATACCTAAGTCGGTCAATCTTGCCAATGCTTGTGGATCACCATAATAGTTATAACCAACAGCATCAACTAGCCATTCGGGCTTTTCACCGCGTTCTATTCTAATTGTTATGCCACCTGCATTTTTAATTGCATCTAGTTCATTTTTAAATCTACAATCAGTGATAACAATGTTATCTCCTGATCGTCTGATTTGATTTTCTACTGAGGCTACCCAAATATCGTTGTGAAAGTTTTTTCTACAAACTTCAGTTCCCCAGACTTGAAGAATCCAACGAGGAGTCAAATGTGGGAGTCCCAGCCTTTCCGCCCACCATTCGTCCACCTGCTCTCTCCATGCTCTGCTACTTTGGGTAGTGCCCTCTAGTAATTCTCTGTCCCAGCCGAACACTGCGGCAACAGTGTCTTTTAGTGTACCTGCATAACTTAGTTTTTTGAATCCGTGAAATCTGATTAGATAATCTGCGGCAGTGTCTTTACCACTCGCAATAAGCCCGGTGATGCCAATAATCATTCGGTTTGCCTCATTCATAAAACTTGATTATATAACAGTGACAAGCCGAAGTCAACTACTTTGGTTACCAACCCGGCTTCGACATGATCCAATCTGATTGGGGTGAATCAAGAGGTTGATGCCAAGGCGCAGGAATCGAAAATAATCGTAAGAATTTTACTTTGTCTACATGTTTTAAGACAGGACAACATTGGTATAGTTCATTCCAATGTTCTTTTATAACATGTTTATGGTGTTCATAATTATATTCAATATCTTTTTCTATACCTGGTGCATAACTAGATGAATTATCTAAAAATGTGGTGATACGAGTGTGGGCTATATTGATATGTTCTGCTACTGACAAGTAATCGTCAGCATCTATCATTTTAGGATGATGTGTATATTTTCTAAATGTTTTATATCCTAACCTTTCAAGTGATTTTTCTTGCAAATCATTGTAACTGATTCCAATAAAAGGTTTTTTCGTTGCAATTGCTTTCCATGTTTTTTCTGTAGTAGGGTAACTATTATTTTCCCAATATTGTCTACGAGATATTCCTCCGTCACCTTGAAAACTTTCTGGTTCTAGTGGATGTTTAAACCAAGTTTCAGGCATTATAATCAATGTGGCTTTATTCCAATCTTTAGGAAAACAATAAGTTGCTAAATCGAACTGGTGTATTCCTTTTAATGCGAGTTCACCGAACATGTCATCTGGCATCTCTCTTTTTAGTTTGTGATACAAGTCTGCTAGTTCAGTAAACGACAATTCTAAATCAAAAACTTCTTTAAATATTCTCTCTAGCCAATAACTACCCGGGGAATCTGAAATTGTTAACGGATCATATCCCTCTTGGGTTTGAAGAACCGTGGTCAAAGAATAATTCAGTCTGTCTAAATCGTTTTCTATATAAAATTTGTAAAGTAAAGGAAATTTGTGTGGTCGAGTAGATACATCTCCTATTAACCACAACGCCTTTTTATCGTTAAGACTATCTATCCATTTAGCACCAGAATCTAAACCAATGCTATACTTTTCTATAACATCTGGATCTGAACGTAAAAGAAAATATTCCATATAACGTCCATATACAGGATAATGATCAGGCAATTCATCAAAATCAATTCGTGCACCTACATAAAAAACATGAATCGTTTCTAATTTAGGAAAAAACTTTGAATCGTGCAAATAATTTATAGTATCACGCATCCATTCTGTATAGTTATAACCTATTTGAGGTTCGTACAACATAAAACCAAAGATTAAGTGTTTTATTTCAGCAGGGTTTGTTTTTGGCACGGACACAGATGATGTGTTGCCGCGATATGGTTTGATATTGTTTGGCGTGTTACCGCATTGCACTCCTATAAACCAAATGTCATTGGTAAATTGGAAACTGTCAACATCCATGTAGTAAATTTATCCTTGAATCCAAGTAAGTGGTTGTGAGTAATCTACGTAGTCTCTTAGGTCTTTGAACAGTCTTTCTTGTTCTTGTTTACCTTCAGACTTCATAGCGGCTCCGTTTAGTGCAGTACCGCCACTTGGGCCAGCAATCGTAGAGAATTTTTCACGTGCTTCACCAATGATAGTTTTTAGTGTTGCTAGTGTGAAATCGTATATCCAAGGCGAGATACCTGGGTCTTGTAGTAATGATGTTTCTGGACGTAAGATGTCAGCCCAAATAAGAACTTGTTCACCTGAGCCTTTAAAGTCTCTAACAAATCTAATTGTTTTAGTGACAGGGTCAAACGTGTAGATAACAAATCCACCAAACATTCTTGCGGCTAATTCTACGTAACCTGCATAGAAATCGTATGTTGCTAGACCACCTGCATAGTTATAGTTTAACAAATAAGTGTTTAAGATTGCAGATGAGAATGGGTCAAATGAGGATGCGGCTGGGCCTGTTTCTAGACCAATTGTACGTCTAAAGCATTGTCTTACGTTAATAAACTCGCTGGGTAATGTGTAAGCATCTTTGTCTTTTTCAATCGTTAACAACGTATAACTTTCTTGCACTGAATTTTCAGCACGTTGTCTGTACGTTTTAATTGTGTAAATATAGGCTTGTTCGTAATGCTCTGGATCTAGTTCCAAATCAATAATCCCGTCACCTAATCTAAAGCGTAGGTTATCGAACATCTCCTCTTTGAGTTGTTCTAAATTTAAATTGTTTGGCACTGCCAAGTCATTAGACGCCATAATTGTTCCTCTTGATATAGTATTTATCAGGAACTACGTTTCTTTAGATTCTTTGGAACATACATTAATTCTTTTTCTACTTCTTTGATTCCCAGTGACACAGTATTAATAAACACTGAAGGAAATATTCCGTGTATAATACCTGCAAATCCTAATTTAAATAATTTTAGTGACGCTTTAATAACTCTTACTAAGTGTGTCCAATAACCCACACCTTGTTCTTCTAAATGATTCATACATTTGCCTTTTTAAAATAGTTGTATAAGTCTTCTGCGTGTAAACGATGAGCCTCTTCTCCATAATGCCCATATTGTGCTAACGGGCTATCCATACCCTTATCTTTGAATTTTTCATAAAATGCATAATTGTAGTTATCCCGAAATTCATAAAAATGTTTAGTATCTACTTGTCTTATCAAACGACTAGTCCATTCTTTGTATTCCGGCGTGTGTAGATAGCCTGCACTAGACATAAAATATCTGTAGTTGTTTGCTTTACAAAACCATTGCAATTGCAAAACTAAGTTTAACGAATAAATTTGACAAAACGTTTCATTTTCTACCATGAATCGTTGCATCAAATCTGTAAACGGTCTTTCTCTTACTGAGTGTCCCCTGTACCCCGGGTTTACCCTGACGTATTTTTCTCTGATCAAAGCCCAAGAAGCAGATGTATTTGTGTCCCCATCAAATTCAAAAGGTACGGGTGCTTCTAATCTACAACACTCTGTCCAGTTAACCATTACTGCAAAGTCGTTGGCTTTATTGTTAACTAAATCTTTGTGTTCATCAAAATAACTAGTAACTGTTCTTGCAATGTGTGTATTTGTTGCGCCCGGTATAGCAAGATTGATTGGAATGTATCCCAGTTTTTCTGCAAAACGATTTGCGAAACTTTTTGATCTATTGTATTCGCTGTCCATGGTACCATCTATCTCGGCGCCTGCGGTATGTGAACAACCGCCAATTACCATATAACTTGCCATAAATTAAAATGCCCTAAGTATAATCATGCTGTCGTTAAAACGACCTTTAGGCTGTACACCAACTGCTTTGATTTTGTCAAAGAATTGTCTTGCGGCTGGTTTACTTCCCATAATCTGCGGAATTTGTTCAGCAGGTTTACGTAGTGTTTTAATTTGACTTGCGGCAAGATCAAATCCGCACAATGTATTGCCTTTTACGAACAACGTTCCTCCCAATGAATCTGCTACATAATGGTGCAGTTTACGTTTTGCAGAGTCGTATACCCAAGCCTCTTTTTTATCATGTAAGTCTTTAGGATGCAACCCTTCTAATTCTAGTTTATTTGGTTCGTCTATAAATTTACGTTGATGTTTTAGTTTAGAAACTAACTTTTCAACAGACACAGGCTTACGTTTACGTTTGGCTCTGCTTTGCAGTTTAAGAACACCATACGAGTTGATAGCACTTTGCACCTTTTCATAAAAATTAACAATATTCTTAATTTGAGTCTTATTAAAGTTACTGTATGCTTCTACTAACTGCTCATCTTTCCCCGTTAAAACTTCTTTAAATTCGCCTTTTTCGTTTTCGTATATACCTGATAACGTATTAGTATGTTGTGCTAAAATATTATATTCATTGAGAATTTTAAGTACGTCTGCTGTAGGATCAACATTTCCTTTTGCATCTGCTGTATGAATGTACTCATCTATTAGGCCATCGATGTACCCACCTGCTTCATACATTTTTTCTATCATAATTTCTTGTATAGATTTACGTGCAGGTTTCTTAACGCCTTCTTCATCGTCTTCTTCTTTATTTTTAGAATTTTCTTCGTGCCATTCTTTCATCTTGGCAACGACACGGGTTTCGATAAAGTTTTTTTCTGAGTCTGACATAACCCAACCCCTGTACAAGGCAAGCCTTGATAGCGAACCAGAAGTTGTGCAAACGATAGAATCTGGACACTTCATCAATAATTTGGCTTCGTCTTTTCTATCCCAACTAATTAACAACTGGGCAGTAAAGTCTTTTGCCATTTTGTGGTCCATAATATGAGTGTACCAGTTTAAGGCTCTGCCGACTTGTGAATTTCGTTGTTCCGGGAGAATTTCCTTTTCTCTGAAGTCTGGCTCTTTGCCGTAATGCTGTTCGTCCAAATCATTTAGGTGCAACTCGCTTGGGTCTTTAGTTCGCCGACCACTAGTAGTTGCTCTAATTACTTTGCGTTTACGTGTTGCCATTACTACTCCAAAAGATGACGACTGAATTATCAGTTACATGAAACAATTTATCAGTCATTCTAACACCTAAAAAATTATTTGCAAGCCTTTGCTTACCCAATCGCAAAAATGAGCGAGGCCGCCCTTACGATAAATATATATATGCCAAGACTATCATTATACAGACCAGAGAAACAAAACGACTATCGATTTTTGGATAGAACAATATCCGAACAATTTACAGTGGGCGGAACGGATCTGTACATTCACAAGTATTTGGGTCCGCAAGATAACGGTCCCTCAGCAGATTTTACGCAACCACAATACAATACGTTAGACCCTCTGAACATACAAGATTTGTTGTTTTTGGAAAACAGAGATCGTAAGTATGCAAAAGACATTTATCGTCTAAGAGGACATTATAACGTTCAAAACTTAGACTTTGATTTAAGTCAGTTTGGGTTGTTCTTAAGTAATGACACTATATTCATTACCGTACACTATAATGATATGATTGATGTTGTGGGAAGAAAATTAATGGTAGGAGATGTAATCGAACTACCTCACTTAATGG
>Ga0208899_1003182_pt1 | contig 10677 bp, 7 predicted proteins | sample VirMetDEL_Nov_24_FD_184518 | JGI IMG/M metagenome (GOLD analysis project Ga0208899, IMG submission 184518) | Aqueous microbial communities from the Delaware River and Bay under freshwater to marine salinity gradient to study organic matter... | ecosystem: Environmental > Aquatic > Marine >...
GATCTCCTAATACTTCATAAGCTAGTTCAAGTAAATCAGTGCCCAATTCTCTACGCTCAGCTTTGGTCAATCCGCCTTTGCTGAATTTAATAGTCTTGACAATAAGTCTGACAAGTTTAGGTGTAAGATTGATAAGTTCTTCTTTATTGTGCATCATTTCTCCTTGATTATGATTTTGATTTCTGAGATTTCATCTTCTAATGAAGACAACCTATTATCCATTATTCTAATGGAATCCATAAAAACTTTTCTGTCTTCTTTGTGCTCTTTTAAAATGTCTTTTACCATATCAGCTTGGGCTGGAAGCATTTTCTCTACAATTAATTTGTAGCCATACCACATAACAAGAAGACAAATAATTGTTGCCGCCGCTGGGCCTGAAATTAGTGGTGCTAAAACAGCAAAATCAAAAGTCATTTTACAACCCCTCGTATTTTCTAAGTGCGTCTAATACAGCTCTTGCTATCCTCCTTGAATCAGTAGCAGGTGGTGAGGTAGATGATGTAGGATCATAAAGAGCCAACCATTCTGCTTTGTCTGCATCAGTAATGAGAACAGGAATAAGTGTGACCATTCCATCAACTGAAGAGCCGTCTGTATCTTCAGTGGTGATATCAATTGCTGTAACATCTGAATAAGAAATATGTGCTGTAGGCATTATAGAAGTCCTGTTTGTGTAGAGGCAAGATAGCCAAGTGAGAATTGAATCTGGTCATCTTGAACAATATTAGTGCTACCTGTTTTAATGCCTGATGCAACGAAAAGATATAAATCTGAATCTACTTGTGCTCCCGGTACAGGCAGTACTATATTGGCAGCAGATGTTGATCCAAGAGCATTCCCAGTTTTAAGACCAAAAGCAGTAGCACAACCAATATTGTTGTCACCTCTTTGGATCTGTCCCCAAGCGGATTTATGCAGAGCATTTGACTGTGTATAAACGTTTGCCTGTCGGAAAACACCCATCTCAGTTCCATTACCTTGCCAACAAACACCTATACCACAAATACCAGCATTGGCTGGGTTTATATTAGTTGGGTCACCAGTTGTTCCAAATACATTTCTTTGAGCATAAGGTGCTAATGTATGTGTGGAATTATAAAAATGCTGCACAGAAGTAAATTGGTCAGCCGTTACTTGGTTTCCAGAAATCTGCAATTGTTTATACCACCGAGGACCACGGAATGTTGTGCCGCCCCAGACATAATCCAGACTTCCTACTAAAGCATTCATAGTTACTGTGTGAATACCACCAGCAAATGTGATTGATTTAACCAAACCGTCTGGGTCAAGAAGTGTCCAAGTGCCATCAGTTAGGTCGATGTCAATAGGTGTCATATTCCAAAGACCGGTTGATTGAATTCTTTCTGTAAAGCTGAATGTTGTAGTAAGACCATCTAATGTGGCTGATACTGTTACATTTACAGATTCACCTTCAGGACCACCAGAAGGTGCTGTGTAAGAAGGTGTGGTAGTATTATTATCATTTACAGGAATTAAACTATCATCAGCAGCCAATCTTGCTGTTGTAAGTAGTGTAGCACCAGCAGTTGCTGTAATAGAAAAAGCCCGGGCACCTGATGTTATTGTATAGGCGTGACCATCTGCTCTACCTGTAACAGCAATTGTTGGCGGTATGGCTCCACCAGATGGAACACCACCACCATTTGCAGCACCTGAATAAGGATCAAAAACATTTGCAATAGGCATTTATCAACCCTCCATAGCTTTTTTCAAAGCATCAAGAAAGACACGAGCAATCTCTCTGCTTTCAGCTGCTGGAGGTGAGAACTGATTATCAGGATCATAAGCCTGAATAATTGATACAGCCTCTTCCCAACTAATAAGCAATGGTATAGTCCAGCCATCAACATCATCAATAGAACCAAAAAGAATTTGTGTTTCATCTGCTTTCATCATAGTACACTTCCAAGATTAGTCTTCATAGCGACTTTACTAAGTCTGAATTTTTGGCTTGTGTCGCCAGCAGTAATCGTTGTGGTGTTAGACCTTGTGCCTACACCTACCATTAGTTTTAAGTCAGTAGCTGCTGGTAGAGAAACGGCAGCATTTCGTGATCCGTTTTGTATTCTCAAACCTAGATCACTAATAATGTAGAAAGTTCCACAACCACAATGACCGCCGCCATATTGATACTGAATAAGACCGCGGTCAGAAGTTCCAGTTGAAGTAGAAGCCTGACTATTTACAGCCCAAACACCAAAGAAAGTGTTTACACCTACTGCTGTAACTGATGAGAAAAGACCACCGCCACCAATAGTGTTAGGATCAACAGAAGTTGGATCGGCAGATAGACCATAAACAAAGGCACTATCAAAGTCTCCTCTTGCCGCATTATCTGTTTGAGCATAGTAGGTGTAGTTACATATATCTTCTGAAACTAACTGGTTTCCGTCTATCACAGCATTCTTATACCATCTTGGGCTTCTATGGAATGTTCCACTATCCCAACGATAGTTTGCTGAACCTGCAGCAAGAGCATTCCAAGTAACGGTATGGTATCCGTTTGCGTCTCTTGAAATAGACTGAACTAAGTTGTCAGGATCTACAAGTGTCCAAGAACCGTCTGTAAGATCTTCGTAAATAGGCTCATAAGGTGCATCGTAAAGTGAAGCACCACCACCGGGAGAGGGAACGCCACCGCCATTTGCTCCCCCAGTATAGGGATCAAAAACATTAGCAATAGGCATTATTCGCTCCAGTAAAGTTCTAAAGCATCCACGGTAAGTGTAGAGGTAGCTACATCAGTTTTGTAGAAAATGTGAATCTCGTCGTCGGTGTGAACATAAGGGAAATCAAACTTATAAGCAACACCACCTTCTGTGGTAGTACCAACTTCTGTAGCAATAGTAGCTTCAGTATCAGGAATGATAACCTGTACCCCGAGAGCATTGTGTGTAATTTTGATAGTAAGTTTGGTTGGTGCATTTACCATATTCTTTACACGAATAATCATTCCTTCTAGTTTTCCAACAAAAGGACCACCAACTTTCTGAACGCCAGTAGTTTGTGAAAAATCATTTAGGTTTAGATTAGTCCTATTAGCAGCATTAAACGCGTCAGTAACTGGTACGTCTGTAGTGCTCTGTACTTCATGATAAAAATTTCCGGTTTTTGGCATTGTCTTCTCCTTCTTGTAATGCCGAGCTTGTGGCTCTGTTTTATATATTATTTAGCGAAGCATTTATCTTAAACTATCTACTTCTTTTTTCAATTCGTTCATTCGAGCCTGAGCTTCTGCTTTGGTCATCTTTCCTGCACGAACTGCACCCTTGATTGCATTGATTTCACGTTTGATTTCAAGCATTCTAGATTTGCGACCTGAAGGTGTAATCTTCTTTGCTTCTGCTCTCTTTTCTCTCTTTTCTTTGATTTCTTTAGCCTTTGCTTTTTCTTCTGGAGGAGCAGCTTCTTCAAGACGTTTTGCTTCTGATTGGGCAGTACCTTTAACAATTGCCTGAAGATCTCTCATTCTAGAAAGTCTGTCATAATAAGCCTGTCTTTCAGGAGAGAATGTAGTCATGGGTGTCATTGCACCTACACCGAATGCCAACTGAGCAGCAGGTGTTCCGATCTCTCCAACCTTTGTTCCTTCAGGTCCAAAAGTTCTGGCCAAGTCTGTTGTTCCAGTAGAGATACCGAACAATGACATTGCATCATAGAATCTCTTATAAGCTTTTCTCTGCTTAGGTGTGTTAAGCGGATATATTGATCCATCAACTGCGCCATCAATTGTTTTACCTGGAACTGGAATAACTTCTTCACCACCAAGACCACCAACAATCATGTTGACAACATCGTTTGGATTAAATCCTGCCATTTTAAGAAGAGAAATGTGTTCAGGTGGGACTTGCTTGAATTCTCTATCGAACTTATCTTCCACCCCAAATAGTGACTTGTATTCAGGACGAATAGCACCACCAAGAACACCTGAAGGTTCAAGCTTAATAAATTCTGAAAGTGCATAGACACCATCCAGAGATGCTAGTGGCGGACCAGCAATAATAAGTTCTTTACCTTTTTCAGGGTCGAATCCTATCTTGCCAAGAAGTACACGACTTGATGCATAACTAGGTGCATATTCTTCAGTCTCTTCACCAGCAAAGAACTTGGACAAGTTGTCACGTACACGCTTAGCTTTTCCAATTCTCTTGATACCTTTAAGTGAAGCCATATTCTGAAGTGTGTTAAGCAAGTTGTTACGAGCAAATCCGTAGAATAGTGCAATATTCTTTACTTGTTTTTCTAGATCTGTGATGTTACCTGCATCAAACATAGAACGTCTAGCCAAAGCAATTGCTTCATCTATAGATCTACCTTCTTCCAGTGCTGATTTTAAGATAGCGTATCTGAATAGCAAGTCTTCGGATTGTGGTAGCTCTTTGAATATTTCATAGCCTTCTTTAATATTGGAAAATCTTGTATCTTCTAGAAGATTGATAAGTCTTTTACTTTGTGCCTGAGGTAAGTTAAGACCGTAAACAGAACGACCTGTAACATCTTGTAGAATTTGCTGAAGTTCACCTTGTGTATAAGGACGACCGGCTGGGTCTCTAAACATTATTTTTTCAGGATTCTTACCTGCCACCACTTTAGCACCTTCCAAAACATCTGTAGGTTTTACAATTTTACCGGTTGTTGAATATGCAATATCCATACCTGTTAACAAGTTGGCACCGTGGAAACGAGGTCTAAGGTTTAGAAGTGCTGTATACAAGAAGTTTGATGCACCTTCATATACAAATCTTAGAAGATTTTTACCTTTAGACGGTAATCCTGTTTCATATTCACGAGCCTGAAGATCTAAAAGTTCTTTTCTTAAGCTTTCATATCCGCTCAAGAACTGATCTTCTAGTTGCTTAGCAACATCTTCACCAAAAAGTAGATTTAAGTCTGATCTGAAGTTTGATGATGATTTAACTTCATCAAAAAGCTTTTCAATTTTGTCTAGACTTAAGTCATTATTTACTAGCTTGTTTCTTCTAATAATACCTTGCGCAATATCTGCAGCTGTCTCTGCTATAGGATTCATTAAATCAGTTAGCTCAAGTAATGTTTTATTGTCTCCTCTTGGTAATTTTAATAAATCTGGTATATCTTCAGGAAGTAATTCTATGTCTTCACCCTTTAATATTTTCTTAATTTGATTGTTAACCATGTCAATCATAAATTCACGAGACACATTTTCTTCTTTACCTGTTAGTTCAGCTATTGATCTGTTTATATTATCTAGATATTCTTTATCAAAAAGATCTTCAGGTTGAAGCTGTCCTTTTCCGATTTCTTTGTTAATTAAATCAGACATTAAGTCATCGATAATCTTCTTTGCTTCTGAACGGTAAAACGAAGCAATTTGTATTTCAGGAGATATTTTTCCTTTTTCTTCAAGAACTTTGGTAATATCATCTTTGTTATATTTAATAAGAGATTGATCACCTGAATCGATTATCTTTCCTGCTTCTTTTGCTAAACGCTCAAGTTCGTAAAAGAATTGTGACGGATCTGCGTCTATTTTTGCTACAGCATCAAATAAAGCATCTGAAAGTTGTTCATATGCTTTTTCTGTAAAGACTGAAGTGTTTCTAGATACATGTGTACCGGTCAAAATATCAAATATATTTTCTTTGGTTTCTTGTGTAAAGAAAAAGTCATCTAAACCTTCTTTAAGAAGTGATTCAATTCTGGCTAATCTGCCTGCTGATCCTTCTCTAATGGCAATATCTTGGATAGGTGTCCCAAAAGGAATATCTCCTGCACCACCCGGTATTACGCTTTCTTTTGGACCAACAATTAAGTGAGCTAATATCTCAGATCTAGTTGCACCTTCTTCAATACCGTACAAAGCTCTAAATTCAGGATCTTTAAGAGCACGCTTAAGATCTCTAATAAGTCTTTGATCTAATGCCGCAGCTTCGGCTTCAGCACGCCTTAGTAGTTGACGCTGGCCAATTGAAAGATTACCTTCAATCTTTTTAGACTGCATAAGGCTTTCTTTTAGTTTTCTAAGATATGGACGTGTAAAGAATCGACCTTCAAGCGGCTGAAGTATATCAATTTGCTCACCAACAGGTAAACGTGCCAAGTCTCTGGCACGTGTCACACCGGTAAGTCTTTCAGTAGCAGTCAAACCTTCAGCAACTAAATCGATATTTGCATCAATTAATTGTCTTAAATCTGTAACAGTAATGACACCTTTTCTTAGTCTAGCATTAATAGTATCTGAAGTAGCACTACTAATCTTGCCATAGTTTTTTAAGTCTTCAACAACTGAAGATAATGATTCTGCTTGTTCAGGTGAAATCTCATATGCAGGTTGAATTTTAGGTGTACCGGGTTCTCTTACACCTGTTGTAAGCTGTCCAGCAGATCCTACTTCTTGATCTGCTGTTGCAACTAGCTTTAACTTTCCCTTTTCTGCTAAATCTTGCGCAATACGACCAACTTCAGATTCCTTTGTTTTTTCTAGTATTTTTTTAGCAGATCCTTTTCCAGCCCATGTGTTTTTAGTAACTGCTACTAAGTTGTCAAATGCATCTATTCCTTTTGTAGCATCAATAACATCACGTGCTGCTTTATCAGCTGCCAAAGATTTTCTAAAAAGACGTCTACCTCTTTCATCTGCCAAAAGAGCATCAACAAAACTATCTAGCTTAGTTTTGTTTCCTTTTGGTGCATTTTTAAGAAGTGTTTTTATTTGTTCATCTGCTGAAGCAATAGCACCAACTGATCGAGCAATATCTTTTCTTCTTGCTCCACGACCAAATTTAAGATCTACCAATTCATCTAAAATTGAATCATCTTTAAAGATGCTTTTGTTTTCAAGCAAGACATCGTCAATTGTCTTTGATCCAGGCTGTTTTTTAAGTCTTTCCGCATATTTAGTTTTATCAAGACCTTCTTCTTTAAGAATCTTTAAAGCATCTTCAACAGTTTCAGCATCAGTGGTGTACATGACTGCTTGATAGTCATCAGCCAAGTTTCTGGCAATAACACCACGAACATCGCCAGCATCAAATTGTTTAGCAACAAAATTACCAAGAATGTGAGAATCTAGGAAATCCCTAGTGCCTATTCTAGCTCCAATCTTGCCGGCTTCTGATAGTTTTTCGCTTCTAGATAATCCTTCGTAAATGTTACCTAGGGCGCTATAAGCTTGACTTCCACTTTTACCTGCCACACCTAAAGCTTTTACAACATCAAGTGAGGGATCAAGAATGTCCCCAAGAAAACCACCAGCAATTGTAGCGTAGTAAAGAGGAGAACTTTCTTCTATTCCTGCTAGTCTAGCAGCCTCCTCTGCTTCGCCCATAAAGCCTCTATTCTCTGCTATGTTTAGTAGAATAGCACTTTCATAGCCTTTTGCTTTTCTTGCCTCTTCACGGGCTTCTTCAAGAGGTCCAAAATCATAAATTCCCTTGGTAACAGCACCAGCAACAACATTTGGAATTGTAAGCGTAGATCTGAGAAGCCAGTTGGCACCAGTTTCTGTTTGTGTTCCATAGGGAGATTCAGAAGTAATAATCCCTTGCTTCTCAAATTTCTCAGGATCAGCAATGACTTCGACCTTTTTCTTAGGATCGAGATACCAAGGAATCTTGGCTTCTTCACCAAGTTCTAATCTTATCTGTCCCTCGCTCTTATCTACTTGCTTTTCACTAACAGGCTTTCCAAGTTCAGGTTGGATCTTTACTTGTTTTTCATAAACAGACTTTGGTAATTCAGTTCCGTCAGCAAGAACAACGACTGTGGTCTTCTCACCTTTCTTTGATTCAATTGCACGAGCAACACGACGCTGTTCACGAGCATTAATAAACTGGACCTGCTCAGGTGTAAGATCGGGAACACCTTCACCTAATTGTACCTGACGAGAGAATGCTCTGATTAAAGGATCTCCGGAGCCAAGTGTTTCAGGCTGAAGATACTTTTCTTTGTCTTCTATTCTTGTCTGAATATCTTGTAAAACAGCAAAACCTTCTTCAATGGCTTGACGTTGTGCTTCTTTTCCAACGACACCTTGCTCTTTTAGTTTTGCAAGACGAGGCTCAACAATAAACTGACGGAAAGATTCAGAATCAGCCAGTCCTTCATCTAAACTTTCACCATAAGCATCAGCAAAAATCTCACCGATTGCTTTATAGTCGATACCACTGCTACCTTCTTGTTTGCCAATTGGTGTAACCTGAGGAGCAAGAGGTTCGGGTAACATTTGAGCACCCAAAAAAAGACCACCAAGTTCTTCACGTCTTTCTGCTGCTGTACCAAAGCCAAGTGGAGCAGGTTCTCTGTATGCTTCAATCTCAGCACGTGCTTGTTTTTCAGCTTCAGCTCTGTCTATGCCTTGTGCTTCAATTTGTCTGGTTCTTTCACGGATAAATTTAGTTTCCAGATCACGAAGCTGAATATCTGCTTCTTGGATATCAGCAGATCTTTCATCAACAATAGGAGCAGCAGGCTCCGGTGCCACGTCAGTTGCAAATATCTGTTCTAAATCTGCAGGTGTAAAGAGCTGAGAAACAGCAGACTGTGCTGCTTGTCCTCTTGGCATACCTTCAGCTTCAAGTTGCAGTGCCAGTTCTTTAATTCTTTTCTTTTGTTCTTCGTTGAAAGCCATTTATGTTACCTCAAGCTAGTGGTTCGGCGACGTCTGCTTCTAAGATGTCCTTTGCTACTAAATATTTATGTGCGTCGGACCGTTTTTGCGGATCATTTTGGAATGCTCTGCTTATTTCATCATAAGTCATTTTAAAAGATTGTTCCTTTCCGCGATTGACGTCGTATAGCTTATCAACTATAACATAATGTTCTGGTCTGTTTTCTTCTGGAAGATTAGTTTTTGCCAATCTTTGAAGTTTTTTCGGTGTTCTAGCAAGCTTAGTACCTTCTGAAACAACATCGAATTTGTATTTATCTTTTCTCTGTCTAGAAGAACTTTGTGGTGGTCCTGCCTCAACAGCTTCTATTTCTTGGCTTTGATCTACACCAACAGGAGCAGCCTCTCTAATTCTTTCTTTTAGATATTCCTTAACCATTTCAGTTTCACCACCGAAATGTCTTTCTGGGAAACGAATAGTTTTTGGTCTTTCGTCGCCTCGCTGAATAGTCATTCCCCTGAAATAACCACGGGCATCTTCTATAAGATCAGGAGCGGGAATGTAATCAGATCTATCCAAAATGTCTGGATTTCTAATAGCACTTGGCTCATCAAGTTCAATAGGAGGACCAACAGGAACAGGTGTTTCTGGAACACCACCTAAACCAGCAGGGCGAGGTTCAGGTTCAAATGCTCTTTCGTAAGGAGGTAGTGGTCTTCTTTCTGTCTCAACAGGAGGTAGTTCGCCTTCTGGCTTTGGTCTTTCAATATTGACGGATCTCACAGCTTCTTCGGCAAGCATTCTTTCTTCATCAGTCATAGGTTCCAAACCTAAATCTTCCATTCCGCCAGTAGGAGGAGGTGGTGGAACGACTTCAAAATCAGGTTCTCCCGCAGTAACAGAAGGAACGCGAGGAGGTTGAGCCATTCGGGGCTCAGCATCACGGAATCTTCTATCACGAAGAAGTAGTTCACCAGGTTCTCTTGGTGTAACTTCAGCTTGTAAATCTACAAGCGGCTGCATAGCAGTCTGAACAGCAGATTTTTGTGTTTCAATTTCTTCATTTAGACCAGCAAGCAAAGCCTCATTACGAGACATAGTTTCTCTGTCTGCTGCTTCTTCTGGTGTGATAAGAAGAATTACATCTTCTCTTGCTCTCTGTAAATCAGAAAGTTTCTTTTGTTCTTCTTCTACCTTTCTTTGTTGAGCTTGATAAGCAGGAACAAATTCTTCTATTCTTTCCTGTGCTAATTCTTGCTGAACGAAAGGAGCAGTTCTACGACGACGAGGTGCAAGACCAAACATGCCTCCACCTTGACCCATTACACCAACTTGTTCAGCAAAACCTTCTCTTGTTCTACGAAGAAGATTAGCATCTAGTCCGCTAGTAGCAGCTTGACGTTGGAGAAGTAGCTGTTCTAAGTCTCTATCAAGTGCTTCGATTTGTTGGTCAAGTGAAGGACCTGCAGGAACAGCAGTTGCTGGAGAAACACCAGCATCAGCAGCTGCGGCTTTTACGTCCTCTTCAGTGGCTTTACCAGCAAGATAATCATCTAAAATTCTGTCATAAACTTGCTTTGCTTTTGCACTTACACCACCAGAAGGTTCTGTAGTTGTTGTAAGAGAAATTGTTTTAGGTAGATTGGTTACAGGATCGATAATAGGCTCACCAAACATATCTCTCTGAATTACTTCTCTAGTAACAATTTTGCCAGCAGTTTGACGAGCCATTCTTTCAGAACCTTGAGCTGCGCGTAAAGCGATTGAATTTGCTGAATCAACTTCACCCTTTCCAGCTTTTAAAGCAGCTGCCTGAAGTTGCTTACGCTGATCCTGAAGTACTTTGATTTTGTCATCGTAATAGTCTTTGCGCATTTTTGCAGAAGACAATTCCATTTTGAGCATGGCTGCTTCGTTTTTTTGGATTTGTTCCCAAACCTGCCAACGAAGATCAGAATAAAGTGTAGCCCAACTTCTACCAGATGTTGTTTTACCAGTTGGTTGTCTAGGCTCTAAAACATAGACATTACGTCCATTCACATTGCGTATAGCCATTATTGCTCCT
>Ga0208899_1003191_pt1 | contig 10664 bp, 4 predicted proteins | sample VirMetDEL_Nov_24_FD_184518 | JGI IMG/M metagenome (GOLD analysis project Ga0208899, IMG submission 184518) | Aqueous microbial communities from the Delaware River and Bay under freshwater to marine salinity gradient to study organic matter... | ecosystem: Environmental > Aquatic > Marine >...
CAATACTTCTTCGTAGGTAAGCCGTACAGTATGTTGTACAGGTTCTCCAATCAAACGTTAAAGCAACCAACGGAACGAGGCGGTCGCAGTGCATCTGACTATGCTTTCCAAACCATACGTAACGGTAGTATTGACTACGCAGATACTGGACACTTTACTGTTGAAGTAACTCCTAAGTACAGAGATAAATATAGCTACGCTTTTAATCCTGACATCGTAGGAGCTAACTTGACACTTAATCAATTCACACCACAGAACGGACACTTCAGATTCCCCGTACAAGCACAACCTAATGAAGCTACTATCGAAGTTAAAAGTGATAGTGCGTTACCAGTTAAGTTATTAGGTGCTGAGTTTGAATCGATGTTTATACCAAGGAGTAGAAGATATGGAGCTTAGAATAGACGACGCACAGCTCGATATGGATGCAGCTAATTTATACGAGGACTTACGGGAGGATGATATGCTAGAGATACTCGGCTTAAATAATCACCCTAGAGATGCTGTCTATATGTCTTACTCTTGTTCTAGTAAGTGCTACAGCGTGAAGGATGAGATGAATAACTTATACTGTTCCTTCGGAGTAGCTCCTATCAAAGGTACTAATATTGGAAGTGCTTGGTTATTAGGTACTAGAAGATTACCTACGATTAAGAAGTTCTTTATTAAAAACTCAGCCGAACGTATGGAAGGATTGTTAGACGGCTTTGATTACCTCACTAACTTCGTTATGCGTAGTAACAAGCTGAGTATTAAATGGTTGGAGTGGTTAGGTGCTGAGTTTCAGGATTGTCAGTTCCAAGGGTATCTGTCATTTGTATTAGAGAGGAAGTAATTATATGTGTGTACCATTAGCAGCAGTATCCGCAGGGATAGGAGTAGCGTCAGCTGGTGCGTCGGCTATAGGTGCTAGGCAACAAGCCCGTATGCAGTACCAAGCACAGCTTCAACAAAATGAGATGCAGCGTCGGTTACAAGCACAATCTATAGCTGCTGCTGAGAGTAAAGCGGGATTCCAAAGAAGTGCTGCTATATTAGAAAGACAACAACAACAAGAAACAATACGCCAAGAGAAAGGTAGAGTAGCTAAAGCTGGTGAGGCTATAACATCTAAAGCGGTAGTAGCTGCGGGTGAAGCAGGTGTATCTGGGTTGTCCGTTCAAGCATTAATGGATGATTATATCAGACAACAAGCTGGACAAGTAGCAGCCCTTACATCTCAAGATAAACTATATGCTTTACGTCACGGTTTAAATCTTGAGCAATTAGGATTAGCATCTCAACAAGAGATAATGGGATTAAGTAGACCGATCATCGATCCAATCAAAGATGAGCCAAGTGTTTTAGGTATGGGCTTAGATATTTTACAAGGGGGCATGAGCGGTTACTCAATGGGTAGAAGTTTTCAAAACACATCACGCCCTGCTTATATTAAGACAGGCATGGGAACTTCTAGTTATATGCCAGACACAGATCAATATACATTACCAGCTCGTGGACCACTTGCGATAGGGGGAAGATAATGACAACTAAGAAACGAGTAGAGGTCCAAGGATTAGGCGAAGCCCCTAGTGTTAAACCTGTTGGTCTACCGGGCTATCAATACGGAATAACGCAACTACAAGCACCTAAGCCACAAGTAGGCACAGCTAAAATATTAAAGTTTGCAGGTGATTTAAGTAAGTTCGGGAAACTAGGTGAGACTTACCTTGGTTTTAGGAAGCAAGAAATAATTAGGGAGCAACAAATTGATGAAGCCCAAGCTGCACAGTTTCAAGAGGAACAAAGAGAACAAGATAAGTTCGATCAGGTGTTGTTGAAGCAGCACTTAAATACAGTTACACTTCCTAGTTTACAACAACAAGCAGATTCCTTAGTAGATGTACAGAAGTACACAAAGAGGGAACAAACATCACAAGCGATAGATGAAGCTATTAACAAAGAATGGGAAGCACTAAGCGAAAAACTAGGCGGAGATGTAGCTGATAGCTTAGCTTCCAAGGCTTTATGGAACTCAATTGTTCCCGGTGTGAAAGCTAATTTATTAAATAACTACGAAAAGAATAGAGAGAATTTTATTGAAGCAGCTCAAGGTCAGGATTTAATAAGTGAGCTTAAAGGTGCTACTAGTACTGGATCAATTGATGTTGTTGGCCTAGAACTTATAGCTGAAAGACGAGAGAAATTAATGTTGGAGCAAGGAATAACTGACCCAGCTACTAGACAGAAAATACTCTTAGATGGGTACACGGCACAGCTTGACACCTTAATAACAAAAGATAAATTTAAAGATGCTAGGACTTTTGTTACTGCTATGGAGTTAATGAAAGTTAAAGGTAGGCCCGTGTTTGGTTCTTCTCAGTCTATTAAAAGTATTAATGATTTTATAACAACTCTAGAATCCGCTGAGTCAAAACAAGGAACTGTATCTAAAACTACGCAGCAACAGAACTTTGCGGGTTTCTATGATTCTGCTTTAACTGGTTTGTATGGAAAGCAGAAGTTCGGAGGGGCTGTTGAACCCAACCAACTTTCGGCTTTAAAAACTAGTTTACAATCTTTGAGTGCCGAGTTAAAAAATAACCCAAGAGCTTTAGATGAGGTAGTTTCCTCTATTGTGGAATCTAGTAATCCTGTAGCTTCGTACGAAAATAAATTATCTGAACTCTCTCAATCAAAGGACGCTCCTGATCTTGCTTTAGAACTATACATAGGTAATAGGACTAGGTTAAATAGTATCAGGGAAGATGTAATAGTAAGACCTCGTCAACCGCTTAATTTATCTGATGATTATAAGAAGCAACAAGAAGAAGAGTTCTTAGAATGGGCTGAAGGTCAGACGGATAAACCACCTACTGTTAAAGATTTTATATTAAACCAAAAGAAAGATTATGTATCTTGGGACACGCTAGATCAATTAGGTATAGAAGCGGAAGAAAGAGGTGCCGTACTGAACTCTACCTACTACAAAGGTGTTGGTTCTTCTATAGGTAAAATGATTAAGAATGAAACAGAAACATATTTTGCCGAGGTTTACACAAGTACTGAAGCTGAGGTTGAAGAAATTTATAAAGGTACATCAGGTCGAGAGTTTCAACGCAGTGCTACAGAGCGAGTGCAAGAAGCTTTAAAAAACGCTGCACCAAAAGACGACAAAGAAATCATTAAGCTTGTAAACGAACTAGAGCAACAAGAGAAAGAGCGTTGGTTACGCATTGTTAAAGCTAAAGAAGATGCGTTGGAAATGAAGCCTGAAAGCAAAATTACTATCGAGGGAGAAGTAGATAGGGCTGATTTAGATGTTAGTATTAAACAAGTACGAACTAAAGAACTAAAGACATTGGGGAAGAACTTAGCTTACGAATCTTTAATGCGAGTTAAAAGAGGAGCACCTGTAAGTTCTATAAAGCGTCAAACTATAGAAGATGATAGGATAGATATGGAGGCTAAAAATTTAATAAATCAACAAAGACTTTCATATTATAACTTTGGTTTATCTAGGTACAGTAGAGATGGAGTTCGGAAAGTAGCTGAGTTAGAATTAGATACAGATGATGTTGTGTTGTTTGGCAGTAGGTCTGAAGCTGAAATTAAATTAAATGAATGGGCTGACATCTTAACTAAAGATACAGATGGTGTACAACTGACTACTGAAGAAAAAGAAACAGCAGAACAATACATTGAGTTAGGAATTACCACTGTTGAAGATTTACTAACATTCGGTATTGTGCAGTTAGATTTAATAGATAGACCTAGGAAACCTTTATAATATGCCTACTTTTGAAGAGTTAAGAAAGAGTAAATACGGTGATAGTAAACCTCAAATTGAAGAGGAGGAAGTTGACGAATCTACAGTACCGTTAGAAGAAAGATTACCAGCTCCGTATGAAGATGCGGGAGATATTATGGTAAGTGAACTTCTTAATCCAAACACTCAACTTACAACAGAACAGCAAGAACAAAGTGCTAGTGAAGAGTTTACAAGCGAACAGTGGTTTGGTTTAGCTTTAGGAACTAGTGTAGAACTTACCGCTCCTATAGCTAGTAACATTGCTTATATTAAATGGTTAAACAGAGCTAAAGCAGCTTCTAAAGCTACAAGACCCCTCAAAGGTACTCCTTTAGGATTACTAGGTTTAGGGGCAGCAGAGGTAACAGTTGGTGCGTTATCTAACGTAGCCAACCAAAAGATACAGCAGCATTACAAATCACAGAAAGCTTTCAAGATATCAGAAGTATTTGCAGCTGGTGTTTTTAACGCTAGTCCTGTTGTTAAGTTTGTAGACGGCTTACCTGTGTTTAAATTCCTACAACCAAAAACAGGAAGTAAGTTTTCTTACAGAAACATCGTAACAAAGGGAGGAGAAAAACTTGTTAGCGGGGCTGCTATAGGTTTACTAGAGTCTGTTTTCAGGCAGTCAGTTTCTGGGCTTCTACAAGAAGAAGATTTATTCGATGAAGCGGGTAACGTCAAAGAAGGTGTTTATAGAGATTTATTAGTTTCAGCAGGAGTAGGTGCAACTTTAAATACAGCTTTACATGGAGGTGTTGGTTTGTTCAGTTACTGGAGGACCAAAGGTAAGGCAGGGAGGGCTGAAGCTGTAAAACTTACTGACTTAATGGACGGTGAATTAGTTAAGCAGGTAGACGACATCAACAAAGAAATACAAAAGGAAGCTGATGATGTTGGGGTATTTACTAACTTTGCAAAAAAGAATGCCAAGATAGCTAAACTAAAGAAACAGCGAAAGCAATTAGAGGAAGCTCAAGAATTAAACCAACAACTTAAAGAGGAGATACAGGAAGAGAATGCTAGAGTTGATGAAGCTGAAGCTAACCCTAAACCTATTGAGGAAGAACAGACTTTAACCGAAGAAGAGTTAGATGCACCTGATGAAAATTTAAGAGAGTACACTGAGGAAGATTTAGAAGTACCTAAAGAAAGACAACCTGTAGAAGATGATCTTTTAAAACCCAAAGCAGAAGAGCCTGAAGTAACACTTGAAGTAGGCGAGTTACCTAAAACACTGCGTGAATTAAAACAAAACTTTATTAATAAGAAACTTGCAGTACCTGCGAGGGAGGGTGAGTTCCCCTATATTGAGACACCAGAAGGATATTTTAAACAAGGTAATGTATACAGACATAAAGACGATCCTGACTTTAAAGTAGAAGAAACAGATGCTGAAGGGGTTGTTAAACTTGCAGAAGATATAGCTAACGAAGCGGGTGGTGAAGGAGTATACAACTTAAAGAGACACATGGGTCCAATAAGTAACCCTGAAGCTGCTTCTAAAACTCTAAAAGATAAAGCGGAAGAGTTAGCTCCTATACAAGAAAAACAAAGGGATTTATTGCGTAAGAAGTACGGAGATACTGTAACTGTGTATCGTGTTGAAGACCCTGACTTTACACCGTCTCCCGAAAGAGATGTATCAAGTTGGAGCCTAGAAAGGCAGAATGTTGAAGATAGATTACAAGTAGAAGGTACTGTATTAAAAGAAAAAACAATCGCTGTTGATGATGTTCAGTTTGTATATAATTACCGAGAAACTGAAGTACTCCTTAGAGATGATGCAATAGCTAAGAAACCTGAAGCACCTACACCTAAAGTATTAAAGAGAGACAATGCTTTACAGAGTTTAATAGACAGAACTAAAGCAGCTTTTTCAGGGGGAGATGTACCAACTATTGAAGGTGCTAATATTATCCGAGAAGGTAAAAAACTTTACGATGATTCTATTTCCATATTTACAAAAGCAATACACACTTTTAGGGAGGGTGGTAACAAAGATGTTAGGGCTTTGCAGATTGCTTTAGATGAAGTTGTATTTTTAAGGAAGTTAAATCAAAAAGTTAGTGATCCAATGTCTACTTTAGTAGCTAGAGGGTTACAATCACATAGACAAGATGCCGCTAAATATAACTACCAAACAGTACTTAGTGAAAGAGCTGGGGCGGAGAGTGACGCTTGGAGTGATGTAGAGAAGTCTTTAAGGCAAACAATAGAGAACGAAGCTGATGTTACTTTATTTAAAAACATACAGGATGCTTTAGATGTAAGACCTCGCTTTAAAAGATTAGGACAAGAACTTGATAGACAAGCTACTCAAGATTTTAAAAACAAACTAAGAGAAGCGGTAGAAAAAGAACCTAAAGAGATACCGCAAGAAGTTATAATATCTAGGTTACAGAAGAAGTTAAGAGAAGCACAACAAGAATTTGCGGGTTTAAGACCAGAGCAAAAAGCTAAGAAAGGTAAGGAAAAGTCTCAAGAAGAGATAGATATACAGAACAGGTTAGACTTTTACGCTACAGGTAAACGAGAAGCCAAGCAGATCGCACAAGAAGAATCTAAGCTTGAAACATATTTAGAGTTACTTGAAGAGGGAGACTTAGCAAAGATAAGACAAGAAGTGGGGCCAACTCCGGATTGGAATAATAAAAAGGAAGTAGCTTCGTACCTGTCTACGATACGGAAAGTAAATAACAAAACAAAGAAGCTGTTACAAAAACAAGTAATTGAGTCTGACATATCTTTACAAGACCCTAATAAGGTAGCTAAAGCACAGGCTAAACAGAAGGCACAGCTAGAGAAGCGTCTTAAAGAATTGCAGAAAAGGTTTGGTGATATAAACAAAATACGCCCTAAAGATAAACCTAAGAAAGCAGAAGCTGACGCTGAAATAGAAGATTTAAAGAATAGAATAAAGTTTCACGAAGCTAACGAAGCTGACGCTTTAAAATTAGAAGCAGCGTTAAAAGAACGAGCTAGATTACTTAAAGTAGAAACAGGACCGCTTGGACAGCAACGAGCTGAGATAACTAAACCTAAAGGACCTACTAAAGTTTCAGGTGAGTTGGAGAAGGTTAATAAAGACATCGCTTTTCTTAGAAGCAATATGCGTAAGCGTGTTGATGAGATTGATAGAGCTAGATTAGAAATGACTGAAGAATTTCAGGAAGCTAAGATGTTAGAGTCTATTCGTAAAAGAAGAGCTATCGCACAAAAACGATTAGACGAAAGACGAGCAAGGTTAGGTGATGACGATGATTTAGATAGAAGGGCAGCTGAAAGAGCAGGTAGGAAGATAGAAGAAACTGATCCCGTACTGGTAGAGACGCAAGAAAAGATTAAGTTCTACGATGAGTTAGAAGCGGAGGCTTTAAAGAAAAAACAACTTAAAGAAGAGTTAGCTAGAAGAGCTGAGATGGAGGGTAGGGGTGTAGTGTCTGAAATGAGAGCACACTTAGAGCCTAAACCTACTGGTCCACAGAAAGTCAGAAGTACGGATAAAATTAGACAAGAGATACGAGACTCCGATAAAAGAATGCGTGACAAGCTGAAGGATATAGACGCAGCTCAAGATTCTTTTAGAGAAGAAAGGATATATGAGGCTGTGCGTAAACAAGCGATGCTCGCTGCACAAAGAGATGTTGAGACTAAACTATCTAGGTTCTTTAAGGGGTGGGGTAATAACAGGGTTTACGCAATGATATGGCAGACTAGCTCTGTTATTGCTAGTGCTCTAGGGGGAATATCTAGTACGTTCAAGCAGTTTGCTAAACTAGGGACTGAACCCATCGCTAACCTGATGACCACTAAAAAATACAGAGGCACTCAGATAGGTGCTTTACAAGTTTTAATAGCTAACACTCACGGCCTTGTAGAGGGACTGAGGAATTGGAGGGGAACAGGAAGAGCTGTAGCTATGACAGCTAAGAATTTAGAAAGTGCAACAGGTGCATCGGGAGCTAACAGATTAACTGGAGATATTTCGCTAGGAGACCCTGAGAAGTTGTTTGAGGCTGCCCAAGAACTAGCGAGACGAAAAAGGTTAAGAGGGGAAAAAGTTACGGGAGTTCAGCATATCTTTGCTCGTATGCCTATTGGTAAAATGTTGAACGAATTACTAAAGCTTCCACTGCGTGGTATTATGCCTATAGACGAACTTTTCAGAAGACAGTTATTAAGATCGGAACTTATGTCCGAAGCATGGAAGGATGCTTTTGAAGCTATACCTAATGACCCTAAGAAAGCTCGTGAATTAGCTGCTGATCTTTACAAGCAAAAATGGACTAAGGATCAAGGAATAGAAATATTAAGTCAAGAAGGTGTAAACGCCACTGCGACTGATACCATTAATAAAGAACTGCTGTTTGATTCTAATGTAGCTAATTTAGACCCAACCGAGATAGCACAACCTATAGCTGATACGGCACTAAGGTTTGTTAAGGAATTAAAACAATTAAAAGATAACCCAGCTGCGGGTGCACTGATACATTTACTTGCTCCTATAATGACGGTTGTTGCTAGAGGTGCTGGTCGTTCGATACGTGTAGGGGTTCCTATAATACCAGCAACACAAGCTATTAGAAACCCTTACAACCGCAGGATTAAAAAAGTAGAAGGAGAAATTAGAGATAAAGATAATTACATAGCAAACGAAGAGACTACACCTCAAAGAAGGCAGGAGTTACAAAAAGAAAAAGAAGAACTAGAGCAAAGGATAAAAGAATTAAAAGGAAGAAGGATAGCATACCATAGAGATGCTATAACAGACACTTTGATGGGAAGCGGTATGATGTTTGCGGGATACGGCATGGGTGCAGCTGGGGTTGCTTTGGGGACTTTAGCTTGGATGACTCCAGAACAGCGTAGGAAGTTTGAGCATAAAAACCCTAAAGCAAAATCCAACACAATAGAGGGATGGGGATACAGGGAGTTATTTCCGTTGTCTGTAGCTTTTGCTATAGGGGCGGATATGGCTAACTACGAGGAAATGAAAGATTTTACAGGTAAAGACGGGAAACCTATTTTAACAGAAGACCAAAATCGTTTAGGTTTTGTATTAAGATCAATAGCAGAACTTTTCAGGGAAGTCCCAGTGGCTGGAGGTATTAAGTCTATTGACAGAATATTGACTGGGAAAGATGAAAACATAAATTCAGTGCTTGCCGATTGGTTAGGTTCCTTCGCTTTAATGCCCTCTCAAATAAATAAAGTATTAAAGTTGTTTTTTGAAAAAGGAAGCGTTGAAGAACTTAAAGGAGGAACTTGGCAAGACAGGACAGCTTATAAAATAACAGGACACAACCCAACAGGTAATAAAAAGACAGACCACTTTGGTCATGATATGCAATCTCCTAAGACTTGGTTGAATACTTTTATTAGATGGGCACCTGAAAGGTCGGAAGAATTAAACGCCTTTGATGAAGTATATAAAAAAGACATAGAAGGAGATGGGCAGTTAATTAAACCACCTAATAAGTTCCCTACAATCAGCGGAATCGATATGTATAAGTTCATAGATAATAACGGAGTATCTTTACATTACAGATTCAACCAAGAAGTTAAAAAATTAAATGTAGATAAAACGATTATAGAAATTATTAAAAACAAAAAATGGAGAAAAGCGTGGCTAAAAGGCTCTAGAAAAAGAACAGGCACAGCAGATATAGGCTCTGTTTCAAACCCTGCTTTACAAGTTTTAAATACTGCGTTCACAAAAGCTTATAAAGCTGCAGCTAAAAACATGATGAAAGATAAAGTTTTATTAAAAGAATTTATAAGCGAAGAAGAAAACGAAGTAGGCACTTTAGATTACAATAAGTACGGACCCCACAAAACATTAAAGCAAGTAATTGATTCCGCTAGAGGCCAAACCGTTTTTACGGGTACACCTGTATCAGTAGAAAGAACTTTAGGAAGAAACGACTTAGATGAACTTTTAAAAACAAACCCTTAAATGTTACCCGCTCTAGACTAAGGACTTGCTCTTCTCTCTCAATAATTAATAATATATATCATCATGGCTGTCACATACATAGACCACGCAGGAACCCAAGGACAAACTGACTTTGCTTTTACTTTTCCGTACCTCGAAGACGAACACATTAAGGTAGAGATAGACGGCGTAGGTACGACTGATTTTACTGTTGTAGCTACACCTACCGCTAAGATCGTACTAGACACAGGACTAAGTGCTGCAGCTTCTGTACGAGTAAGACGACGTAGTGCTCCTAACGTGAACCTTGTAGACTTCGTGAATGGTTCTGTATTAACAGAGGCTGAGTTAGATTTATCGTACCGTCACAACCGTTACCTAGCTGAAGAGATTGCAGAGTTGAACGATCAATCGTTACAGGTCGAAAACGGAGGTACACAGTGGGACGCTAAGAGCTTACGCATTAAGAATTTAGGTACTCCTACAGATACTACAGATGCTTCCACCAAACTCTATGTAGATAACAAAGTAAACCAAGGACTGTACGGTTCTAACGCTCCGTTGAAGTGGGTATTCCCTGCTATCTCTGGAACTAATAATACTTACACAGTTACAGGAGCTGAAGTCCTAGGAGATACAGCTTATGAAGTAAGTATTGACGGACTGATTAAAGAACCCACTGTTGAGTACACCGTAGACCCAAACACAGACACGTTAACTATCATTCCTAACATGACGGGAGGTGAAGACATAGTTGTTATTCAACGTGGGTTTGGCGTGGCAATTACAGGTACGGTAGGTACGAACTCTTTAGTGGACGGCAGCGTTACGAATCCTAAGTTAGCAGCAGGTGTTGTTACAGCTGATAAGATAAGTACGATAGATACTAAGTTTAATGTACAGTCAGACGGTAAAGTAGGCATTGGTACTGCGAGT
>Ga0208899_1003194_pt1 | contig 10662 bp, 16 predicted proteins | sample VirMetDEL_Nov_24_FD_184518 | JGI IMG/M metagenome (GOLD analysis project Ga0208899, IMG submission 184518) | Aqueous microbial communities from the Delaware River and Bay under freshwater to marine salinity gradient to study organic matter... | ecosystem: Environmental > Aquatic > Marine >...
CTTGAACATACGTAAAAGTAACACTTACTTGACCTGTAGTTGCAGTACTTCCTGCAGCTATAAGAGTCGCTGTAATTTGTGTATCAGCATCAAATCTATCAGCTTCATCTAAAGCGCCGTTAGCTATAGAAGAAGTTTCTCCTAAAGCTTTGATGTTAGTATTAGCTATAAAGAATGCAGCTGATCCTGTTTTTCCAACTGAAACAGTTGCTGTAGTACCTTGGTTACTTACTACTGCAACTCTAATTGTAGTTGTAAGTAGTTGTGAGTTTTTTGGTATTACACCTACGTTGTAAGTAGTTGTTCCAGCTGCGACTGCTGCATCAATCATAATTGATTGAGACATTACAACTTGACCAACGTTTGCAACGTTATCACCAAGTGTTGTGCCTGTAGTGTTTGAAATCGTTCCCGCTCTTATTGGTCCCGAAAATGTTGTGTTTGCCATATTATATTCCTCCTAGAATATGTAAATATAGTCCTCTAGGGCTGTCGACTATACGCGTCTATATTTACTTGTTTGTTATTAATGTATAGTGGCTAAAATATATATGATTTTTATATAGAGTGCAAGAGATTGCGTAGTGAATGTACGTATTTCGACGATGTAGCTTTTTCCTAAGTAGCTACTGAAACTTCTGGAGCAGCGCCTTCAACGCTATTTTTTCTGTGAGCAATAGCTGCTTCTTCCAGCTTGATCTTTGTAATGACTTCTCTAACTTTGTCATCAATTCTGACCATTTCAAGAGTATATCTATCATTAGATAGATGCTCCTGTTCCCACTTCAACTCCAAGGACCTTTTTGCTTTGTATAGGTCTTGTATCATTAATAACCTCCTCAAAAGTTATACGATTAAACTTAGAATATTGATTTCCAAGATTTTCCCATTTTACACTGTTTTCTCCTAGTTTGTCAAGTATTGCTTGCTCAACGGATTTAGCGTTATCTTCAGCTAATATTTCAAATTTAGCGTGATGATAATAAGCCCAGATATTTATAAGAAATTTTTTCATTTACACCTTTTTAATTAAAAAAGGGGCCGTTTTGAGGCGGCCCCTAAATTTTATTGATTACGTTGCGTTTGATCCGAATACGCCTCTTGGATCTGAGAATCCAAATACGTATCTTTCTCTCGCTTTGTATCTAACGTTACCAGTATCAAAGTCACCTTCCATTGAAGTTTTGATAGGTGATCTATTGAAATGCTTAAGTCCATTAGGCACATCAGTTTTAATGAAGAATTTCTTCGCAGCAGTTAAGTAGTTATTTACTACATATCCACCAGAGATCATTCCCATATTTCTGATTGCGTTAATGTCATTATCAGCTGTACCTGTTCTACCAACAGTATTCATAAGTCTGTCAGCAGTAAATTGAAGAGCTGAAGGAATTACTAATTTAACTCCTTGCGCCGCAATTTTTAGGCCTCTTTCATCAGTAAGAGCCGCGATGTCAATCAACGACTGTTCTAATGAAGTTTCATTAAGTTCAGCAGCTACTGCTAATGTATTTGAAAACGTACCAGCTAATGTAGGGTGGTCAGTAGCGCAAAGCTCCTTACCATCTCCACCAGCAAAGTTTGAATCAAATGCATTGTTAAGTACCGCTGCACCTTTGATATTCTTAGTAGACGCCATAGATCTTGCTAAAGCTTTTGTATATCTAGACGCAAGTCTGTCATACAAGTTATCTTCGATAGCTTCTTCTGTAATAGCGAATGCTAATGCAATCGTTTCGTTAGTATAACGAGCTGTGAAAGTTTCTTGTGCATCGTCAAAAGTTACACCCTGTCCTTCAGGTTTAACGTTTGCATTTGCGAAACCAGCTAACATTACTTCCTCTTCGAAAGCTCTGTCTGATGATTCAGTGTCAAAAATTTCTGCCCACTGCTCGCCGTATTGTTTGTATTCAAGTCCAAATAGTGCATTCAGACCTGGCTCTAGTTCTTTAACTAGTTGTGCTCTTGATATTGCCATAATTTATATACTCCTATTTAGATTATGCGTATAAACCAGCGCCGCCAGCGATCGCAACAATAACATTTCCACCGGCTGCGGTGAAATCTTTATTATCTTGATCATTGCCGTAAGCAACTAATTTAAACATTCCCGTTGTAGCAGCTGAACCAACATCTAACGTAGTGATCGATTGACCATCTTTGTTATCTGTCGCTGTGTAATTATTTACGTTGAAGTTGTTTGCGCCACCGATTAGGGTTTGAGCAACAGCTGCATCCGCTTTAATTTCATACTGTTGAAACGGGTTGTTGATTATGAACGCTTCAATTTCATTTGAACCGTTGTTATAGTTTTTAGATGTAGTTTGACCTGCAACAATGTTATTGCTGAAAGTAGGTTTTCCTGATGCATCTATAAAAAATGCGCCATTGAACACACCTGTTAATAATGCGTCTGCATTACTAGCCCAGCCTGTTCCGCCTGTTCCACCATCATCTGTAACTGTAAACGCTGCGTCTTGTTGGTAACCTTGGTTGCCTGCATCTTGTGTAGACATAGGATCACCTTTGTTGACTGCAACGCCTGGTGCTGTTTGGATTCTGTACTCAGCTTGACCAGATGTAGCTGGAGTTTGTCCAACTGTATTGATCGCTCTAAGTCCGAATCCTACTGTACTTGCGTTTGCCATAGTTTTTCTTCCTTGTTATGTACCTGCCTTGAAAGGCCTCCGGTACGGATTAATGTTAATTCGTTGGGTAGGAATTACTAAATAATTAGCTTTTCTTTGTACCACCGAAGGTTACACGAGTATTAGATTCCTTTTGGAATTTCATACTTGGATGCTGTTCCTTCATAAGATTGTTCTCTACTGCTTCTTCTTTTGCATCGTTTTGCTTTTTATAATAAGCATCGATTTGAAGCGCAATCTCCTCTGGTATCCTAGCCAGCAATAGGCCTCCCACTCCGATTATTCCAGCGTATCTGCCTTCAGTCATCTCTGGATATTGAGTGTCTGGATATTCGTCAGCTCTCACTAACTCCCATCCTTCTCTCAAAGATGATGCTACATTTTTAGCATCTGATTGTCCGAGTATTTCGGAACGTATCCATTGATGTCTATATCCAGTTGGCGCTGGGGGTGCATCAAGTGAGTTGGGTGGAGTCCAAACCTTTTTGACTTCTATTTTGTCTCTAGTTTGACTCGCACGTGAAGTTTTTATTTTATCGTTTTCCATATGCTTTATACTCCTTCCGTGATTTTTAATTGTTTTGCATAATCTTCTAATGGCACACCTAATCTTTTAGCAATTGCTACCTGTGAAGGTGTGAGCTTAACAGTTTTTTTGCGTCCTGTTGAGGCTGAACGTCTAGCCGATGCTACATTTTGAGCAGGTTTTGCTCTCTCTGTAGTTGAGCTTTCTATCTTATCAAATTTGTGCGGAAATTCAAGTCTTATTCTTTTATCAACTTCTGCATAGTATTCGTCAGATTTAGGATCATATCCTTCTTGTTCTACAAGCTTTTTATGTATATCAAAAGCAGTATACGTCATAGCAGAATCATTACCAAACCAACTGTTTCTAGATGCCCAATCTTCAGCTCTAGGATCAGATTGTTGTTGTGGCGCTCTTTGTTGAGGATTAATATTTACCTCTCTTTGTTGCGCTTTTGGTCTTTGTTCATTTGCTACTTTTAAAGAATTAACTCTAGCTTCATCCATTGTTAAAGCTGCTAACTGCTGTTGTGCAGCAATTTGTGCTTCTACATCTTGTGATTCAATAGCATTTTTAAGAGCAAGTTTTGCTGCTGCTAAACCTGTTTTAACTCTACTTTCAAATTCAGAAACATAAGAAGTGTCCATTTTAGACATTCTTCCTTCCATTTCATCATTTCTATTTTTAATAGATTGAGCATAAGTCAAAGCTTCTTCTTTTTGTCTTTCAGCTTCTCTCATCTTACGAGTTAGTTTAGCAATTCTTTTTTGAACGCCTTCACTATATTCTTTTAACTCATCAGGTTCTGCTTTTTTCTCCTCAACTTTTTCAGGAGTTTTTTCTTCAGATACCTGTTCTACTTCTATCTCTTCTTTTACCGTTTCTACTTTTTCCGGTTCACCTTTATCATCTAAATTAATTTCGGCTCCTTGTTCTTCACCTACATCAATAAGATCTTCTACTTTTTTGTTTTCGTTTTCTGTTGGCATAGTTTCCTTCCTATGTTGTTAAATATAATGAAGAACTGATTCGGGATCACCTATAGTCCCTAACACTTCATCATCGTTTAATATACGCACTTCTCCGCCTTCTATTGGTAATCTTGCGCCAGCATATCTAGCGAACATCACCCAATCTCCTACTTTGCACCAAGGCTTACCAAATTTATTTTTGTCAGCGTATGCAAGATCTCCCATTTTTAAAACATAACCACAAGTAGTTGCGATTCTAGCTTTATCTAATTGTTCTTGAGAGAATAAAATTCCACCTTTAGTTTTTTCTTTTGGTGTAAAAGGTAAAACTAAAATTCTATAGCCGACCGGTTCTGGTAACTGGTCTTCTAAATCTTTAATATTGTCTTGATCTAATCTTTTAGCGTGAGGTTCTTCTTTTTTCTCTTGCTCGTATTTTTCTTCAAGTGCCAATTTAATTTTTGGGACTTCCTTTTCCTTTAATGTCGATAACGTTTCCGTCATTTTGCTCCTTTTCATCGTTGTTTAGCAGGTTAGAGATTTCCTGAGTTACTATTTGATAAGCGTGTGCTTGTCCTAACATATACTTATATTTTTCCATACTGTCAACCCCACCAGTAATCATACTATCTCCAATTTGTTGTAATGTAGCGTTGATTCTTTTTTTTAGTTTTTCTATTATTATTAAATCATCCATCTTTTCTCCTTTTATTTCGCAAGAGTTTTACTCTTGATTTCCAACACCATCCACTTACTTTAATAGCATATGTCTCAACAAATGCAATGGCTCTATCAATTTGATTAAAGTATTTTAATAAAAATTTATCTAGCACTTCCATCTTTTTCTAGCTTGACGTAGTCTAGAATTAGGATCTTTTGCTGCTTTTGGAAATTTCTTCATTTGACCTGCGCTTCTTGCACAGTACGACTTACGTCGGTTTGCAGCTTTTGACCCTTTTTTCACTTTACCAGTCACGGCTGTTTTTAGTTTTGAACCGGGATTTTTTCTTCTATAGGCAGCGACACCGGCTCGTGTCATACCTGCTCCAGACTTTGTAGGTCTAAAGTTCTTTTTATTTCTTGCAGGCATATTATCTTGTCTTCGCATTATAACATCCCTTTGTAATATTTTTTTAAACTTGGATTTGAAACTTTAACTCCACCTAGATTACCTTCAATGTAACTTCCTCTATAATCTTTTTGTGCTTGCCCAATCATCCCACCATCTTTTTTCTTAACAAAAGTTTTTACGTTGGTTGGTTTTCCTCCAGGATTACCTGCAGCTCTCTTTCGTTTGACAGCAGAGGCCTTTTCGCCTTTTGTCATCCGTGTGGCTTTTGCAAGTGGTACGCATTTTGGATATTTTCTTTTGGAACCAGAAGATGATTTTCTTCCACAAGGTTGATATTTGCCGTCCTTCTTTGGCGCTCCAATATCTACCCATTTTTGATTTACCCATTTTTTTAAATCACCCATTAGACCATTTTAGTTTTTTTTCTTCTGTCTGACATTACTTTGCCACAACCTTTAGCAATGAAACCACCATTCTTTGCACTAGCTCTTACTTTGCCCTTGCATACTTTTGAAGCATACATATTTGCGTACGCGGAGGGGTAAACTTTGAATTTACGCTTCGCTGCAGCTTTTCCTTTAGGGCAAAGTTTAGCCATTATCTAACTTTTCCACCTTTTTTCATAAAGCCCATTTTATTTCTAACTGGTTTAGGAAGTTTTTTTAAACCTTTTCCTTTTTTACCAGCAGGGACTTTTTTTAAGTTTTTTTTCATTATTTGTTTATCTTTCCAGATTTTTTTGCTTTAGAACCAAACTTACCATAAGATTCATTAGCAGAAGCTCTAAGTTGTTTCTTAGTTCTTTTCTTTTTGATTCTCATAGCGATTGATTCGTCTTTTCTATCTTTGTAACCCTGTTTTTTCTTTTTAACAGAACCACCTTTTTTATACATAGATCCACCCTTCATACCCATATCATCTTTATAGTAGCCAGATGCCATATCTTTTCTTGCTGTAGACATTCCGCCTCCCATTTTTCCTACACGTCCACCAGATTCATATCTGTAGCCGTTTCTTACTCCATTTTTTCTCATTATTTTTTTCCTCCGTTATTCCTAAATATTTGTGTTCCCTTTATTCCGTAAATGCTCGCCACGACAAGGATCCACAAATTTGTAAACCACGACGGCAATGACGCGAAATGGTCAAAGAAAATTTTTACTTTGTCCATAGCAGTCGGATCGTCACTTACAACTGCCCAGGCTAAAATTGCGATTGGGGCCGAGAGGATTAATAAAACCGCCTCGTCCTTCCAGTCAGATTGCCTAGCCTCTAACAATTTACCTTGGTAAGCTTCCTTACCTTCAGCCATACGCGAAGCGTGCATAAGTTGTGCTTCACTCATAGCCATTTTCGTTTTCTGCTTGTTAGCGTAAATTTTACTTCCAGCAGAAACGGCTAATTTAATTGCCTGAAACCACATATTAGTACCAAGTAGCTTTTACAGGTTTTTTGTCGGCTCTCATTCTTCTAGTGCCTTTAACATCTACAACCTGTGATTCATTAGGGTCTGTAGCTTGAATTGTAACGCCACCAGTTTGGTAACCGTCCTTGCCGACTCCTAATTCTTTTGTAACTTTAGGTTCTTTTGTTTTTTTAATCATAGTTTCTCCTTAATTTAGGTTATATCTACTTTTTTTTAAAATTTCTACCAAAATCGTGAACTTTACTAGCATCAGACATCTGTTGTTTAGCTAATGATACTCCAGCTCTTAAATTTGCTAAATCTTCGTTCTGTTCTAGCTTAGCTTCTTGGTTTTCTTGGTTCATTAGAGCTTTCATCTTGTCTAAATTCAATCTTTCTTGACCTTCTTCTTCTTTTCTTTCGTTATCCATTGCTTTTAAATCAACTTCTCTTGATTTTATCTTCAATAATGGGTCACCAGCAAACTCACCAGTAATTTTTTCTTCTTCTTTAGCGTAATCTTCTTGCATTTCAGCAATTAATTGCGCTTTTCTAGCTTCAATAGCGTTGGTTATTTGTTGAACTCGTTGTTGTTGTTGCATCATCTGTGGATTTTGCATCATTCCTTGTGCCATTGCAGGATTTTGTGCTCCCATTTGTTGCATTTGTTGTTGTATCATTTGTAATTCTTGTAATTCTTCAACAAATTCTATTTGAACTTGTTCTTGAGCCATTAAACTAATGTGTTCTAATATATTCTTTTGCATTGCACCCATAACCATTGGATTATTTTGTACCATATTCAATCTCATAAAATTTAAGTGAGCATCTATGTGTGCTTTGTGATCTTGACCAGGGAAAGCTTGAAATGGTTTTTGTGACATAGATAAAATATGTTCTAATGCAGGATCCATCGGCATTGGTTGTGCAGGTGGAGGTAAAATTGCATTTACGTTTTTCACACCCAGCGCATCATACATTGATCTATATGCTTGATACAAATTATGCATTTGAGGATTTGATTGCGCCAGTTGTAATTGACTTTGAGCTATAGATATTCTTTGCGTCTGTGAGAAAATGTTTGGATCTGCTACAGGTAAAATATCTATTCTGTCATCGAAGTCTTGCATTTTAACTTCTCGTCTTGCACCTGGAACATCATATGGATAAACAGGTGGTAAATAAGTTTTAAAGACATTAGCTAATAATTTAAATTCTTCTTTAAGTCCTACATATAATCTTTTGTGAATAGCCGACATTACACGTGAACCACGTTCTAATAATGCTACTGTGGTTCCAACTGCAGCTTGTTGATTCATATCACCCACTTGCATATCAGAAATTGCTGCAAATCTTTGACCTGCAGAAACCACAACACCCATTAATTGTAATAAAGTTTGATCAGGTCCTTTGAAAGGTAAAGTCATAAACTGATCTTTAATATTACCACCAGGTGCATCTACATCTCTAAACTCACCAGGTTGTAATGGTTGTGCATCATCTCTAACTCTAATACCTCTGGATTTAAATCCTGCTGGTAAGTTAGCTAAAGTTCCTGCATCTAATAATTGTCTTAATGCTGCTGTTGCAGTTCTCGTTAAACCACCAATCATATGAATTAAACCAAAACCATAAAAACCAGTTCCTGGTAAAAATTTAAATTGTACAAAATAATTGATTTTGTTTTTTTTAGGATCTTCTGCTTTGTAATTTCTTCTTATAGATAAAATTTTATTATTAGCTTGAGCGACAGTTACAACATAAGGAAGTTTTATTCCTGTAGGCTCACCATCTTGACTCATATCTTCATAACCATCTAAATCTAAATTAGTATGAATTTCATAAAGTGTGTATTGATCTTCCTGACCATCTTTAGAAATTCCTTCTAATTCTAATTTTTTATCTTCTAATTGGTTTTCTGTAACAGGAGGTGTTCCTAATTCTACATCTCTGTAAAATCCTGCTACTTGTTGTTTTCGTAACTCATTTTCTGAAATTTTAATAACGTGAATAACTGCTTCTGCATCTTCTAATGAATTTGCAGAATAAGGTACAATTAAATCATCTGCAGGTACGAATTTAGAAACCGCCCTACCTAAAAGATCGTCATAATAAACTTTCTTAAAGGTAGATCCGGATAGAGGGAGATAAAAAAGCATTTGGTCAAATTCTGGTTCATATTCTTTCATTTGATCCATAATTTGGTAATTCATAAAATCTTTAACACGTTTAGCTTGCTCTTCTTTAGCAACATTAACGTCACCTAAAATTTGAGTTCTAACCGGGCCATCTGATGGTAATAATTCTTTGTAAGCTTGTGCTTGAAACTGTGTAACTGATTCAGCAAGTACAGGGTGATTAACACCTGATGCACCTCTGAAAGGTTCTGTTCTTCTTTCGTATTTAAAACCTAAAAGTTCTAAACCATTTCTGTAAGTGTCTTCCCAATCTGCTCTTGATTCTCTGTATTCAGTATATTGATCAATTAATTTAGAACCTAAAGGTTCTAAAACTCCATCATCTAAAGTTTCTGCAAGATTTGCAAAGTGATCTTGACTTGGATCAATTTCTGGAGCGTTAGGGTCAAATGAAATTTCTGCTCCACCATCTTCAGTCATATCTACTTCAACAGGTCCTGTTGGAGTATCAACAACTTCTGCTGATTTTACAGTTTCAATTTCAACCGCTTTATTTTCAGGGTTATTAACTTCGTTAATATTCGGTAATGGTTTATCTATAGTGGCCATTTGGCTATTCTACCTTCTTTTAAATAATGATTCAACACCTGACTGGCTGATATCAGGTATTTTGATTACTGTCAAACTTACATCTTCAGTGACAGGGCCTCCATCGGCCATTTTAGTCTCTGGCTCACGTTTCAAAATTTCTATAATTTCATCTGCAGATTTACCTGCATCTTTTAAACCAAAAGCCTGTTCAATAGCTGCAATAGCTTCTGCTTTTCTTTGTAAGTTTGTATCATTGCCTACCATTTGTGCCATTTCATCAGGCATACCTGGAAACTTAACTTTAAGCGCCTCTGGTGTTAGTTCTTCAATAGGAAGTTTATTAACTTCTATTTGTAAACTTTGTCTGTAATAATCATCTGTCTTGGGTCCACCAAATTTTTGCATTGATGTTAATTCATCTGCTTCATCCGGAGTAAATAATCTTGAGTCACCCGACATCTCGGCTTCTTCGGCTTTCTTTTCTAAATATCTTTTTCTTCCTGGTTCTCCTGGTTTAGGATCTAATCTGCCAGCTTTGTAATCTCTAAACATAGCAGCTTGATAGTCTTTTTGTCCTTGCACAAATCTTTCAGCGTCAGCAACCGTTTCAAGCTGAGGTACACCTTCTCCATATTCTGCTACAAGATCTTCATACTCTTCGTCAGTTAGTTTTCTATTTCTCTCATTGAACTTTGAAAATTCAGAAGGTTCAATCTCATCTGCAGTCTTAAGTTGTCCTTTGCCTAATTTTAAAAGTGCGGCTATACCATCCTTAACAAACTTACCGCTTTTAAAACCTACTCTGCCGCCGTCAGCACTTCTGTATCTATCTTTTACAAGTTTAGAAAAAGGTAATGACGGATCTGATTCTAAAAGAGCTTTTTCTGCCGCTCTTCCTTCTCCATAATAACCTTCAACACCTATTTTTTTCATTAATTCAGCAATATATTCATCAAGTGATTGAAGGTCTTTTTTTGTTGCTTTGGGATCAGGTCCAAAGGTATATTTTCCACCACCTTCTTTTCTTTTAATATCTCTTACAAGTTGTCTTCTAATAATTTTTAATTTCTCCAGCATTTGCATATTTGGTGGACTCATTAGATAACTATCACTTTGTGTTAAAACTTGAAAATCAGCACCAGGAGTATCATAACCTTTTCTTGTTCTTTTCAACGCAGTTTTAATTCCTTCACTCATTAATCTTCCAATACCACCACTTCTAAAACCTACTCTGCCGCCTGCAGCATATTTTTTCTTAACAAATTTTTCAAGATTACTAATACCACCAGCTATTCCTTCTTGTTCTTCTTT
>Ga0208899_1003196_pt1 | contig 10660 bp, 16 predicted proteins | sample VirMetDEL_Nov_24_FD_184518 | JGI IMG/M metagenome (GOLD analysis project Ga0208899, IMG submission 184518) | Aqueous microbial communities from the Delaware River and Bay under freshwater to marine salinity gradient to study organic matter... | ecosystem: Environmental > Aquatic > Marine >...
TAAATAATTCACCATGCCTGTTCTTAGAGAGTTTCCTTTTACAGGATCTTGCAATTCAGGGAACTTCATAGCTACCTTTTTTTGCTCCTCTTTTAGAACTTCCTGAAACTGTGCTTGTTGATGATCTCTTAATTTCTTCTGAGCTTGAGAAAGTGTTTCTCTCCTTCTTCTGATTTTACGATCAATCCTTGCTGCTTCAGTTGGATCTTCATCCCAAAGTCTATCTAGTTCTTTGGCATTTACATCGTTGTTTACTTCAGCGTTCAAAGTCAACACAAGCGAATTTAAATCATCCAGCTTAGTTGAATATTGCTTTGATAGACGTTCTTTTTCAGTTAATAGCTCTCTTTTTTCTAAAGCTACTTCTTCTGTTTTCCGTCTATAGTCTGCATCCTTCTGATAACCTGCTTTTAATTCTTCAAGGTCAACTTCAATTACTTCACCATTAACTTTAACTTGGTGGTAATCGGTTGTTTGTTGTCTTTCAGCATTGTCTTCTGATGCTTCTTCTTCATCTAAAGTTTCTTGAATTTTATTTTCAAGATTTTCTTCAGGTTGTTGTTGAACTTCTTGATTATCTTCAGTTGCTTTCGCTTCTTCTGGTTCTTTCTGTTCAACTGGTGCTGCTTTCTCTTGAGGTTTGATAGTTGCCGTCTTTGGGTCTATTAATCCCTCAATCGAACTTGCTGCACCTTGTACTGAATTACTATTCAGTAATGGGTTTTTGTCAGACATTAAGTCCTCCTGTTGTTAAGCTGTCTTAATTGACTTGGCTTATTCTAACTGACGTTAGAATTTTTTTTCTTGTTGTTGTTTTCGGAAAATTTCTAATTGTTTTTCAGCTAATTTTCCTGTTTCAAGAATACTTTGTAAATGTTGTTCAACTTTTCCTACAACATTATAAGCAATCCAAAGTTTTTCTCTGGTATCACTCTCTTTAGCACCTGTTTTTTCTAAAAGTGCTTCAGAATAAATTTTTTTAAGAGTTTCTATGGACTCTTGAAAAATTTTACTCTGTAAAATCTGTTTCGCCTGGTTGGATCTGCCTATTTCTAGGGATCTCTTCGCCTGGTCTTTGGTTTCCATTTAATCCTTGTACCTGTTGGTTAAGCATATTAGCAGATTTTTGTGCTTGTTCAAGTATCTTGCTATTTCCTGCCATCATAACTTTGTCTAAATCAGCATCAGCTTTAATTTTTGCCGTATCTAACTGTGTATTGTATTTTAATGATATTTCTTTTAGTTTCGCTTCAAAGTCTAATAACATTTCTTGTTGTTTTTGTTGTAATTCTTTGCTTTGAAGTTCTAAATCTGCAATTTTTCTTTTCTCTTCACTTGCAATTCTAGTAAATTCTATTTTTTCTATTGGTGTTAATGGTGGAGGAGGTGGTGGTGTCATCATTTGTTTACCCATATCAGGATTTACAAAGTACGCATCAACATTTTTAAGACCTGTATTCTCCACAATTTTAGATAATGTGTTGTAAATATTTTTTAAATTAACCATTGGTAGTTCTCTACCGCCTTGAAGTTGAAATGCTTGGATTTGTCTTTCTAAAATTCCGTTTAACATTACTGCTTGTTGTTCTTTTGTACCTGTTCCTAGACCAACTGTAATCGTAATATTAAATTTATCTTTCCACTCTGTAGGTTTAACTGGAATATATTTATTATTTAATTTTATAATTTGTTCTTTGTCTTGGTATTTAACCATAAGTTCAAAAACTTTATTAAATAAATCTTTAACACCTGTTTCTGCAAATATTCTTGCAATTAATTCTGAACGCATTTGCGTTTGTGTCATTAAAGCATTTACGCCTGTAGCTGTTTTTGCATTTAAAGTATTAGGATCTAAACCTTGTGCTTGTTTTGAAACTCCACTTCTTACTTCTCTAACTGAATCTAAATAAGATAATAATGGAAACGCTTGTTGTGAAATCGGTTGAGCTTGTAACGGCTGCATCACTTGACTTGGAGGTTGTTTAGTTCTGACAACACCACCAGGTCTTGTCGTTAATAAATCATCCATGTTTACCATTCCATCCATAATGGCAACTCTATTATTATTTGTAAGATACATATTATCTAATAACTGCCTCATCACAGTAGATTTCATTAATTGAATATCTTCAACTAATTCAGAAATGGATCTGCCATAAAATCTATGTGGCATTGGAATAGGCGTAATAGAAACAAATGGAATATTATCACAGGGTTCATTTGATAACACAGCATAACCATCATCACCTGCTGATATAATCTTTCTTAACTCTGCTATGCCATCACCATCGTAATCATATTTAATATAAGATTCATAAATTAAAACTTTCTCTGTTGACTTATCTGTTGGTGTATTCATTTGATAGTCGTCAATATTTTTTGTTCTTACAATTTTTTCATCATTGTAAATATCTATACTAGACGCTGGTAAGCTATCTACTTCATCTTGTGGAAAACCCATTTCAACTATTTGCGATCTTGTCATTAAAACTTTATGAGAAACAAAATCTGCATCATCAATCGTTTTTGCTGTACGATTAATTAAAAATTCTTCAGGTGGTATGGATTCAATTTTAACTTTTCCTGTTTTAGATATTCTTTTAATTTTACAATTATATAAAACAGGTTTTGGAAATTCTACTTGTGATATATCTAAGCCTTGATCTTCAGCTTGTTCTTTCGCCATTTCAATTTGTTCGGCTGCTACTGTATCTTCAATCTCTTCTTCTTCTACAACTTCAATATCATCTTTAGTATCTAGTAGAGCTTCTTTCTCAGCTTGAGTTAAATTTTTATAAGTTTCATGTTCTACTCTTTCTTGCTCATCAAAATAAACTTTTAAGAAACCATTTTTTTCAATTAAGGCATCTTTAAAAAAATTATATAATAATTGAAAGCCTGGATTTTCTTTGTAGAAAACATGATTTAAATATGCTGTGGCTTGATCGGCTAATTGAACATCTTCGCCTGTTACTGGTTCGCATCTTACCACTTTGTCAGACGCTGTAAAAACTCTAAGTAGGTTCGGCAAAAGGGATTCAATAGTATCGGCAACATCTGTTGACACCACTTGTGATCTGCCGTCAATCTCTGTGCCAAGTTTATCGCCTAAATAATATTCTAAAGATTTTCTTCTTGAGTCAGATAACTCTCCACCTAAATAACCAAGAGCATTACTAATTTGACCACTTAGAATACTTCTAAGTTTTGGATCTGATATTTCTATGATTTTTTTCCTTGCCATATTAAACTATGTAATTTGTATTAACGCTAATTGGTTTTTTCCAATCACTTCTTTCAATAGGTTCTACTACAGCTCCGTATCTAAAGCTATCACAAAAGTGGGATGCCCAATTATGAATAGGTTTATTTCTGAAACAGTTATTTTTACTATCCCAACGCTTACAATAGCTTTTTAACGCTTCTACAAGCATTTTGCAATTACTTTTATGAAAATAGCATTTTGGCAGCAATCGTCTTGTTTGTTCTATACCATCTTCAATACTGAGCTTCGGTGCTATGTCAAATTCTATGCCTAGTTCTTTTGCTGTTTCCCACCTTGATTTATTTGTGCCAATCTCTCTCACCCTAATATCATGGGGTGCGATATGTTTTGAATAAGTATAAGGTTTATCATCTAACATATTAGCGTAATGCTCTAAACCTTCGCTTGAATTTTCGTAGCAATCTATAATTCTAATTTCATTTTCTCTACGCTGTGCAAATGTTACTACTGTGCTATCATTCATTCCTAGATCCCACCAAGTTTCTACTTCTAAATTTAAATCTACTTCAAAATCTACTATCTTATTTTTCTTCTCTAACTCTTCCATAATAGATCCATAATAGCTGCCTGACACCCCAGCTTGAAATGAACACTCAAATTCCTGCTGATAAGAATCGGCTGACATTGTGGCTTTGGCAGCGTCTAATTCTTCTTGAGGTATGATCTTGGTTTCACTAGCTTTAAACTGACAAGTAAACCAATCTTTTGTTTCTTTAGCTCTTTGGTGTAAATCAAAAAACCAATTTCTTCCCATTGGCGTACCGATGAAGATTGCGAAACCTTTTCTATCTGACAAACAGGGTCTTAAGATGGTATCAAACATATCAGGAGCTATGTTTTGGGTTTCATCTACAATAATTCCATCAAAGTATTGACCTCTTATTGCCGAACTATTCTCAGCACCTATGATTTGTATTCTGGAATTATTCACAGAGAAATCTACCCTTAGTTCTGATTCGTTAAATTTAGTTCCTGGTACAGCAGCAGAAAATTGTTTCATATAATCCCATGCCGTAGATTTACCTTGTAGTCGGTATGGCGAAATAAAGGCGTATCTAGGATAAGGTCTTTTATTGGTAAGTGCAGCTTTAATTAAATGGTTGATAGCAAAGACTGTTTTACCTCCTCTCCTGTGAACAATGATTACATTGAACCGGTTCACATCGCATTTTTTGTGCAAAAATTTTTGGATTTCTCTTGGTTTGTAGGGAATTACAATTTGTTTCATTTTAAAACAAAACCCCCCTTAATGGATTGTGTCTTTTGGATTTTCTTCAAGCATCTCATCTAATGTCATTTCTTTTAAATAGTTTGAAAAGTCAAGAGCTTCTTGTTCAGTTTCAAAACCATTCCATTGTGTAATGACAACAGGTTTATTAGTCCTTTTGTCTTTCGTAATAAATATGATTGTTTTCAATATGTAATTATCCATTTTGTTTGTTTATACCTTGTATCAATTTTAATCTAACGACAACAACAAAAAATGGGTGTACCCCAAAATAAAACCCCCATATGTTGTGTTTAACTCCTGGAAAACCACTAATTATTACTAACGATAATTAAAGACTATCAATAGTTATTTTTCCGATAATAAAAATTATCACCGGTTTGGCTATTTGTTGCTGTTTTGTTCTTCTCACATATAACTTTTGTGTTTTAGATGTGCAAGAAATAGCAACAACCTAAGTAAATCAATACTTTTTAACCAATTAAGTTTGCCAAGAAATAGACAAAGGTTGCTCTTTATCACCTTTTATTGTCAGTTCTGCAGCTTTTCCGTATCGTTTTGATGACAATTTACTAGCAGACCATTGAGAATGAGCAGTTATAATCTTATATAAGTTAACTAAATTCTGTGCTGATTTGGGATCTACAACACCATTTTCAATCTTGGACTCTAATTCTTTTCTCTTATCCTCTAACTCTGATAACTTTAAATCTATAGCAAGTTCTTTAGACTTAACATATCTTATCATTAAATTATCATCTTCAATAAGTTCTTTTCTAAAGCTCTGCCAGGTATAATCTTTTATAATCTCAAATGTTTCTCTAATAGTTTTACCATCAGCAATTAATTCTAGAATAGTGTTCTCTAGTTTCTTTGTTAATTTTCTTGGTCTTCCTGCCATAATAATATTTAAGTGGTGGTGGCGTTAGAAAGGGAATAAGAACGCCACACACCGATGTTGCAACATAAAATGCCTATAAAGGGTTTATAGTGCATTATTTTCTATAACATACTATATCTAGTTTACCAATCAAAAAGACCCTTTTTCTTGAAAATAGGTTTATTAGTTTTATTAAATGGGTTTATTTTCAAGATCCCTTTCTGCATCATATCATTTAAAATAAGTTTAGCAGTATAAGATCCGTAAGAGTTGCTTAAAACAATTTCTACAAGAACTTCTTGACTTAATAAACCATCTCCATAATCAGACCATAATAACTGCACAATTTCTATTTTTTCTTCTCTAGTATAATTATTGTTATTAAAATGCTGTAATGGTTTACCCTTAAATATGTAGTTCGGTGGGGGGGTGGATTTCAACTTATTACCCATTCTATTTATATAACCTTTTAATCCTTTTCTGCTCCATTGATATTATAATAAATGATATTATAATAAATGATATTACTCTACTAATACTGAGTAAATTTTACTTAGTCTGATTAGGTAAATATTACTCACTCTCAATAGGTAAATTTTACTTAGTCTGTTCAATATCCACAGCCTTTCTACCAATCAATATATAGTAGTAGTTGGCTGATTTTCTTCTATATATCTTCAAATATCCATATTTAACTAATTCAGCTTTAGCGTTCTGCAAAGTCTTTAAAGAGATACCTAGTTTCTGCTTTAAATTGCTGTTTCTTAGCGTTCTAAAGCTCTCTGAGAGGGATCTAATGTAAATAAAGAGGATTTTAGCGTTATTGCTTATCCTATCGTCTAAAATGAGCCTTTTAGGTACTATTATAAACCCTTTTACTGCCATAACTAGATTATCCCTTTTTTACTTACCCTGACTTCTACACCCTAAATAAAAGACTTGCAATAGTGTACAAATCATATACAAGATAAGTATGAAAGCAAATCAAGTTAATATAAACAAAAGGGAGACAATGACAAAAAACAAGATAGCTTTTAATGATATTGAAAGCGGAACAATGCAAGATATAACAAGAAATTTTATTGATAAGCATATACTAGCTTGTCAATCTTATCTTGTAAGTGAGTTAATGAGTAAAGAAGTTATATCAATAGAAGATTATATTAACTTCTATAAATCAGATGAAACTATAAAATCTGATTATGATGTAGAAACAGAAGAAGAAATACAAGAAATAAGAGACAATGGCGAAGGTGATCAAGAAGTCTTTGAACATTGGCTTTGTTCTGAATGGTTTATTAATCAAATGAAAAAACAAGATGAACCAATTTTAGAAACTGATTTGGGTACTTGGTGGGGTCGTACTTGTACAGGTCAAGCTATTTATCTTGATTATAATGTTCAAGAATTAGCTTATCAATATAGTAATGATGAAAGATTATTTAACAAAAGAAAGGTTGCTTAAAGACCGAAACACCCTTTTTAGGGTGTCCGTTGTTAATTACAACGCTGATGAGGTCAGAAACAAAACGAAAGGAAGACAATGAAAATAATTAATCATCCTAATATGTCAATAAAAGATATGATTAGTCTAAGTATGTCTTATGAGTCTAATAAAAAAACTTATAAGAAACTTAAAAATGCCGAATTTTGTTATAAATTTATTAATCAATATATTGATAATGAAATTAATGGAAAAGCTACACTACAACCATTAGACGGATATTATTATAAAAATATGAAGTATCAACAAAATGTCCAATTTAATGAAAAAGCTAATACAAAAGATATTAGTAATTTTATTAATTGGATTAAAAAATTTACTTTAAATAAAGTAAAAGTTGTTACTGCTGATGATAATAATAATAATATTAATTTAGAAATATATTATAAATAGGGGGAATGATGGAAACTTTTAAAGAACTATTAAACTTTGCTTTTTTTATAATCATTATATATTTTCTATTTTGTGTGTTGCAATATGCACCACAAATAGAGCAACTAATTATAGAAATGAAAGGGGGAGTAATATGATAAATCAAACCATTTATAAAATTAAGAAAGGTGCAAATTTATCAAGAGTAAAGGAAGTAAATGGAAAACTTTTCTCTGATAATATTAAAGCACCTAAAACCTTAACTTTATATAATAAACACTTGTCTGAAGATTTCTATGATGAACAAATAGATTTAGAGTTTTGGGAGTTTAAACATAAAACTTACGGAACTTTTATTGTAGATTCATTAGATTTAACAATAACAGAAAGGAAAATATGAACGAAGATACATTATTTGATATAATGCTTATTGTTTGTGTCTTAGGTTACTTAACTTATGTTATTTTAGCTATATGAAACTGATAACCACATTGAGAGCAGAGTACGATAGTCTGCCAAATGAAGTAAAAGAGAAGATTAGTTATGGCGACTATTGTAATGACCCAAATATTAAAACAGTTATTGAAACAGCAAAAAGTATAGCCATAGGCAGAATGCAAATAGCCATACAAAGAAGGAAAGGAAATTTTAGAAATTGATAGAAGTATTTATTGTTATTGAGTTGGTTTCTCTTGTTTATTACCTAAATCAAACATAATAGTTGCATTAAAAGAAAAACTAATTCTTTCTTCATTATCATCAGAATTAAAAGGGTAAACCAAGTGCGTTAATGAATTAGGGAATAATATCCAATCTCTTTCATTAGGCACAACTCTATAATTAACATCAGTAAACATACCTTCAGAACCCTCTATAAACTCAGTATTGCCACTAAAGTCGTTATGACTCTTTGCATTGTCTGTAGGTTTCATTGATGTAGGGATCTGCAAATATCCTACGCAAGATAAATGATAGTTGCCTTTAATATACTCTGTATGTCTATGGCAAGGATTAAAGTCATTAGGTTTGCTAATAACATACCAAGCTGAGTTTATTAATATTCTCTCAATCTTATCCTCTTTGTAATGTGCGTTTGTATATGAAACTATAATAGGGTCAAAAAATGCTTTTTTCCATTTCATCATAACTTCAGGACTTATTAAATATTCCTCAGATACATGACCAACAAGACGTTTACCCCAATCATGCTGCAGTTTCTTTTTTTCGTCTTTTCTAATTTGTTGTAAGTCCTCTTTAAAATCTTTCATTAGTTCAAGAGGTAATGTAGCTTTAGCCAAAGTAGAACCAAACGGCTTAAATAATTTATAATTTATTTTATCTGTCATAAATCACTTATAGGATATAGTTCTTTAATTTCAACCTTGTAAGCAGGAGGTCTGTTGGTATGCCCAAAATTTGTAAGTCTTTCTGGCATATCAGTAATAAAAGGATACCAACCAAGAATTGAAAATTCAAAATTACCTTCATCAATAACAAGAACATATCTAGCTTTTTTCTCATTAGGTCTAATCAATAGAAAGTTGTAATCTTTTCTTTTCTGTGATCTGATTTCTATTTTGTTTTGCATATCAGAATCTGTGTACCTGGCAAAACGATCTGAATAAGAACCATTAAAATATTTGTTTTGTGATTTGGCAAAGGCTACTTCGGCACAAGCTCCCATAATACCAAGTGCTAAAGTCTTTTCATCAGATCCACTATAACCATAGGAAAAAGTTTTATTCATTTTTCTATTTTCTATAAATCTTCTTGTAGCAACATCTGCTGCCATTTGTATTTCAAAAGGTTCTAATTTTACTTTCATCTATTAAATATTGTTCTCCAAAACCAAGACCTTAACATAGAAATTACTGTAAAGATAACAGCTATATGGAAACTCTCTAGTATTGTTGGGTGTAAATCAAAGAAAGGAAAGATATATAATTGAATTAATGTTGATAATAATAAACCACTACCTACATCAATCATAGTTTCAAAAAAATTCCTGGAATTTGTCTTCGTCATCTTTCTCCTTTTCATCTAAATATTTACCTACATTATCTAATTTTTTTTTCCATATCTTTAAAGAATAACAATCAGCACAAAGTCTTTTATTACCTAATTCTAATAATCCAGGCATACAACATTGGCTACACTCTTTAATTTCTTCTCCCATTTCCCTTTTCCAACTGTAAATCATTAATATAAATCATTTAAAAATTTTCTAAGTCTAGGGTTTTGTTTAAATAATGTGTAAAACTCTTCAGCTAATTCTGCTGTTTTTTCTTCCCCTATCTTAATAATTTCTTTCTTATTAGTTACGGCTATGATGTGCCAAAGCTCATGATAAATAGTTTTAGCTAAATCTTTATTATTTAGATCATTTCTTATGTGTAAAGTGTAATAATTAGGATCATAAACAGCAAAGCAATCATTAAGTTTACACCAATAAATTTTAATCTTTTTATTTTTATATTTAATCTGATGAATCTTCTGCATCTACTATTGCTTTCCCTATTTCATAAGCTATTTGTGGCACAATACTATTACCAAGTGCTTTTATTCTGTTGGATCTATCTTTGTCCAATTCATAGGATATCCCATAAGGAACTCCACAAAGTTCGGATTGAGTTTGCCACCAGGTTTGTTGTTTTTCAAAACTTGAATTGAAAACTTTTCTTGATTTATCTTTCTTTTGCAAGTTATCGGATTGTAACCTATGTCCTTGTAATCCGATGCTGTTGGTGTTTTGTACATCCTCTCTAGGTAAAGCATCGCATCCGACAGCTTTGCTCCGAAAGTGCTGTTCGGTTTGTTCTTCTTTCGGAGTATAAAACCTCCAGATTTCGTCTGCTCTACTCTCTTGCTCTGTTCCCCTCCCTCTTCGCAACCTACTGTTGGAGTTGGAAACATCTTTACTGCTACTGTCAATGGTGTTCCCCCTTGCTTGTATTTCTTTGTTCTCTCCGATGCTGAGTCTTGAGTTGGTGTTGGGTACATTGCCATTGTTATTGGATCTACCTGTTCCCTCAGATTTGATGGTTTTGTCCTGCCTTTCCGATGACCTTGTTGAAGTTTTAAAGTTCCTTCTTTTGATCTTGGCGGAAGATAATCCATTGTGTTCGGAGTAGCCCAAAATCCAAACTCTTTTTCTTTGATGCCATGCACCGATGCCTGAAGCTGGTATAACAAGACATTGGACTTGGAAACCTTCTTTTTCCAAATCAGTTTGCACCTGTCTGAGTACCAAGCCGTTGTTGATATTAACAATCCCTTCAACATTTTCTCCAACAAACCATTTTGGTTTTGTTTCGGCAACAACTCTAATAGTTTCATCCCAGAGGTAACGATCATCGTCTGTTCCTCTTCGTTTTCCTGCAACTGAGAATG
>Ga0208899_1003202_pt1 | contig 10647 bp, 11 predicted proteins | sample VirMetDEL_Nov_24_FD_184518 | JGI IMG/M metagenome (GOLD analysis project Ga0208899, IMG submission 184518) | Aqueous microbial communities from the Delaware River and Bay under freshwater to marine salinity gradient to study organic matter... | ecosystem: Environmental > Aquatic > Marine >...
AAGACAGCATGACAGGGCTGGGTAGCTTTTTTACCGCACCTCAAATACAACAAATTGTCAGACCCCCTCAACAAGTAGCAGGTACAACTGACATGGACAGGTTGTTACAACTTCAACGCGATAGTTTTTTAAACTTTTTAGTTCGACCACAACAACAAATTTCTACTACCTTTACTCCTTCTACTACCGCTCCCACAGGCGGTATTTCAGGTTATATGGGACAACAATATACTCCGTTTAGTGGATACAGTGGTTCTCCTTATGTGAACCCTGTAGCAGAACAAGTACAAAATTACATGTACTCTCAACCACAAACTATTCAGTTTCCTACTAACCAAATGTTTGGTACACCTCAACCGTTGCTCATGGCTCGTGGACCACTTGATGAAACACGTGGTAGCTACGGTAATGTGTATGGTGCGTTGAACTTCCCTGAGTTTAGTGGTATTACTAGTTTAGTACCTCAGGAAGAGATTAATAATTTATACAGACCTCAGTACAGAGTAACTCCGTACTAATTACTTTAACCAATCAGTAAACGTTTCTTCCCCTAATACTAGATTAGCGATAGATTGTTTTTTACGTAAGGCTTTTACTATTTTTTCGTCTACTGTACGTTCACAAACTATATCAATATAAGTAACTTTATTAGTTTGACCTATACGGTGTGCACGGTCTTCAGATTGTAAACGTTTTTCAAGGTCGTAATTATTACTGTAGTAAATAACGGTGCTGGCAGCAGTCAAAGTAATACCGTAGCCACCAGTCTGCGTATTACCTACAAAAAATCTTAATGGGCTATCAGGGTTTTGAAACTCATCAATTACCCTTTCACGTTCACTTTGCTCAACACCACCGTAGTATGTGCCTACTGAATCACTACCATAAGTTTCTTTTAACATTTTTTCTATACGTTTTATGTCGTATCTGTAATTAGCCCAAATAATGACTTTACCGTCAGTTTCCTCTAAAATAGAGGACAATTCAAGGAGTCTTTGTGACGGTATTTCGGTAGTAACTCCGTCATCGGTAACTGTGAATCCACATGAAATTTGATGTAAACGTATGATTTGTGTTATTATATGATTGATAGTTACGGTCTTTTGATTTTTTAATAAAGTAACCGCAAAACGCTGTAATTCTTTATACGCTTTTTCTTGTTCGGTAGTCATTTCTATAGTACGTTTTAAATATATCTTTTCTGGTAAATCTAGACAGTCCTTTTTGAGTACTCTATGACTAAATTTATTTAGTAGCTCATTAAGTTCGTCCATATTTTTATAACCAGTAACAAATTTAAACGTTCTACCATGACCACGTTTTTCTACCATGTCTGCGTATCTAGCTCTAAAACTATAGAAACTACTAAAACCTAAAAGTGCAGGATTTAAAAACATAGATTGACTATATAAATCTAATGGACTTTTAGTAACTGGTGAACCAGTGAGTATTCTTCTATAGTAAGCGTACTTACCTAACCGCACACAGTTCGCTGTCCGTTTAGCTTCTGGATTTTTTATAGTTGTGCTCTCATCTACTATAAACATAGTTTTATTGTGTTGAATAAATCTATTAGCAAACTCCACACCTTTTTTAGTACTGAATGCTTCAATATTCATAACTAATATTTTTAAATTATGGTCAATAGTAAAAACTTTTTTTAGTTCTTTTTCAAAAGTTTTAGTGTGGTTACTTTGCCACTTTACTGTATCGTAGGTTATATGTTCTGGTATATGACTAGGTATTTCTTTACTTACCCAGTTGTCGTACACACCTTTAGGTGCTACTATTAAAGCGTTATAAATTTTACCCTGTGAGTATAAGTAAGCAATGTTATCAATAATAACTTTTGATTTACCACAGCCCATCTCCATAAACAAAGCAAACTCATCTTTATCATGAGATACCTTGAGTGCTTCTAATTGATGCTCATAAGGTTTAGTTTTAAATCTAAAATCTGTCATGTTAGTCTCGTCTCTTATATATAACTATAATTTAAGTTAACTAAAAATAAAAGGATATTGCACGTTTTATGGCAATAGCCTAGTAATACGTTCTGCTAATAGCCTATATATCTATATATACTGAGGGTTTGCGTAAAACGTATTGACGGTATTGGCTATTTTTAAAATTTTTAAAAAATTTTTTGTAAATATTTTTATTACTAATATATAGATAAGGTTTTATTTTTTAGTTAATCTATATTAATATTAGTTAAGGGTAGCTATAAGTTATCAATATTATTATTCATATTGTATAATAATCTCCTAAACTCGGGCTACTGGCAACGGTAGCCCACCTTTAGAATAAAGAGACAAGATGACCGTATATGTAGTACAAAAGCCAGACGCTAAGAAAAACATAATCTCCGCAGCAAAGTTCGGTGAGTTTGAAGTTGTGTTATCTAACACACCTGATATGATTTTTAGTCCTGGACCAACTGTAGCTAAAGTGCGAACTAAGTTACGAAACTTTTGTGACGACGACTACCTTCTTTTAATCGGCGATCCTGCGATTATAGGTATATGTGTACATTATGCTTTACTTGCAAACGGAGGTAGGGCTAACTTACTAAAGTGGGATAACCGCGAATTTATTTATTATAACATAGAGGTAAATACTAATGTTTGAACCAGAAGATAAACCAATGGGCGACGCTTCCCTTAAAGCGTTATCGGAAAAATCAAACGAACTTCAAAACCTTGACAATAAAATCAAAGACGTAGAAGAAGAGTTAGGTAAATTAAAATCTAAGTATAGAGAGCTCAGTGAGGTTGATATACCTAGTATGTTAAGTGAGTTAGGACTAAGTGAAATTACTCTAGCTGATGGTAATAAGATTAGCACTGCTACTTATTACTCTGCACGTATTAGTGACGACAAACGTGATGAAGCTTTTAGTTGGCTTAATGATAATGGCTTTGCTGATATTATTAAAAATACAGTTTCTGTAAGTTTTGGTAGAGACGAAGACGACTCTGCTAGAAAGCTCGTAGATAGCCTTGAGGATAATGGGTACGCTACTGCTCAAAAGAAGTGGGTAGAGCCTATGACTCTAAAAGCCTTTGTGCGGGAACAGGTGGAAAAAGGATCAGACCTGCCTTTAGAAACCTTTAATGTTTATATAGGTCAAAAAACAAGGATAATTAAAAAATGACACAAGAAAACGCGAAACAAGAAATAAGCGAAAAGAAAACTACTGAACTAGCTGTAGCATCAGCCTTTATTGAGGATGCTAATAGTGGTTTGGAGAATATAACCTCTGAGGATCTTACTATTCCTCGTCTTAAGATACTTCAAGCATTAAGCCCAGAAGTAAATAAGAGAGACGGTAAGTACGTGGACGGTGCTTCTGCTGGTGATGTTATCAATACTGTTACCAGTAAACTATATAACGAAGATAATGAGTTGGTGGTTTTACCAGTAAGTTATAAGCGTTTATTTTTAGAGTGGCAACCACGTGAAAACGGAGGTGGACTTGTAGCTCAACACGAAGACCAAGCGATACTTAGTAAAACTACTAAGAATCATATCGGTCAAGATGTTCTACAGAACGGTAACTATATTCAAACCTCTGCTAATCACTTTGTAATTGTACTTAATAAAGACGGTAGCTATGACCAAGCCATGATACCCATGGCAGGTACACAGCTTAAGAAGTCACGTACATGGAACTCTGTGATGGCAAGCATAAAACTAAGGTCTGGTGATAAAGTATTTACCCCACCAAGTTTTAGTCATAAGTACATCCTAAAAACTGTGTCTGAGTCTAATGACCGTGGCTCATGGTTTGGTTGGAGTATTTCTAATATTGGACCATTGAGTGAGAATGAGATGTTCTTCTATCAAGCAGCAAAAGACTTTGCTCAAACGGTAGGTGATATCAATCTATCAAACAGTGGTGGTGATTCTTCATCCGAAGATACACCGTTTTAATTTGTGGGGGCGTTAAGCCCCCATTTTTTGTAGGAGGTTATTTTGGAACTTGCCAAACAGTTTAGCGAAATTTTTGAAGGCTCTAGACGTGCTCACGGCATATTTAATATTGGTGAAAATAGTAACGGTCAAAAACAACAAGGGGTTGCTCGCACTATCAAAACAGTAGGAGCTACATTACAAAACTGGCAAGATCACCTAGAAGGTACAGCAGGTTTAGGGATTATACCAATCAATGAAGATAACTTAGTTAGATGGGGCGTTATAGACATAGACACATACTCATTAGATTTACCTGAGTTAGTTAAATTAATAGAAAATTTTAAATTACCACTTATAGTCAGTCGTAGTAAGAGCGGTGGTGCTCATGTATTTTGTTTTACTACAGAGTGGGTTAGTGCAGGAGACATGCAAGATAAGCTACGTGAGTTAGCAGCAGGTCTAGGTTACGGTGGTGTGGAGATATTTCCTAAACAACGTGAGGTGTTAGTTGACAGAGGAGACATAGGCAGTTGGTTAAACATGCCCTACTTTGAAGGTGAAACATCAATGCGTTATGCTTTTAGTCCTAAAGGTGAAGCACTTACGCCAGAAGAGTTTATTAAGTTTGTAGAAAAACGTAGAGTTACCCACGAAGAATTATTAGAACTTTCGGTACCAGAAATAGATGAACTAGAAGGAGGACCACCTTGTTTAAAAACTTTATTAAAGCAAGGGTTTCCTGAAGGTACACGTAATAATGGTTTATTTAATGTGGGAGTTTATTTAAAACAAGCTTCACCAGATAAATGGGACAATGAGATAGAGGAATATAATAGAAAGTTTGTTAATCCTCCGTTGCCTGCTCAAGAAGTACTTACTTTAATAAGTACGTTAAAAAAGAAAGAGTATAACTATAAGTGTAGTGATGAGCCAATACGTTCTTATTGCGATGTACAAAAATGTAGAACTTGTAAGTTTGGTGTTGGTAAGGGCAACACTGCTCCCACGTTTTCTAGTTTAGCTAAACTAGACACTAAGCCACCTTTGTGGTTTTTATCGGTTGATGATAAGCGTTTAGAACTTACCACAGAGCAACTACAAAATCAAACTAAGTTTCAAAGAGCTTGTATGGAGGTGTTAAACTTGATGCCACCTAAGACTAATGAACGAGCATGGCAAGCACAAATACAAACGCTCATGGACAACGGTATGGAAATTATTGAAGTCAGTAATGACGTATCGCTTGACGGTCAGTTTCAAGATTTACTTGAATCTTTCTGCACAGATTTAGCACAAGCCTCAACACGTGAGGAAGTACTACTAGGTAAACCTTATTCAGAAAAAGGTAGCACATACTTTAGAATTAAAGACTTGCGTGAATACTTAGTAAAACATCGATTCACAGAGCTGGATACTAATAAAATAGCTAGTAAGCTAAGAGACTTAAAAGCGAAACACACTTTTTGGAATCTTAAAGGTAGAGGTACTAACGTTTGGTACATACCTGAAATAGAATACAAAGATGAAACACTAGAAAGCCATGACTTTACAGAGGATATGATGTGACTTGGAACGTGGTTCTTGGACCTCCTGGCACAGGTAAGACAACCTATTTACTTAGGACTGTAGAAGAACTATTCAAAAAAGGTATTAAACCTTATGAGTTAGCATATCTAGCCTTTACTAAAAAAGCAGCCACCGAAGCTCTACAAAGAGCTGTACAAAAGTTTCAATACGAACCTGACCAATTAATATACTTTAGAACTATACATTCTCTTTGTTATTTTTGGCAGGGTTTAAATAAAGCTGATATCTTAGACCGTAAACATTTAAGAGTATTTAGTCAAACGGTAGGTGAAAAGATTAGTTCAGCGTGGGACGGTGAAAATTTAATGGCGTTAAATTCTAAAGGAGACAGTATGCTCTTTTTAGAAAATATGGCACGTAATATGAATATGACTTACCGTGATGCTTGGAACAAACAAAGCACAGACATATCTTGGATTCACTTTGATTGGTTTTGTAAAAATTACAACAAGTATAAAGAAACTAATTATTTAATGGACTATACAGATATGCTGACTGGTTTTATAAACTTTGAAACTGTGCCACCTCTCAAAGCTCTAATAGTAGATGAGGCTCAGGACTTATCTGCGTTACAATGGAAGTGTATTGAAAAGTTAGCTCAAAATGTTGAGCATGTTTACATAGCAGGAGATGATGACCAAGCCATATATAAATGGGCAGGTGCTGACCCTGACCACTTTATTAATCTACAAGGTAATGAAATATATTTAGAACAGAGTTACCGTGTACCTAGAAGAGTGCATGATGTAGCTCTTAATATTGTTAAGCGTATACGTAATCGCCGTCATAAAACTTGGATACCTAGAGAGGAAGAAGGTAGCGTAACTTATCACACTCACTTTGAGCATATAGATATTAATCAGGGTGATTGGTTATTCTTAGCTAGAAATAATTATCTACTAAACAACGTAGAAGAACACCTTAGAACTAACGGATACTTCTACACTAAAAATAATAAATCTTCAGTTAATGAAAATTTAATTCATGCTATAAAAGACTGGGAGCAGTTACGTAAAGGTCAAAGCATAGAAGCCTATAGAATTAAAAAGATATATAACTTTATGAAAGCAGGCAAAGGTGTACGTACAGGGTACAAAACTATGAAACAAGCTGAGCCTGATTTAATGTTAAACATTAATCAGCTCAAGAAAACTTACGGTCTATTAGTTGACGGCATATGGCACCAATCCTTTGATTTGATAGGAGACACACAACGAGAATACATTATTTCTTGTTTACGGAAGGGTGAAAAAGTAAATTCTTCACGAATTAAATTGAACACTATACATGCTACAAAAGGTGGCGAGTGTCAAAACGTTGTACTTTTAACTGACGTCGCAAGTAAAACTTATGAGGAGCTCTACAAAAACCCAGACAACGAGTGTCGAGCGTTTTACGTAGGTGTCACTAGGACTAAAGAGAACTTACATATAGTTCAAGGCAGAACTAGAAAAGAGTTCAAAGTTATGATTTAGCTTTACTTATACTTTACAAGTAAAGTAAAATTTTTATATAGTTAGGAGAAAACTTATGAATATATTTTACGTTAATACAGACCCAGTGCTATCCGCACAAGACTTACCTGATAAGCTAGTAGTTAAAATGCCTTTAGAAAGTGCTCAAATGCTTTCTACTACACAGCGTTATTATTACGACGCTGACTATTGTGACGCCTGTGATATCTATAAAACTGCTTACCTTAATCACCCTTGTACTATATGGGCTAGGGAAAGTGCAGCTAACTACAACTGGCTTTACCGCCATTTTGTAGCGTTATGCGAGGAGTATACTTATCGCTACGGTAAAGTACACGCTAGTGATACTAAATTAAGACGTGTGCTTAGTCGTATACCTTTAAGCATACCTGACCTCGGTTTAACTACTATTGCCCAAGCTATGCCAGACCAGTATAAAGACTCTGACCCTGTCATGGCTTACCGTAATTATTTAATAAACGAAAAGCACTACGCTGAGTGGAATAAAAACCGTGCTAAACCTAACTGGTGGGTTAAGCCTGTAAGGAAATGTGCATGATAGACGTAGCTCGTTTAAGGGAAGACGGTATAAAACGTTTTTTCTACTACATGAATGAACGCCACCTTATGTATCTTAAAAGGCAGAACGGTGATCCTTATCCGTGGACTGATGATAAGATTCTAACTGAATATAGTTTTTGTAACGTGTACCGTGAACTCGATAGAGTTACAGTTTGGATACGTGAGAACTGGAGAGAGCCTTACGCTACCCACTCTAATTTACCTTTTGCTATGGCAGTAGCTAGACAAATTAATTGGCCAGACACTCTAGAGGAAATAGGGTTTCCTGAAACTTGGGAACCAGAAAAAGTAAAAGCTATTATGCAAGCTAGAAAGGATAGAGGTGAAAAAGTTTACACAGGTGCTTATATGCTTACTGGTACGTTAGGCGGAACTAAAATAGAACAAACAGTAGATAAAATCTTAACACCACTATACAATAAGAAACCAAGTATCATGTGCTATTCATTAGAAGAAACTTGGAAACAATATCTAGGCTACGCTGGGTTTAGTGGTTTTATGGCTTATGAAGTAGTTACTGATTTACGTCATACTAAACATTTATATAAAGCAGAAGATATCATGACTTGGGCAAATCCTGGACCTGGAGCTAAACGTGGTCTTAATAGAATACACTTAAGAGAACTAGAGCAAACTGTAACTAAACAACAACTTAATTTTGAGATGCAACAGTTACTTCAATATTCACCTGACTATCTTGAAGGTCACATGCAACCATTAGAAATGCGTGACATAGAACATTGTCTGTGTGAGTTTGATAAATACGAAAGAGTACGTTTAGGTCAAGGGAGACCACGTGCTAAATATAAACCTAAAGGAGATTAGATGAAAATATATATTCCCACTAGAGGTAGAGCTGACAATCAAGTTACTCTATCATTTTTCCCTGACAGCATGCGTCAGAATGTGACGTTAGTAGTTGACCATGATGAAGCAGATGAATACGGTCAATATGATTGTAATATTATGGTTTGTCCTAATACTGTTCATGATATAGCTACTAAACGTTTGTACATACATGAAAACACGGACGACAATAAAATAGTTATGCTTGATGATGACCTGCGTTTTTATATACGTAAGGCTACTAATGACTGGCACTTAAGATACTTAGAAGCTAATGAGTATCCTGCTTTGTTTGGTTTATTAGATAAATGGTTAGATACTTACGCTCATTGTGGTGTGAGTGCTAGGGAAGGTAATAACCGTGTAGAACACTTATCAGTAGAAAACACAAGATACATGCGTGTACTAGCTTATAACTTAGACATGTTTGACGGTATAGAAATAGGTAGAGTAAAAGTTATGGAAGACTTTGACGTAAACCTACAGCTATTAAAAAAGGGACGACCAAGTAAAATCAGTTATTACTATGCTCAAGGTCAGGGTAGTAGTAATGCTGCTGGTGGTTGTAGTGAGTGGCGTACTATGGAGGTACAATCACAAGGAGCCGAGCGTCTCAAGGAGTTACACCCAGACGTAGTTGAAGTAGTAGAAAAAGAAACTAAAACTGCATGGGGTGGGGCTACACGTAAAGACGTAAAGGTACAATGGAAAAAAGCATTTAAAACAGGAGCAAATAATGGCGAACTCTTCTGATATTTTAAAAGGATACAGATCTGAACTTAATGGTAAACGTGACGCTAAAGCTACAATTTTAGCTGTATTATTAGATAATCCAACTAGTATACCAGAGCATGTCAATATAATTAACGAGGTTGATAAACTCGTGGGTGAATTAGCAGAGATACAAGACAAAATAGAAATGACAAATTTTCTATTAAAAAGCAAGGAAAGTGAATGATAGTTATAAGATGTAGAAACGTTAATGATGGTTTTATACAAGCCATGGACATGTTAGCTCAACACCGTAGTAAAGTTCAAGACAGTAGAGTAGGTAAAATGGTAGAGGCACCGTGTCCTGTGGCTACTGTGTATCATAATCCTTTAGAAAGAGTTTTGTTTGAAGAGATACGTAAGGCTAATCCTTTCTTTCATTTTATGGAAAGTTTGTGGATGTTGGCTGGACGTAATGACCTAGCCTACGTTGAGCAATACAATAAACGTATGCGTGAATACAGTGATGACGGTGTCTTGCTGCATGGTGCTTATGGGTATAGATGGAGAGAGCATTTTGGTGGTGATCAAGTTGGTTTAATTATAGAACGGTTAAAAGAAGATCCAACCGATAGACGTAGTGTGTTACAAATGTGGGATCCTGTAGTTGACCTTAATCGTGACGGAGTTGATGTACCTTGTAACACAGTGATTTATTTTAAAGTGCGTGAAGGTAAATTAAACATGACCGTAAGCAATAGGTCTAATGATGCTATCTGGGGAACGTTTGGGGCTAACGCTGTACACATGTCTTTCTTACAGGAATACGTTGCTAGTAATATTGGCATAGAAGTTGGTGAATACACTCAAGTCAGTGATAGTTTTCATGCCTATATAGATGTGTTTGATAACATGTACGAAGGGTTATTTGATGAGGGTGCTTTTGACTTTTATGTAAGAAAACATGAAATAAATCCGTATGAAAATAAAGCGATAAATGTATACCCACTTATCAGTACTAACCCTGTAAGTTGGGACGGTGATTTACTAACTTTTTTACAAAGAGAACCACTAGAACATATAAGTTTCAATGATCCTTTCTTTAGTGAGGTAGCATGCTCTTTACAAGACGCATGGTATTTCTATAAAAAAGGTGATTATGAAGAGGCGTTGATTGAGGTTCAGGGGTGTGCTGCTACAGATTGGTGTACCGCTGGTTTTGATTGGCTTAACAGAGCAATACAAAATAAGGAAAGCAAATGAGCAATATACCACAGTGGTCTTACAGTAGACTAAAAATGTTTGAGGACTGCCCTAAAAAAGCAGAGTATGCGTTTATTCAACGTATTAAAGAGCCTGGAAATGCAGCTATGGACAGAGGTAAAGATGTCCATAAAATGTGTGAGGAGTATATCCGTGGGCATTACGATGAGATACCTAAACAAATAGCTGAGTTTGAAGAAGCTTTTAATTTGTTAAGAGACCTACACTTAAAAGGTCATGTACTTTGTGAGGGTGATTGGGCTTT
>Ga0208899_1003203_pt1 | contig 10646 bp, 8 predicted proteins | sample VirMetDEL_Nov_24_FD_184518 | JGI IMG/M metagenome (GOLD analysis project Ga0208899, IMG submission 184518) | Aqueous microbial communities from the Delaware River and Bay under freshwater to marine salinity gradient to study organic matter... | ecosystem: Environmental > Aquatic > Marine >...
CAAAGTCTGCATCAAACAATCTTGTGTCCTCATCCTTTAGTACTTCAATAAATACAGGGTCTAACACTAACCATCTTCCGTTAGTATCAACATTCTGTTGGTCTAGTAGTCTTGACATTCTAGCAATAACTGTCAATGGGTTTCTATCTCCATTAGCAGGAGCAGCAGTAGTAGCTCCACCTGTTCTTGGTAAGATAGCTACAGCATCTCCAGCAGAACCACCGAAGTCTTCAGCATCAATCTTCATTGAGGATAAGAGTTCGTCAGAACCGGCTGTTGAAACAGCTACACTACCATTAGTAGTTGTATTAGCTGTGTCTGCAACACCATGTGTAGCTGATTGCTTGTAACCTGACATATAACCAAGTACGTCTTGGTCAAATTGGTCGGCTAGTCTATAAGCTGCTCTATCTGATGCTAACTGTTGAAAGTTAATATGAGAGTGAGCCTCTTCAATATCATCCACTTTAAAAGCAAAGTAATTAGCTTTGTCAATATTAAGTGAAAATTCTTCATCGTCAAGGTCTTGAGGAGTTATTGTAGTTCCTCGAGAATATGCCTTAACTGTTATTTCTGGTTCTTTGATAACCTTAACGGAATCGCCCATATTTGCAATTTCACCAAAATAATCATTATTAGTGATTGCATCAACAATAGATGACTTACGAAAAGCAAGTTGCACCTGTTTGCTGTAAATAATAGGACTAAAATTACCGTTAGGAAGGTTGCCATAACCAGCTGCGCTTCCAAATGCCATTTTAAATCTCCTTAAACATTTAGCAAATGTACACAATAGTGTGTACTATATAGTTTTAGTCTGTTACTTTATAAGGACCATTCATAGTTGAGGTTGTACGTGGGATAGCGAATCCTTTGTAGGCTCATATAATTGGGTAATCTAGTAAAGTGAATTTGAAGTATAATATAAGTAGTTTATAAGTAGCTGGTATTTATACATCTAGGCAACGACTCCAAGGGGTATATATAAACACACATATAAGGTTATATTATACTTCTAGTTATCTATAGTTATACATACAATAAAAACTTTGTCAAGCTTTTATCTAGCATTACCAGAGATATCATAAATGAAGTCACCACTACGGATGGCTTCCATTATCTGTTCTGATTTCTTTTCATACTCTTTGGCACTCATCTTCTGCACAGTGGACTCACGAATCTTGTTAGAGTTCCCTGTAGCATCAATGTTGGTTCTTGTACCTTGCGTATTAACTGCTTTAGCAGCACTCTTATCACTCTTTGTCTTAGTTTCCTTGCCAATACCTCTATCTCCTTTGTAGAGGTCAATAGCTCTTGCTGCTGATCTTGCATCATTGTCATTCTCGTATAGTGCATCTTGTACCCATTTAGGCTGTTCGTCTGCCCAACTATGAAAGTCATCACTTTCTCTTATCTCATTAAAATCAGGATGTAATCCTAGTAACTGTGCTTCAGCTTTATCTTTTACAGCACTTAACTGCATTTCATCTATTTGCTTAACACGATCTTCTAGAGCTTTAGATTGTTCTCTAGCCTTTTTCATAGCTATAGATTCTACAATCTGTGCTACATCAGGATACTCTTTTGCCCATGCTTCTATATCCTCGTCTGACTTTGGCAATTTCATTTCTTTTTTAGTAGCAGAATCTAATTGACTTTTTAAATCATTTAACTGCTTTTGAAACTGCTGTTCTTTTTCTTGGGTATGTCTGCGTAAATCTCCGTATCTCTTCTTAAAAGTTTTCTCTTCAGCAGAAGTCGGTTCTGCTTCACTCTCAACTTCCTCTTCGCTAGTCTTGCCTTCACCTTTTTGCTCTTCAACGAGCCTCGCAAGTTCTTCTTCATCTTTTTTTAATCTCTCTTCTTGAGAATAAGGTCTATTTACAAACATTGTTTTTTTAGGTGTGTTCTCTTTCACCATTATATCTTTAGCTAATTCAGCCATTTTCTTCTCCTAGGGTTAACGTAGCCTTATTGGGGGTTAAGTAAGCTAGTTCAAATTGTGGATTATTAACGTGAAGCTAATCCACCTCGCTTCATCTTCTTAACTTTAGTCTTTTGTTTCTTTTTACCTGCAAGTCCACCTATGTTAAAATCGCCCATTCCACCCATAGAGCCTTCACTATCTCCATAGCTGTTAGAATCAGAATTATTTCCTGCATCTCCGTAGTTACTACTTTGGTCACTGAAGTTATTATTGTCTGAAGGCTGGGAGCTTGGTGTTGAAAAACCTGAAGTGTCTCCATATGGATCATCTCCTACATAAGTTATACCACCGGGAACTTGAGTTCCTGTGCCACCTTTAGGAGTACCATATGATGTTAGAGATTGAGTTTCATCATCACCTACTCCAGTCATAGGACCATCGCCAATCTTCTGTGATGTAATAGTATCTGCTCTTCTCTCTTGTTCTTTAGTAAACTGTGAATTTTTAATGTTATCTCTTATCTGTTGTGTGTTAAGACCTAGATTATTTAACTCATCATAACTTAAATCTCCAGCATCAAAGTTTTCCATAGCAGATAATTTATTTGCTAAATCATTTGCACTGCTACTAGTTATACTAGTTCTCTTTACACCTTTTTTATCCGTGATTGTTTTAGCATTTTGATAAACGTCAGCAGGAACATTTCTAACTACTCCACCTATAGGGTTTCCACTTTTGTCAAGTGTTTGAAAATTAAATGTTGTGCCTTCAGGATAATTTCCTGTTATACCACCTGCTACCATTTTACCCATAGTTATTATATTTATTCCCATATCTTTTGGTGGGTTAATACTAAAAGCAAAAGATTTGCCTCCTACTACTCTACCGTCAGGTCCTATCTCACCACCTAAACTAACAACAGTTTGTGAATCTCTTGGGTCTGGACTGTCTCCACTCTCTTGCTCTACTCTTGCTGTTTTAGTTTTAGTGCTTTGGGTCTTAGCTGTGTCTACTTTTTCTGTCTTCAACTTATATCCTTCAGGTATGGTAAAACCAGTCATAACTTTACCATTTTTAAATGGCACTTGTATTTCTGCACCTGCGTCATTCACGTAAGTTCTATACTCATCTGCTCCACCAGTTTCTTTAAATAGATTACCAAATTGTAATTTACCTTTTTTGTCGGCTGATTGTGAGCCATACTTAAATCCACCAGCAGGTGCTGACGGTGGTATTGGTGGTGGTGTATATGTCTTAGGTTGTACTCTAGTTGCTGTGTTACCAAAGCTAGATGCTCTACTTCCTAGTTGATTAGTAGCTGTAGTTGTACCAGCAAAACCATTAGCAGCATGTACCACTCCACCTTGAGCCATATCCATATCTTCACTATTATACTCTTCTTCTTCATCTATGTCAAGGTCTGTCATGTCAAAAGGTAAATCATCTGGCATTGTAGCTTCTTCGCTGTTGCCCATCTGACCCATATCTTCCATAGTCTTGAGACCTTGTTTAGCTTCTTGTCTCATCATCATTAATTTCTCTAAACCAATATACCTAACCACATCAGCTGGAAACACAAACTCTCCCTCACTTAATTGTGCTGGTATATCATCTCTAACTTCTTCTTGTGTTGAACCCGGAGGAACATCATTACCTGATACAGGGTCTATTGTGTTACCCTCATCTTTGAGTCCACCATCTTCAAACATTTCCATTTGATTCTTTAGCATATTATTGTTCCCCTTCTACTATGGATAAATTAGGCTTTCCTATTTTCTTTGCTCCATCTATATCTGTAAGTCTATAGTAGGCAACTGAACCGTCTGCTTCTTTAAATAAATAAACAGGCTCTGAATAAAGAGTTTTTTGTGGAAACTCCTCTTTTATAACATTAGGATTGTTAAATAATTTTTTGTCTGTTACAGGCAGGGAGCTAACAAAGTCAATCTTTACAGTTTCATCATTTGGCAATCTCAAAGTATCACCCTCTTTAAATTTACTAAAAGGTTCTGTTTTGTGTAAGTCCATCATTCGTGGGTCTTTTCCAATCTTACTAGAAAGATTATATAAAAGTAAATCTTCTTCTTTGCCTGATGTGAGGTGCTTACCCCCTCTTATATCATTAACTAACTTTTCATCAAAGTATTCATACATAGGTGTGTGTGCTATATTTAAATCCTCTGCTCTATTTATATCACCCGCTTCTTTAATTTCTTGTTTTCTATTAGGAAATTTAGTTACAGACATTTCATCACCGTCTAGAGGACTTGTAGTATTACCACCGGAATCTACTTTTACACCTTGTCCTTGTAATACACCTTTTTCACTAGGCTTCATTATACGTCTAAATATTCTTTGAATAAGTTCGTCTCTTTCTTGTGGGTCGGTTGGAATTGGTCTGCCTTCATCTTGCAACTGTTTTATTATTTTTCTATAGGCTATATCATCCTCTACTATTTTTCTAGCTTGTACTTCACCCGGAACTTTTACATAGTCTTTGTGTGCCACAGCTTCCATCAACTTTAAATTCCTAGCTTTATGCTCTACAATAATACGTTCTCTTACATACTCTTGAAAACTTGGATTGTCCGACAGTATATTAGCTAAATTTCTTTCGTTGTCATTAAATTTAACATTTCTTGTATCATAGCCTTGATAAACAAAAGGTCTAGATTCTCCTCTAACAATCATTGGAGGGTCTACCAACATATCTTTTCTTTGTAAGTATCTAATACCCGCAGGCAACTCATCAAAATATCCATCAGCATTAGTTTTATTATAAGTTTCAAGTAATGTAGTATATTCTCTTTTTACTAATTTATCTGTAACAGATTCAAACAACTCTTTATTTTGTAAAAAATCTATGTTAGTTCTTTTGCCACCTACTACAGTTTGCTCAAAAGTAGAAAGAGCATTTCTTTTTTCGGTGTAAACATCTTGTAACGTGTTTTTATATCTTTGACCCAGCTCGGTACTCATATCTGTTAAAAATCTATTTGGCGAACTACCAGCATTAAACCCTTCTCTATGCTGAATAGCATGTTGAATTTCGTGCAAAAGGTCATCTCTTACGTTAGATTTTAAACCCCCTCTAACATAAATTGTTTCTCCACCCTCGTGTCTACTATATATAGCTTGAGTGCCATCAAGTTCAGTCATGGCATCTTCTGGACTTAATTTATTTTCTTTTATGTAAGAATCAAAATTTTTAACTCTTATATCTTTTAATAATCCATAGTCACCATTAGATGCAACACTTGCATAGTTTCTATATAAATCTTTAGCATTTAACATTTGCTCTAAGGTAATTCCCTCCGCAGGTATGTTCTTAGAATTAAAACCACCATCTATAACACCAAGGTCTTTTAAATATCCTTCATTAAACTGAAAGTCAGCAGTAGGTATCTTGTATCTTAACTTGCCATCTTGTCCTCTGTAAACACCAGTTTCTCTGTATAGTTTATCCTTTTTATCAAGAGATAAATTTTTGTATTTTTCTTCACTATAACTGCCACCCATTGCATCTGTTTCAAGTTTTTCATATGTTTTAGATGCTGCAAGACCATCAGGTGCTTTTATACCTACTTCACTTAAATTTATAATAGGTTGATTAGGTGCAATAGCATCGTCTTTTTTTGCAGTTTGTATAGGAACATTATTAGCAGGTTTTAAAGAACCACCACTAGTAGGTATATTATTAAAAAACTCGGACATACCTTTTTTCATAGGTGTAAACAGTTTATTCAATGTTTTTAAAGGAACTAAAAAAGCACCTGTTGGAGATATTATTTCTCCTATAAGTTGATCTACATTTGCAGGATTAGATTCTAAACCAGTAATCTCTGTAAACTTTTTGTCAAACGCAGGTCTTCCTATTTCTTGTTCTGCCCTATTTAAAAAATCTTTCATAACAGTAACAGTAGAATTGTCTATATATTTATCTGCTACATCTGCACCTGCTGAAGCTAAACTAACTACATCAGACGGTAAGCCTAGTGTTCCTGTCAATAAACCTGTTCCTGTAGCTGTAGCTTTTTCTATTATTTCGTCTTTTTCTCTAAACTGAGGAAGTGCTTCTTTTTTAAATCTATCAAAAGAAAATATATCAGACATACTCATGTCTTTGTTTTTTTCAACAGAGTTAGACGTTAGTAAGTCATCCATTTGTTCATTTAAATCAGCCATTGTTTGAGTTTACTTCATCCCTAAGTTTCTTTAGTCTGCGTAATAATGTAACAGCACCTTGTGCTCTATGCATTATAATAGTATCGTCTGTTTGTTCTAACAACTTGTGTTGCTGACTTATTAAATACTCAACGTAATCATTGAAGCTGTTCATTAGATGGAGATTGCTGACCATCGGCTTGAGGTTGCTGAGTATTTGTTGTTTGTTGCTGTGGTTGTTGTTGTTGTCCATTCTGAGGTGTTCCTGTAAATCCTTGTTCTCCCGGAGTTGGTGCTACTCCAGTTCCAATAGTTGCTCCACCTGCCCCTGTGGGGTCCATAGGGTCTGTGCCTGCTGGTGGTTGTTGCTGTTGTTGCTGATTGTCTAGGGGTGCTTGGAATTGTTTCATAAGTTCTGCTTGTAGTGCAGCCTCATCCATATTATTTGTAACCTTATCAGGGTCTAAGTCCATTGCTTTTGCAATCTCTCTGATAACATACTGAAACTTAGCAAAAGGTGCAAGAGCTGGATTAGATGCAACTTGTAAGAACTGCATAAGTCTTTGACTACGTACTTCGTTAGCCATTAAGCTTTCAGTACCTCTAGCCTTAACTTCTAAATCGCCCTTTAAGCTTTTGTCAAAGTCAAACTGCATATTAAACCTAAACAAACCTTCACCTAATGGTTTAAGTAAATAGTCATCTACGTTCTTGATAACAGTTTTAACACTGCCACTTGCTGCGTTCATTAACATAGATATACCACTAGCAGTTCTACCTACTCCTGATACACCAGTCTGTCCATGTGCAAATGAAGGCAGTCCAGTACTTTCGTCTGCAAGTTGTCTAGCCTTGTCAAACAACTGTAAATTCTCTTGTGAGACATTAGGAAACTTTGTGCCAAAGATAGCTTGACCCGGAGCACCACCTTGTCTTCTAAACACTTTTCCGGGATACACTGATAAGTCTTGTCCGGGAACTAAGTTAGTCTCGTCTACTTCTATGAGCAGATTACCTGATAACACTGCGTTGTCCACAGACATTCTCATAAAACCATTCATAAGTGTCTGCGTATCATCCATGTTCTCAGCTATACCAACACCAAAGAATGAATAAGGATTCAATTCATATGGTGCAGCCATGTATGGAATTGTTGATGGCTTGAAAGGATTAAGAACCATTCTTATTAATTTGCCATTGCATATCCACACATTAACTTGCAACTCGTCTAAGCTTTGTAAATCTTTAGGTATGTCTACTTCTTGTTCTAGTAACATGTCTATATCACACATACCCCAATACTCAAGAACTTCAAATCTGTCTACACCATGTTCAGGTGCATAATCAGATAAATCATCTTCCCAAGATTCTCTTGTGTAATTTTCGCCCTCTGCTATAGCAGCTTCAATAACTTCACTTCTAAAGTGAGGTCTCTTCTTTAATGCTCGTAGTTGAGAACGTGACATCTTATGTCTCTCAATTACAAACTGTGCTTCATCCATGTTGTTAGCATCAGGGTCTGGATAAAAGTTCCAAACAGATACATGAGATACTTGAGGTACAGTTTTAATTGTTGGGTCATAATCACCTTCGTCATCCCAATTAGGATATTCTTTATCAACTGCAAAAGGACCTTTCATCACACCTGTACCAAATAAAGCCATTTCAAATGCTGTACTACGTAAGTGCTTACTTGCTCCTGATTCTTCTAGTTGGTCGTGGATTTTCTTTTCCATATTTTTCGCCGCAACCATCGCAGGACTGAACGTAATTGCTGTGGGAGTTTTACCAACTTCTGCTTTAAGACTGTCAATATCTTTAAGCTTGTCCTCCAAAGGACCAAGCATACCTTCCAAAGTTTTTGCAGTAGCACCTTTAGGTAAGTCTTTACCATCTCCTTTAAAGCCATAAGGTGAGGTTGATAAACTAGTGCTTCCACGAAGTTCTTCAGGTTCTTTAGGATCAAAACTAACATCTTTCGCTACTCCTTCTGGTAGTTCCGTAGGGTCTACACTTAACGGAAATCTATTGTTAGCAAATAAAACATCAACAATTTGCCCATAGGCTGCTAATGTTTTAGTCTTAGTTACTTTAATAAACACACGAGACTTTTCTGCTTCTGTGAATTGTACATCAGAACCATACAAACCTCTATAGTTACGGTAGGCTCTTAGCCATCTCTGTTCGTCTTGTTCTCTATAATCATCTGCACGATTGTATCTCTCCATTATAAATGGAATTATATTTGCTGTCTTAGTGTCTGTAGTAGTAGTGTCTTCAGAATCTTCTAGAGATACTGCTTCACTCTCTACTATTATTTCATCATTTTCATCCATATTATATCCTTAATATCCAAATGTAGAATCTGCCATTGGCATAGAGTGTGTTGGTACACCTCTTGGGTCGTAATCAAATAAGCTAAATCTTGGTCTTGACATTATACCATATCTTAATGCATCATACAAGTGGTCTTCAGCTAAAGTATCTACATCCTCTGGGTTTTTCTTATCTAGTGGAATAGATGGTAATTGTGCTGTAGTGTTACTACATGTGTTAAAAAATACTAGTCTTGGCTCTTCTGTAAACTCATCTATTTGTAAACGTCTGTGTATCTCATTCTTACCTGCTACACGACTACCTTTACTTCTATCTGACGGTCTCCAACGACAGCCTCTCATAATCATTTGTTCTGCTAGAGAAGGACCTGTATCTCCTCTCTTGTGCCATAAGGAGCTATCTAATACTCCGTATCTTATGCCACCATCTCCGTCTTCTAAATCTAGTATCATATCTGCCAAATCTGTGGCAAGGACTTTGCTAACGTAAAGTTCTCTGTAGACAATAAGTTGTTCAGATGGTGACACAGCAAACCAAAGGACACCAGACTTACTACCATAACCGTAATCACAAGCTCTAAACTTAACCCAATTATGTGGTACATCGTAAGGCTCAATAACGTGCACATTCCTATCAAACTCAGTAAAAGCAGCACCTTCCTTAATATCCCAATCGCCATCCAATAATTGCCTTCGTTGCTGTTCAGGTAATGATAAGAGCATGGCTTCGTAATCCCCCTGCTCTGCAAGATAAGGATTGTCTGATAATCGTGCAGGGATAAATCTCCTTTTGAATAATGATCTTCCAGCCTTCGCATGTCCTGACGGATACTTAAGCACTTCTGTTGTTTCAATATCTGTAGCATCAAATGAGTTTCCATATGGAGCTGGGTCAATAAACATTTTTTTAACCCAGTGATGACCCCTGCCTCCCGGATTTGTTGTTGCTCTCATAAATATAGGTAAGTCTTTTGCTACTGACCTCAATCTAGAACGCATATAATTCCATGCGTATGGTGTTGCCCACTGTGTTAACTCATCAAAGCCTATCCAACTAAAAGCTAAACCTTGATACCTTAGTACATCGTCATCTCTATCTAAATAAGACATCCACAACCTAGCACCTGACGGTGCAACCCACTGCATCTTTCTTTCTGACCATTTAATTCCCGGAATAATCTTTGGGTATATTTCCTGTGACTTAAAGATCAACTCTCTTAATTCTTCTGTCGTGTGTCTTAGTAGTAGTCCACTAAATGATGGGTGACTCATATATCTCAATGGGTCTGCTAACATGGCATAACTCTTGCCACCACCTGCTGAACCACCATATAGTACTTCTCTTTCACCAGCTGCTAAAAACTCTGTCTGAGGTCCTTCGTTGGGTTTAAAAATAATATTGTGCTTCTGCTCAATAGGTATTTCTGTTATACGTTCAACTTCTTGGACTTTAGACTCAAGAGTAGGCTTTTGCACCGGTTCTTTCTTGCTCAATTTCTTTCGCCTTGGAGATCGCCGCTTCTGCATACTCTGCCCACTTGCGTAGGCTTCTAGCTTGGTTCTTACGTCTTTTTTCATTCTGTAACCTTTTTCTTAATCCTACGTGTGAGATATATCTATCTGTTTGCTTTGATAGCCAATTAGCTACTTGGCGATAGGAATACTGCTTCACATATTTTCTAGCCATTTCTAATTTATCTAGTTCGTCTTTTATAGGATTAAGTGTCTCAGGGTCTTTCTCATCTTGTATGTAACCAAAAGGTACTGTTCTAGCTATGCGTGGTATTCTAATCCACTCGTCATCTTCTTTTAAATCTGTTGGTTGGGGTAATTCCCAAGTTCCTATACTTCTATTATTCATTACTTCTTTTTACGGTTGTCTACAATTTTAACTGTATTAACATATTTCTTTTTAGTAGATAAACCACCCGCATACTTTTTAACAGGCTCTGGGTCTAAAGATATTATGTAGCTTCTTACTCCATCAACGTCTTCACGTTTTACATAATCAAATTCTTCTTTTCCAAAATTTTCTTTAATAAAAGGTCCGTATTTTTTTAAAAGAAGCGACTTACTCATTTTACCGTATTCCATTTTATTCTCCTCGGTTAACTTATTTATTATTCATCTTCTGCTTGTACATTCTTGACCGGCATAAGCATAACACCACCCGTAGACTCTACTTGCATCTTCTCTGTCTTCACTAAGCCTGTTCTATC
>Ga0208899_1003205_pt1 | contig 10645 bp, 18 predicted proteins | sample VirMetDEL_Nov_24_FD_184518 | JGI IMG/M metagenome (GOLD analysis project Ga0208899, IMG submission 184518) | Aqueous microbial communities from the Delaware River and Bay under freshwater to marine salinity gradient to study organic matter... | ecosystem: Environmental > Aquatic > Marine >...
CATAACACGCCGACCATCGATTAACTGCAATAAATCAGTTTCGTCGGTATCAACCACTCTTAACCGAAAATCAATCATAATTAACAAACTCTAAATACCCGGTCACGCCGTCATCGCGTAACTTTCTTAAACGCCGGTATTCTTCGCGGTAATGCTCCGACATTTCTTTTTTATCTGCCTTGGAATATTTAATTCGAGAGTCGTTGACGCGCTCCCTCAACAGCTCCATATGCCCCTCTCCTAAATAATTATTTAACCAGGCAATAAAGTGAGGTGGGTTTTCGGTGAAGTAACGATGCTGATAATGCGTGAGCGCAATGGCGTTCATGCCGTTCCAACGAACCGTTTTATTGCGTCGACCATAAATATGACAACATTCGAGCCCCTGGCATTTGCCTTTAATCTGGCCTTCATCAAAAACTAATTGTGTTGATTCGCACGTCCAGTTAGATCGCTCTCTTATGCACAAAGAAAACCAGTTATCTAAGGCGTCGCGTTTAATCATGATCTTCTTTGATTGGCATTAATAGAACGCCAGACGTCTATGCCCATGATCCATTGCTCACGTTGCAAATGAAGTAATGTTTTCTCGTACTCGGCAGCACTTAGTTTTTTAACGGCAACTTCGTACTCAGCAGAAATCAATGCTTGTTTCTCGCGTTCGGCAACGGTGCCACCGTTCGGCATGGCGGCTGCTTTGGCTATCTTTAGCCCTTCCTTGGCAGCAGTATAAACTGCGCAAGCATTAGCATAGGCGTGGTCTGACTCACCCAGATCATTTAGCCACTTCTCCACCATTTTCTCGTTTGGTAAGGACACTTTTTACGTAACTCTTAGCTTCTGGCAATCGCCAAAAGTTCTTGTGAATGATTGCATTTTCATAGACTAAATAACTCCATTTATCAGTAACTTTTCCTGCAACAATCCGAAAGTCGCCTTTTTCCAGCACATACTTATCCACCTTTCTCCAGCGTTTGGATGATGTTTTTAAGGTGTTTGAGGCCATTGGTTTTTTGTTCCGGCGTTCTTTTTTCTGTCAGAGCCACGACGTTGCTGTGATATTTAGGTGTTACTTTCTTACAAGCCCTTATAAATTCGGGGAGGGAGGGGGGAAATTTGTGGTTGTTGTCAATCAATTCGTCGATGCCGATTGTTATTTTCTCCACCCCCAATTGATATAATTTTTTTCTCCAAATTTGAGAAGGCTCGTTGCCAAACTGTTTAGTCCAGGCTTTGCCGTATATCTCCTCCATCGCGGACCAAAATCTATTAGCTATTTGTGTGTCTGTTACCATTTTTTTCCCCATAGTTCACGCCCGTCCTCGTCCGAAAATCCTTTATCATCCTGTTTTATCTCCGTCTGCTTTCGGCTGACATTGGAGGGATCGGGCCTAGCTTTCGCTATCTGGCTTGCAACCAGCCAATCCGGAGAAACTTTCTTGCTATACCGCTCGTTCCTGTGCGGCTCTGAGATAAACGGCCCAGTCCTGACAAATTTTTTAGACAGCGATCCAGACAGACGAACCCTCTCGCCGCCGACCTGTATTGCGTATGCAATAAGTTTTTGCTAGCTCGTTTCGTCGCGCACAAACAGTTGAAACCAACATTCCCGTCGCCGCCGCGATTTCATTGTTAGTTGCTCCATGTCGCTCACATTTTTTTATGTAATCGAAAACGCGCTTGCGTAAATTTTTACTCTTAGGCTGAATAGCTTTAGCTGCCGCCCTACTAGTATCGCTAGAACGTTGAAATGGCGCTGGTTGTTCAAATAATCCAATTTGCAGGTTCTCCATAACCTTTCTCCTTTTGAATACAAATAAAAGTTGTATTGGTCAAATTAAAAATACCAATAAAACATTAAGTGTGCAACTTTAAATATTAGGTATTGATTTTTTATTTGGTTTCGCGTAGATCTTAAGGGGTAGTGAAAACCGGCTGAGGGGTCAGCCAACAAAGGGAAAATTATTTATGGGTAAACTCAACATAGCCATGTTGCGTCAATTGATTGTTCAAAAATTTGGTACAGCCAAACAATTTTGTGAGATTTATGGGATCACAGAAAATGGATTGCAAGGCTGGTATAAAACTGCAGAGCTCGCTGATAGTAAAATCGACCGAGTAGCTGAACTGCTAGGCGTTGATTCATCTGTCATCAATCAAAGCAGTGGCACTATCGATGCAGATCAGTTTATGGCGACATTGAAAGAAATCAGAAAAGTAGCTGAACGAACCGGAGCAGATCCGTTGAGCGATGACATGATCCAATGGGCTATTTTTTGTATGGCTCCTGGAGAGACTGTCGCTGCAAATGAAAAAATCATAGAGAAAGCACTAAAGTTAAAAGGTGCATAGAAAAAGGTAAAAGAGAAATGAGTGTAGAACAAGATTTAAGCCATTTAATAGCGCAAATGTGGGAGCAATCAGCACAACCTGTTAAGTCAGAAAACAGTTTTTTTTCAAAGATAGCTGTTAATTTATTACAAGAAAGCCCGATGGGCCATTCATTAATTGCGCGTGATGGTACTATTATTTGGGTCAATGATACATATGCGAATGCGTTAGGATATACGCCGCACGAATTGATGTTCAAGAAAAACGTGTTCGATATTACCCACGATATTCCTGATGGTGATTTTTTGAAAAATCTCGAGGCGTCTTTTCGTTTTGGTAAAGTGCGACGCGGTCAAGGCAGGTACAATTGTTTTCGCAAACAATGGAATCACAAGAACGGCCAGGTCGTAACTGGTATTTGCAAATCCAATGTTTTTACCTTAGACGGTAATTTTTCTGCCATGATGTCTTGGATCAGCTTTGAGGAGCGAATGGGTGAATATTCCGAAATAGCACAAATTCGCAAACGTGACAAAGAGGCTGTAGAAATTGAGATCTTTAAAGCTGAAAACCGTATTCGAGAGCTAAAAATTGAACACGAAAGGTTAAATTAATTCAAAAAAAACCTAATGTTTTAGGGCATTTCTGCGGATTTGCCCTTTTTTTTATCTATTAATCCAAATTACAGTTGTATTTATCATATTTTTAAGATTATTATACTAATACTGATTATTTATGTATTTATCACATTAAAAAAGGTATTGATATGAAACCACTTCATTTTTCCCCAGAATTAAAAATTTATCATTATAAAAAACCAAATCGCTATTTAACAAAAATCGCTGTTGTCTTGCTTATCAGCTCTGTCATTATTTTAGGAGAAACGCTATGAATTATTTAGAACACAATAATTTAATGGAGCGAGAAATATTCCAACTCGTTAGTAAATACAATTCCAAATACTGGTCTGATTTAGACGAGCGATGGAAAGAATATTTATACGGCTTGCACGCCATCATGGTTGCAGATCCGCGAGATATTTATGTTGAGTCAGATAACGAAAACGTCATTGATATTTTGAAGCAATTAGCGAATGGCGACACCAGTAACCTTGCCAGGCTGCCATCGTTGTTGCGGGCAAATAAAGACGCCTACTACGAGGCCGAGATAGGGCGGGCATACGACGATCAAGTTAACAACCACGAACAGTATTGCCAGCAATGGTATGGCGATTTCGATGATCAAACCGACATGGCCTCATCTGACTACGAAAATTTGATTAAGGAGATAGCGTAATGGAAGCTGAAAAAAATAACATTACCGAGTTAAAAGCAAAAGCAGAAACTTTTGATGACATATTTAAAAAGTTATCTGCTATTGACGTTTCAGAGTTCACCGCTTTGAAAATGGGTTTAACGTATTTGACTTGGAGCCAAGCCTGGCAATTTGTTTTGGAAAATTACCCTAACGCCATTTATCAATTTGAGGATTTTGATGGCGTGCCATATTTGCAATATCCAGATGGTTCAGCCGAGGTTAGGGTTAGAGTTGTTATTGAAGGCCATGAACGGCACATGTGGTTGCCTTGTATGGATAATAAAAACAACGCTATCAATCAGCCAAACAGTCGGCAAACAAACGATTCAAAAATGCGATGCCTTGTGAAATGTTTAGCTATGTTTGGTTTAGGGCTTGATGTTTATGGCGCAAAAGAAAGCATTGATTTAGAGCCAGAAAGTATTGGCGATATTGATGATGCGTTACCTGGGCCAGAAAAAGATGTGCCATTGCTTATTAATCAAACAGAGCGTGATATTTTGTCTAATTTAATAACGAAAGCTGACATTCCTGAGTCAAGAATTTTTAATCTTTTAAAAATTGAAAAACTGGATGAATTGAAAAAAAGCGATTATCAAAGTTTACTAAAAAAGCTGGAGGTGACCATTGAAAGCGCAAACTCTTGATCTTGAACAAGGTAGCCAGGAATGGTTGGACGCCAGGAAGCAACATTTTTGTGCTTCCGAGGCTCCGGCCGTCATGTCGGTAAACTTATACTTTCCTCGTAACCCAACTGAGTTAGCTAAACAGAAACTTGGTTATGTGAACACGTTTGTCAGCCAAGCGATGAAGGAAGGTCAACGACTTGAGCCAATTATCAGGCAACAAATTAAAGCTCAAACTGGGATAGGCTTTGTGCCAGCCGTCATGGTGAAAGATAAGTACCTGGCGTCACTCGACGGCATTAACTTGTATGGCGATATAATTTTAGAAATCAAAGCGCCGCAATCAAAAAACGCCATGGTTAAGTGGGCTATGGAAGGCCGCGTTATTTTGCCTCATCAATATCAGATACAACATCAATTGATGGTGTCCGGGGCAGATAAGTGTATTTATGCGGTGCGTAACCCTGAAGATGGCCAAATAATAACCTGCGATGTTTTCCCAGACCAAATCCTGCAGAAAAAGTTAAAGCAAGCGTGGGCTGACTTTCAGCCATTAATGGAGCTAACGGAAGATGAGTTAAAAACCAGCGAGCCGCTGCCGGATGATTTAGCGCCAATGATTGATGATTTTATAGAAGCCGAAGCCTTATTAAAGCAAGCTAAAAAACGCGTTGAAGAAAAACGAGCTGAAATATTAGCCGACCTCGATGCGTCTAAAAGCTATGAGAACGATAAAATCCGTATCTCTAGGCGGCAACGTAAAGGATCGTTAGATAAAACTGCTTTAGAAGCTGAGATTGATCTTAGCAAATACATCAAACCCGCAACCAATTACACAGTTTTGGAGGTGTTGAAATGAGTAATTATGACAACAATAACCAGGGAGCTATTTGGAAAAACGATAAACGCCAAACCGAAAAACACCCGCATTTTACCGGATCAGCGACGATAAATGGCGTTGATTACTATGTGAGTGCGTGGAAACGCGACTCTGAAAGCAACCCTAAAGCACCAGCTTTAAAATTTAGCGTTACGCCTAAAGATGCCCCCAAAGCGCCTCCAAAACCTGAAACCGACGCGCCTTTTAACGACGACATACCGTTCTAATGGCTGTTTTAGGAGAGATCGTAATGTGGTACGCATTGTTTTCAGTGCTGTTTGTTATATTTTTTAATTAAAGGACAAAAAACAAAAATGAGTAATTTATTTTTAGATGATGACGATTTGGCCGAATTGACCGGCTGGAAACAAAAGAGCAAACAGCGCCAACACTTGATGAATCTCGGCATCAAGTTTATTGTTAATTCTGATGGTCGGCCTAAAGTAACCAGGCGCAGCATCGAGCAAGCCGAATCGAGGTGGGAGAATGGGTAGGAAAAAAACTAGGACTGAATCAGGTCTGCCGCCGCGTGTTTATGCGCAGAAATGTAGCTATTACTACATTTCTTTACCAACTAAAAACAAAAAAGCACAAAAAATTAATCTAGGTCGTCTTGATGCGCCTTTGTCTGAGGTTTACGACGCATATTATAAAAAAGTTGTGCAAGCCCAGAAAAAAAACGAAACCTTTTGGGATCTAAGTCAGTTATGGCTTGCTGATGAAACCAACACCAATAAACGCCTTGGAAAACAATTAGCGAAGGGAACGCTTGATTTTTACCGTCGCCGCTTTAAGACTAAAACATCACCAGTTATGCTAGAGTTTGGCGATCTTTTTCCAGCCGATATAACAACAAAACAGCTTCAAATGTATTTACTTACGCGCTGGCAAATTGATTCAAATACTAGAAAAGTTAAATTGAATGACGACGGCGAACAAATCCTGGCGGCTGAGCAAGCTAATAAAGAAATAGGTGTTATGTCACAGATATTTGCTTTTGGTTGCCGCTTTGGGTTTTGCGAAACTAACCCAGCGCTCAATGTCAAAAAACACGAAATGCGCGCTCGCGCTCGCTACATCACTGATGAAGAATTTATAGCCTTGCACGATAACGCACCGCGATACTTGCAAATAATGATGGAGCTGTCGTATTACTGCGCCTTACGAAAATCAGACACACTTGCGTTGCGGCGGGAACATATTTTAGATGATGGCCTATTGTGCCGAGACGCCAAAGCTAGCGCCTCAAAAAAGAAAAGCGTTACGTCGCTGAGAGCTTGGACTGATGGTCTTAGAGAAACCATTAGAAAAGCAACAAGTGTGATCAGCCATCGTGGTTACATCGTTCATAAGAATGGCCGCCAGCCATCAAGAACTACAATAAATCGCGATTGGGCTAAAGCCAAAAAAGCCGCTGGTTTAGATTATGAGCAAGGACATGAATTGCATTTAACCTTTCACGACATTAAAGCTAAATCAATTTCAGATTTTGATGGGGATGATCAAGAAAAAACCACGTTTAGCGGCCACTCCAGCATCAAGATGATGAGAGTGTATTCGCGGAAAAATGAGCCGACTCGACGGGCTACTTTGACGCCTAAATTAACGCTAAAATAGCAATTATATTACCATTATATTACCACTATCGTAATTGTATTTTTATTAATACAAATAAATATTGTATTTTAAAAGATAAACCTTTTTAAAAACATAGGCTTATCAAAGACTTAAATGGAGCGGGAAACGAGACTCGAACTCGCGACCCCAACCTTGGCAAGGTTAGGACATTTGTATATAAATCAATGGCTTACGAAAATAATGGTAATACTTTTAGCTTTTTTTAGCGCTTTTTAAGCTATTTTTAGATATTTTATTACCACTTATCGACTACTTGCGACCACGCCATAAAGGTTAAATGTCAGCGCACTATTTACGCTAGTCCGCACGCCCAACGTGTCGCCGGGGAGCAACGTAAACCCTGAGCCTGAGCCATAGGCTTGCAGGGAATCACTAATGGAACCTGCGGCGATACTAACGTCCCAGGCTAATGCGTTGGACTCATCGTAGGTCGAACCGCCTACGTCATGGAATAAGCGAAAGGTAGCAGCCGAGCCGGTGGTGTTTGCTATTACGACGCGCAGGATTTCAGTTTGTATTACTGCAGTAAATGCGGCAGAAGCTGTTGTGTTCGAGGGCCGAACCTGTGCTAGTAGGGAACCTGGGGCTAGGCTCATTCGCTCAACTCTTCAGCACGCGCTTTTTCAAAATCATCCATTGCTTCTTGGATCTGCGATGGCTGATAAATGCCCTGCTCAATTAACGTAGGCAAAACACTATTTTTAAAAAACACTGGCGTCATACCTTGAAATTTCATTGCGCCCAAATAATTTGCCAAACGAGCTTTATTCATAGGATTTAAAGCGGAGGCAATTAAACCGGCAGCAACTGGACTATTTGTAGCACCATATGTAGCAGTTCCGCCTACAAGCCCTGGAAAGCTAATTACGTTGTTGCTTCCTACGCGACTTGCCGCTTGTTCTAACGGAAACCTCAAATCACTTAACAAACCATATTCTTTATTGAGAGCATCTATTTTTGGCACTCTTTCGCTAACAGCTTCTTTAGCATTTCGCGCTAAAAGAGAATATGCGCCTTCTTTTGGTTTTGTAATATCTGGAACAGCTTTGTCGTACAATTTATCGTAAACAGACTGTTTAAAATCATTCATTTGTTTTACAGTTATTTGAGCTGTATTTGCATCAACTCCGTCCAATAACTGCTCATTTTTTAGTTTTTCAACAATATCATCAATAGCTTTTAAATTGTCAGGGCCGTCTAATTTAACGCCTCGATACTTGTCTTTTAACGCTTCTAAGCCATCAAAAACTTTACTAAGCGGAACCATAGCATTTGGGCCGCCTTCCATTACGACGTCGTCTAAAACTTGTGTAATTTCTTGGCCAATATTTTTTAACCTCGCCGTAACTATGTCAACACTGTCTGCGTCAGGTTTCAAATTTCTCTTTAACATTTCTTGATTTAATATATTTTTATCTTCGAGGCCACGCGCTTTATTCACTCGAAACTTTGTGGCCGATTCCATTAGTTTTTCAGAAACCTTTTTAGGTGTAAGTAATCCTAACGCACTTTGTACTGTATTTTTTACGACGTTAGTAGGCGTTACAGCTCTAGCGGCTCCACCTAAAAAATCTAATGCTGGCGTTATAGGCTCAACAACTGTTGATGCAATATCGCTTTTTTTTGCGCCTGGCACAGTTACGCCTTTTTTAAGTAAGCCAAGCGGTGAAAAATCCATTAGCGTAGTTACCGGCTCATTAATAAGGCTTCCATAAACATTAGATAATAAACTTTGATTCGGATTGTCGCTTGGCGCGTATCGCTCAACATAACGTTCACCAACTGCCTCTGGATAAGCCTCGTAGTTTGGCATTCCCATAAACTCGCCAACAACGTCGCCAGGAATAGCTTTTTGCCCTAAGCCTACAGCTGTTTTTCCTAAAGTTTTTGCAGTTTCTAAAGGGTTAGTGACAGCCTCCGCTAAATCTGTAAGCACTTGTGTTGCATCGCTAGGAACATTTCTTACAGCGGCGCCCACGTCACCGATTGACGCAGGGCCGTATAATACTTCGTTAGTGTCCGCATCTATTACTGGCGTTTGCGCCGTAATGTTTGCGTCAGGTTGTTGCTCTTTAACAGCCAAAATAATTTTTTCTAATGTTTCCGACGTTGCCGCGCTAGCATTTTTAACAAAAATACTGCCATCTTTTATAGTGACGTTATAATTCATTGTTCATCATCCTCTAGAACATTAACTGTAAAGGAAACGTCATTCTTGTTATTTTTGGCGGCTTCTCTCATTTGAGGTTTTACTGCTTCTAATTTTGCGGCGTTTGTTATTGCCGATTCACGCAACAAAAATTCTGCGCTTATAAAACCTTTAGCCTGATATTCTTTTTCTATCCGTAATGCTTGTTGTGCTTTTGCATCTGCCATTATTTGCGAGGCTCTCGCTATTAACTGTCGCCCTTGGAGAGTTGTGCTTAACTGCGGAACCATGCCAATTAAAAATGCTAAATCGCGATCTGACATAGCGCCAGGCATACCGCCTCCATCTTGCGTGCCTCTATTAGCTATAGTTAATTTATTGCTAATTGTTTTAGCTAACTCTGCTTTTGCAGTGTCATCTTTAGTGCCAATCGGTAGTTTTAAAGTTTCAGTAAAAAATCTATTTATTGAGACGTCAGCTTCGGCAAGTGGGCCGCCTGTCCAGCCTGCTAACAATTCGTTAATCTGATTTAGATCGCCTGCCATATTTGCCGCGTTAATTGCAGAATCTTGAGCGCCTTGGTACAACTTAAATTGACGTTCCTGTTGCAGTATTTCTGATTTGTCTTGAAATCGTTTCTGAGAGCCTATCGTACGGTCTGTTATATATGTATTGTATTCTTCCGTCCCAGGAATATAACCTAAACCTGCTGCATCTTTTTGAGCCGTAGTTAAATCAGGTGTTGCCATCATATTTTGAAGCATTGCATTTTGTATGCTCGGCACGCCAGAAGTTAATCCCATTTGAGCTATGCTTTGAACAGGAGGCGGCACGTCGATTGTTGCAGCCGAGTGTATTGGCGTCTGCGGATCTACAATACCCATGCTTCTAGCTTGCATGTCAGCGGGTAACGTCGCACGCATATCGGCAGGATTGAACGGCGTTTGCATTTGCCCTATTTCCTGTTGCGCTCTCATTTGCATCGCTTGATTACGGTCTGCAACCATCTGAGGCCGATTCGCTACATTCTGAAAAAATTGTTGTGTCGCTACACGTTGCGCTTCCTGACGCTCTCTTTCTTTCGCCTGCTCCTCTTGCAACAAACGATTTTGTCGCAACGCATTAGCAGACAGCATCCCCTTTAGGAATGAACCAGGTTGATCAACTGGGGTTGCTTGCCCTGGCTGATTAGCTGACATTAAGCCTAAGCCGCCCATGACCAATTGATTTTCTGGTAGGCCGCGCAATGTTTGGCCTAATGCTTGTCCAAATCTTAATAATGACATTATTTTACGTCCTTTTTACCACGATGAAGGTAGTTTACCCACGCTTGTAGGCGTATCTAATTCTGTTAGTTGTGTATCTATATCAGCTTTTAGCTCTGCTTCTGTTTTATCTAAAGCTGCAAGCACCTGCGTCTTACACCAATCCTTAGTCAAACTGTTAAACGCTGTAAAGCTGTCTGCATCTGCCGCGCCTATATTTGCTTGTCCATAAGTAGACGCAGTGTTATTTGGGGTTCTTGTGTCACTTACGCCAGTAATTCGCCAGTGTATGGACTTAACTACGTCACTCAGCGAACCCTCCGTAGGTGCTGTATCTAGCTGTTCAAAGTTCCATGTGTATGTGTTAGCCATTATCCTGCCTCCAGTGCGGTTATTCTTGCTTCTAATTCTTGTATTGTTTTAACTAGCAATGGGACTA
>Ga0208899_1003208_pt1 | contig 10639 bp, 15 predicted proteins | sample VirMetDEL_Nov_24_FD_184518 | JGI IMG/M metagenome (GOLD analysis project Ga0208899, IMG submission 184518) | Aqueous microbial communities from the Delaware River and Bay under freshwater to marine salinity gradient to study organic matter... | ecosystem: Environmental > Aquatic > Marine >...
TGTAATGTTTCATACTTGTATCGAATACCACCACGCTCCAGTTGATGTGCGAGTTTACTTTCAAACCCGCTACGAAAACCGTTATTAGAAGTCCGCTGTCGTGACGGTCGCTTGTTCTTCTTCTTTGTTATCTTCGGCACTGAATACTGCGTCAAGGGTTTCACCACCGTTAGCTACAAATCCTTCTTCTTCTGTGAATCCAAAGGCTTCTGCTGCTACATTACTGACTCCACCATTGGCTAGTTCAATGACTTGTACTGCTTCAAGATCAAGTGATACGCCAAAACCAAGAGCAGGTGAGTACCAAAAGCTAGGACGGAAAGCTACATTCATCTTAGTTCCTCCCCATACTTGCACATCCTCTGGTAAAGGTTTACCTGCACTGTCGTACAAAGCAATAGATAAGGTGTAAGTTGTGCCGTCTGCTCTACGTCCTCCGCCTTTGCGTTTAATCTTAGCAAGAGTTGTACCGTCTGCTTGTTCCTCGAATGGTTTCTGTGCTTGCTTGATTTCTTTACCGGGGTTTTCGTCTTGTACTTTCTGTAACTCTTGCTCGTACAACGGACGGATAGCATTCTTTAACACCTCTGCTTGCTCACTGCCGACAACAAGGTCACAGCTCCATACTCCAAACTCAGTGTTGAATCTTTTATTAGGTTCATTCAAGTGGCAGTACTTAGCTGTTCCGCCTAACTTAATGATGTCGTGTTTCTTTCTCGATGGTATACTCATAGTATTATTTATTGTTATTATGTGTTTTTTATTAATGGAATACGTAAGAACATCTGTGTATTTGCGACACATCATAAGTGCCAAGCTGAGGCCGAGAGTGTACTTCCGTATCCTGTGTTATTGCAACCTCCTTACTCAACTCGTCAAGCAGGTCACGTGAAAAATATTCGTTGTAAGTTTTAAGCAGTAGACGCTTCATAGCTTTTACATTTGGTGCGTGAGAGCAGAAGCTATCATGTACAAAGCCCATGTCAAACTCCATCTGATCTGCTACCTTATGTACGACTGATGCGTCAAGGCTGTGTATGTAGTTAGCTATGAAAGCACGACGGATTCTTTTCTTATCTACTCCTTCTTCCTTTTTGATGTAGCACTTGTCAAGCAGTCCGTTCACAGCAGTCATGAACTCCACCTTCTTATACCTGTAGATAACACTCTTCACTGAGTAGCCGTAAGGTGTAGTCCATTCCAACGCTCCGTCCTTGTATAAATCTTTTAACCAACCCATCAAAGCCATGTGTTTAGGTAACAGCTTGTCCACCTCTTTGTTTATCAACTTAGCTAAGTAGCCAATGGCTGTAAGGTTCTCTCCTTTTTCAAAGGGTCGGTAGCTTTTCTCTACCATGTCCTCGTACACAGGCATCAGTACATCCACACTGTTATAACACCTAGCACCGTACGGACGAGCCATAACGATAGGCTTTGCAAACTTACGGCTGACTCCAAACTTGTACCAACCTGCAGCCAATGCATCCTTACTCCTGTCCTTCTTTAAAATATCTGTTACATTGTCCGCTACCTGTTGGTACATATCACCGAGCGGTGCATCAGCACACAGGTTTACTTGGCGGGCTGACTCCTCATCTCTCAACAACATACTCATCAGCTGTATACCGTTGTTACTAGCATCTTGATGCACGGGAAAGTAACTGGTGTACCCATAGCCTTCGTCCTTCCACTTCTTATACTCAAAGCAAAACGCCAACATATTCCACGGATCACTTGCTTCTGTCCACCATTGCTCACCTATCGGGTCGTCAGCACTGGCAAGTATACAAGACTCACGGCTCTTTGCCCAAGCTACTCGCTCTTCAAATGTACCCTTCGCACCAAAAGCATTAGCACCTGCAATAAGGATCCACTCAAAGTCTTCTTCGTCTACTATCTGCTCACCCTTTGCAAACAACAACAAGCTACGACCAAGGTCATCACTCTGTGGGTTAACAAAAGAAGGAAGCGGATAAACTCTGCCTCTGTAGTCTACATTGTGAGGGAAGTAAAAGCCGTCGGTTAAGTTCTTGAAGTAGTAGTTAGCTGTGTACATGGTCTTAGCTGTACGAAACCTTGCACCTCGGGTCTTTAGGTTTGCTTCAATAGCTCGTCGCTTGCGTGTCTTCCAGTCGCTTAACTCAACAGGGCACTCCCCTTCGTAGTAGTCCTCTATCTGCACCTCCTCATTGTGAGGCATACCGCCAAGTAACAGTCCCTCAGTCCATGACTTAGTAGCTACATCTAATACTTGCTTGTTGATCTGCCACTTCACCGACTGAATGTTGTTAACGCTGTTAAATATCTTATGCATATCACCCACATCACCTCGGTACTTAACAAAGGTAAGGTTCATCTCTCCGTCGTGCTTGTATCCTCCCACGTTGTTACCCTCCCACTTAGCAGGTACGTCAGGAGTAGCAAGATAGTGTGGACGCATAAGCTCACGCCACTTGTCAAAGCGGTTAAGCCAATCATTAAAGTTCTTACTCGGTCTTACGTGCTTGGTGCTGTGTCCTACTCGTGACTTGTGGTAGAACAATTCAAACAGACCGCTGTGCATCCTTACTTGTTCAAACAACCACATGCCAAGCGTTGCTTTATGCCGAGGAGTCCACAACCTAAAGCGTATGAAGTCACCAAACCTCTCGTGCTTCTCCTCCTCCTCAAAAAATACTTCCATCTGTGAGCGTCGGTTACCTTTTAACACCCGTTGCTTCTTCTTTAACAGGTACTTGTCCCACTCACCTCTGTGTTCTTCAAAGTAGCGACGACGGGCAACAGCTTCCACAGCAGACCCTACATTCACAGCCACCTCCTGCATCTTAGGAAGGCTGTCCATCATGTCCATCAAACACTTAAGAGTGATGTGACCGAGCTCGTACCCGTCAAAGTCCATGATAAACATGAGGAACAGCGGTGGATTGTTACGACGATGGCTGTAAAACTCAAGCTCCTTACACAAAGCCTCACCTACCTGTGGCACAACGCTACGCATCACCCGTCGGCAACTCTCTGTCTCACCACGTAAGCCGTTCTCCCTGTAAATCCGTTGAGTCTCCCGATACTTAGCAATACCGAAGTCTCTCATCTTCTTAAGCGTCTCGGTATTGTTACTAATATTGCTCACTCTCGGTTTCGTCGTTAAAAACAAAGTCAAAGCCAGTAATCGGTTTCTTCCTTGGTATATCGGTACGGACAACTTCACCATTCACAACAGAAAGCTCACAGTCAGCCCAAAAAGCGTCGCTTCCCTCCTGTATTTGCTTGCGTGTCTGGTAGTCTAGAATACTCCAGTCAAAGTCATGTACTACGTGTATATCAATCATCGGTTGGTACTTTTAAAACCTTCTTTAGGGATTCTGTCAAGAACTCAAACCAGTTTTGGTCACTTAATTCTTTAGTTGAGTACTTACGCTTGCAAGCAGGACATTGTCGTCTTCTACGGACACATAAGTCAGAGGAACGGCTATCTATAACATCCGTCTTGGTGTGGCATTTGAGGCATCTCATAAATCTTCGTTGTAAAGTATTGCGATCATGATCATAAACATCATAATCATCACTCCTAATCCTAATAAAGTCATTATAACTCCTCCTCTTGTTCTTCGGTTTGTTCGTCGCATATGTGCTCGTCCTTGTACTCTATAGGCATCTCCTCCTCGCAATGGTCACATATGTAAAGTAACGGGTAAGATTGCCATCCCATGAATGTATCAAAGCTCATGACCGCACCTCATCACCTTCTATCGCTATGACAGTATCTTCCTCATCCTTCACCATCTTTTCTTTGTAGAGTTGGAGCTGTAAGTATAACTCGAAGAATCGATGACCAGAGTCAAGCTCTCCACCAAATTCAGCGTTGAAGATGTGGAACATTAGTTCCTCGGTCATCTCGATAGGGTCTAAAAGTATCTCTTTATTATTCATAGGTTCTTTAGTTGTGTAATCGTCTGTTAAGCCCAGTAGGCAATCGCTACAGGTTTCTGACTCATTGTCTCTACCCTGTAACGACAGCCCACAATCTGGACAGGTTTTAGTCATCGGTTTGGTTTAGTTTAACATGTAAAAGCTTAAGGGTATCCTTGAAGCATTCCGACAAGTGTTCTTTGCTCATTGCCTCACCCTGAAATTCAGGATGACTCACACACTTCCACATAAGCTTAGGCAATGCGTGCGAGCGGTCACTCTCTAGGTAATGGCAGAAACGAATATCTCGCTTGCCATCAAGACTCTTTAATATAGTGGTTACTGACATGAGGACACCTCGCAACCTATAAACAGCTGCTCACCTAGCTGATCGACAGTCGGAATTTGTTTATCTGTACGCCATCTGTTTACTACCACCTCGCCTTCGATTGAATCGTCAAAGTAATAAAGATAATTCCCGATGGTGATATAACAGCATTCTACCGCTTCCATATCAAGAGCTGAATCTTTGCCTTTAGGTATTTCTATTTTCATAATGATATTAGTTTTTACTATTTAAACCACATAAGTATTCATAAGCGGTCATAACTTTGTATTTGTTTGTATTGATACGATCAGCAAGCTTTTTATTGAATAGCTCAAGGATAGCCTTGCCAGTTCTTAACTCGATAACAATGTAAGAATGATTCATAATGATATTTTAATTGGTTGGTTATTTAGATGATGATAAGAAGGCAAGTGGTTTTAAGCTGGTTCACAGGCACTGTAAAAGAATATAGCTTGCAAGGCACTATCATCAGATAACATAACAGCTTTCGGGAACATTCCATCAGCTTCTAATGCCTCACCTAATCCTATCGATTCAATAGTGTAGACACAGCCTTGATCGGTTTCCTCGATGTTTTCAATCAAGTGATCTGCTATCGCATACTTGCCTTTTACCCAGTTGAAAAGCCAGTCAGCCTCGCCATCGGTTAAAAGATAGCGTTCGCCATCATCGAGTTGGTAGTGGTAGTTATCGGTAGATGGATCGTCTTTAGCTTTAAGGGATTGTGAAGTGTGTATTTGTTTATTCATTTTGGTTTAGTTTTTATTTGGTTGGTTGGTTATTTAGAAGATAAGAAGGCAAGGTAAATCCAGACAAGGACACAGCTTAAAGGTGACAACAAAATGACAAGCAATTGCTTCCACTTTGTCCCCTTTGCTTCCCATTGGTAGTTGTCAGGGTTGAAAGGTGGCAAAGCTTTGGTTTTGTTAGGTTGAGCTTCTATGAAATTAAGTAAGGTTTGATCGGGTTTGTTTTTCATCTTGGTAAGCTTTTAGAAGTGTTGAATTAATACGCATTCATCTTCCCATGTAATAACTTGAGTATAATGAGAGAAAACATCTCGATAATCATCGTTAGTCTCACAAAACTCAAAATCGTCAAGATGTTTAAAATCTTCAATACATTCTTTGATGCTGTCATACTCAGTGTATTCACAGCAAAGAGCGATAACATCTAGCTCAAACTCAGTGCCACTGCCTGCCTCGCATTCTTCCATGTAGTTAAATAACTCTTTACGAGCTTTGACGCTAAACTGGCTTTCTCTGTTATAATCAGTGAATGCTTGAATGAAATCGTTTTCTGTTATTGTTTTTTTCATAATGATATATGTTTTTTGGTTTGTGTTAGTAATAAATAAAAACTGTTCAAACAATTGTCAAAAATACTGCATCTAGTCAAACTTTATTTTTAAGCCGTGCCATAACTCATTGAATATCAACTGAAGATAGTAAGTAATCATTTTTAAGCAAATACTACATCTTGTAATTTAAAGCGAAAAGGAGCAAAGATTGCGAAAAATGAAAACAAGAGTAAAAACGCATCAACGCATCATCATAATCTGATAATCTGACTTTGCCTTGTTGCAACTTACTTGCATTTAGCCGTGATCATCCCGGTAGCTCGTATCAATTAGACATAATACTTATTATACGAAGTAAGGTTCCGTTGATTACCAACGACTTATGACATCCTTTACACTGGCATTAACCGATCCTATAACAAAACTTAACCAAAGCCCCCGCCCCCTGTAGAAAAAAGCTAGGGTACCTTGGGGGTAAAAAGCGTCCGCGTATATAGCGTTAGCCCTTCACATTTTTTCAACCTATTTCGACAACTCCTACTACAGCTCTACTACCTACTTACTACCTACCTACTACTTACTACTGGAGCCACCTGTCAGATTCGAACTGACGACCGTTCGCTTACAAGGCGAGTGCTCTACCAACTGAGCTAAGGTGGCGGTGTATAGTGACCTTCGTAGTTAGAAGGACGGGAAAATGTCGGTGCTGCTGTCGTCCTCTAGGTCTTCGTCGGCTAAGAACTCCACACCAAAGTCTGTTATGAGGTCTAGCTTTGTTACTTCTAAACAACCAATGATAGTCTGAGCATTCAGATCAAACTCCTGCTGGAACTTGGCTACAAGGTTATTAAGTTCGAACTGTAAAGCATCAGTCTGATCGTTGTTATCCATAGTGTTGTTACGCTATCACAGGTATGTATTACTTGTAAACACTTTTATACATCGTCTGCTTTAATTTTTACCGACCACTTTTACCCTATTTTTATGTACCTCACTAACAACGACTTACAACTCTAAGCTTGACACTCAGCCTGTAATGGTTGTAACTTGCTAACATAGCCCCTCACGGCTTTAGTGAGAGGTCGTTATAACAAACGTTATAGTATACGCTTAACTGACAGATTGTAATAAGTAAAGCAACAGGAAGTAGGAGTAAAGAGTTACAATAGCTGTTACTACTCTTACTACTCTTACTGAGGTTTCTACAGCGATTCGCTTCAAAACCTACTTTAACGGTTACTCTTACTACTGCTCTTAATAACAAAGGTTTAAGGCGAGGTGTATCTATAGATATAGATCGATAGGAGGAGTAGTACTTTAACATACCTCTTACTAATACTTATGTATTTGTACTAACTACCACAGCACCTTTGTTATAACAGTAATAACATAAAGAGGAGGAGTAAGCTTTGTTATTAAGACCACAGTAACGCTTTGTTACCGCTAAAGCTTCTTTTGTGAAAGCTATCAGTAAAGCTATCTAACTCTTGTTGTAACAGCTCCTGCTTACGGTCTATCATGTTTTGATTAACATCTGCTGCCATCTGTTGTACCCAATAAGCTACAGCTATAGAAAGAGCGTCTAACCGGTCATCATGAGTAAGACTGTTCTTTTCTCTTGTTATCCTTGATAGTTGGTAAAAGAGCATATACTTCGTTTGTATCTCTATAGGGTAAGCCTGAGCAGACTTATAGTCTAATGTTATAACAGAGGGATCAAACACCAGTCTGTGAGCATTCATAACAGGTTCTAACACATCTACTATTCTAAGCTCCTTCTGTTTGTTATGTCTTACTTCTTCTATTGTTACCGGGTAAGTGGTACGAAACAGAGGTTTAATAAGTTCCATGAACATACCGTCCCCAAAGTTAGACTCTATGACTACTTGGTTAACTTTGTTATGTTTAGCTATACCGACGAGTTGTTGTAGGGTTTGTGTGTCGTAGCCTCCTCTCAGTCCACCAGCGTCTGGAACATACAGCTGACCGTTCAACATCTTCACCACAGCGTACCCCGTCTCATCCTTACCTCTACCACTAGGGTCAATAGATAACACAGAACCAGTGTACGGTATCATCTCACCTATTGTTTTAAGAGGTCGGTGGTAGCGGTCAGCCCGCAGTCCCACATTAGGTAGGTCTCTGTCAGCAAAGGTAGGATCAGATGTCCACATCACCTTCTCAGGAGCTACATCCACATCTACATCCATAACAATAAGGTCGTTAATCTTTAAGGGGTAACGGTCGGCATCACTCAACCTAGGATTAAGCATGAACTGCAAAGCATACCCTGTCCTGCCGTACGACATCTTCCGCTCTTCTAGGTCTATATCAGAGAAGCGTAGGGGTTCTGTAGTTGTACCTTCTGTCTCTGTTGATGTGTTATCGCCTATAAAGGGTGCTAGATCGTCTCCGTAGTGTGAGGCAAGGGTAGACACCTGTGGATACTCAGAAGGCCATATACGGGCGTTGTAGCCCCTGTCTCGTAGTTTGTTATAGATACTGTCTTCACACTGAGGAGTACCAAGGAAGAGGATACGGGAGGAGTCCAAGGGTTTAACAATAGCTTCAAACTCCTTTACTTGCTCATCCAGTTTGTCTCTCATGCCTTGTGTAGCGGAGTTGTTGGGTACTTCTATGTCGTCTGCTACAATGATGTCAGCACGAGACCCGGTAAGCTGTGACGATATACCCAATGATTTAACAGAGGGAGCGTGAGCAGCAGGAGCAGGGCCTACATCAAAAGCTATCTTACTGAATCGTTGGTTATCTGTTGGTATGAGTCCTTGAAGAATAGGTATGTCGTGTATGATTTTCAAGGTAAAGGTGGAGAAGTCATCTGCTCTGTTCTTACTGGCAGACACTACAAGGATGTTTAAAGTGGGGTCTAGCAGTAGCTGATGTACTACATAGGCCGAACATATCCACGACTTACCTACTCCTCGAAACGCCATGATAACAGACCTCTTCGGGCCGTGTTGCATATAGTCAGCTAGGTCATACTGCAAAGGAGTAGGATCAGGCAGGTTAAGATGCTTCCATATAATGTACAGGAAGTTCTTAAAGTTCTTTAGCTGTGGTGGTATCTCTACAGGTGCTTTCTTGTTCTTCATCGTTTTGTTGTAAAGTAAAAGAGTCGCCTCCGTTTATAGCAGAAGCGACTCCTTATTGGTGTATGTAATGAAACAAAGAGTAGGTGTTATTTGCCGAGTTGCCGTTGAACCTCTGGGTCTTCTAAGAAAGGCAGAGCTTCGATTTTCAAATCATTTAGAGGAGTTCCTTCTTCGGACATGCACTCAACACGATTATCTTTAAGGAACTTAATCACACAGTTAATCAATGCAGGGTTGTACTCCTCGGTGGCCTTCATGAACTTAACAGCATCTGATAACAGATCAGCCGTCTGCCCATGCATCTTACCTAGTTCTTTGAATGACTTCATACGTTGTTATTTATCTCTCAGTAGCTGGTCATGGTCACCGAATCCGTTCATGTTGTTCAAGATTCTAGTAATCCACGAGTGTAAAAGAGCCGAGGTGCTGACACCCAAATCTGATGCGATGCCAGCGACCTCCCTCTTTTGTGAGCTAGTGAGACGAAAATTAATCGGAACTAATGTATCCTTTTTCTTTTTCGTACTCATTGTTAGCTAGTTATTGTTTAAGTCTTACGCCATTGCAGCTGTAAAGTCAGCCAATGAACCAAGATTGTTACCGTCTCCAAGAACAACGTCGTTTGCTTTAACGTCGATCAATGTAGCACTTCCGTCGTCTCCACTGATGTCAGTAGAAGTAGCACTGGCTGAAGTTTTGTAGAAAGCAAACTTGTCTTCACCTTCGTCGTATACAGCAGCGATGTTTCCGTCGTCGGAAGAACCACGCTCAATGATAAACCCAGCGTCGTTACCGTTGTTAGCACTTGAAGCAGCTCCGTCATTGAGAAGCATGATAGCGTCTTTAACTTGGGAGTTAGTTGTTTCAAGGGATGTTGTTGTACCTTGAACAGTTAAGTTACCGCTAAGGACAAGGTTTGTTCCGCTTACGTCTCCTGTGAAGGAAGCACCACTAAGGTTAGCTTTAGCAGCGTCAAGAGCAGATTCAGCAGCACGGGCTGTCGAAGCTTCGGAATCAATGTTAGCTTGAAGAGTCGTGTCAGCAGAAGCTCTAGCTGTAGCCTCACCACTAACAGCAGCGATACGAGCAGTTTCTTCAGCGTCGATATTGGACTGTAAAGTCGTATCAGCGGACGCACGGGAAGCAGCTTCGTCGTTGATGTTTGTTTGAAGCGTGGAGTCAGCGGCTTGACGGGCAGTCTCTTCAGCATCAATGTTGCTTTGGAGGGTAGTATCAGCGGAGGCTCTGGAAGCAGCTTCTGTGTCGATATTACCTTGCAGAGTTGTGTCAGCAGAGGAGCGAGCGGATGCTTCACTATCAATGTTTGACTGAAGGGTTGTATCGGCAGATGCACGAGTACTTGCTTCAGAAGAGATAGCGTCAGCGTTAGTTTTGATTTGTGCGTCGAGAGCTTCGTCAGCTCCAACCAAAGTACTTACAGAAGTAATGTAGTTGGTGGAAGAGTTAGCGGAGTACGAACCACCTGCACCAAGACCTGCACCACTTTGAGTAGCGTCAATCTCGGATTGGAGAGCTGTGTCAGCGGATGCACGGCTGCTTGCTTCTGTGTCAATGTTACCTTGTAAGGTAGAGTCAGCAGCCGAACGGCTTGAAGCTTCGCTGTCGATGTTGGATTGCAACGTAGTATCAGCACTTGCACGACTGGAGGCTTCAGAATTGATGTTCGTCTGAAGTGTAGCCTCTGCAGCCAACGCCCGTGTTTCTTCTGCTGCAATAGCACTTTTGGTCGATTGACCAATTTGATAGAATATGGATGATGTATCTGGCATATTATTAGTATTTTGTTAGTTAATGATTAGAATAAAGCGTTGTATTTACGCAGTACCGTCGGAGATAATTTCTACCCAAGCAGTACCGTCCCAAACGATAATCTTATTAGTGTCCGTCTCAAAGTAAGCCTTACCAGCAGCTGGTGAAGCGGGACGGGTGGATGATGTAATTAAGTCT
>Ga0208899_1003209_pt1 | contig 10638 bp, 8 predicted proteins | sample VirMetDEL_Nov_24_FD_184518 | JGI IMG/M metagenome (GOLD analysis project Ga0208899, IMG submission 184518) | Aqueous microbial communities from the Delaware River and Bay under freshwater to marine salinity gradient to study organic matter... | ecosystem: Environmental > Aquatic > Marine >...
TACTACATGATATAACTGGCCCTCAACTACCACCGGGAATGGTAGGCTTGCCTCGTACACCAGATTATGGTGGTGGGTCTCCTAACCCAATTCAGCGGTCTCCATTTGCATCTATACTCGCTTCTAGATTCGGTGGATTCGGAGGATAGTAATGGCACATACGGTAGTTGATGATTGGAAGATTGTACCGCGTCTGATGATGCTGGCTGTGACTGTCCTTACCTATAAGGCAGTTCTTTGGTTTATGACACTGCCCGATCCCACAGTTGCTCAGTCAGGTCTGGTCAGCGTCTGCATGGGCGCACTCACTGGCTGTTTCGGCATCTGGATGGGTAAGGAAGCTAAGACGACTGTAACGCAAACACAGACAAGCTCTAAGGTGGAGTACGATGTGGACAAGTGATGCCATAGTTACTCACTTGATAGTGAAGCTACTTGAATTTGTCCTTGGCGTTGAGATGACCATGTATGGGAGTGTAATGGTATGATCCAAGCATTGATAGGGCCGATAGCTGAACTAGCGGGTGGATGGCTCAAAGGCAAAGCTGATGCACAGGCTGCGGCAGCTAATCTCAAACTTGTAGAGGCGGAAGCGAAAGCTACCATAATGAAGAGTGCCGCTACGTCAGAAGCCGATTGGGAGCGTCTGATGGCACAAGGTTCGCAGAACTCGTGGAAAGACGAGTGGTTAACAATACTATTCAGCGTACCATTGATCTTATGCTTCCTACCATTTGAATGGGCAGAACGTGCTGTCACGAATGGGTTTGCGGCACTAGAGTCTATGCCTGATTGGTATCAGTATACATTGGGTGTTATCGTGGCTGCATCTTTTGGTGTGCGATCAGCAACTAAATTCTTTGGCGGGAAGAAGTAGTGGAAAACATTAAGCTGCCCATAACTATCATTGGAGTCATCATCTTGCAGATTGGTGGCTTTATTTGGTGGACTGCGCAGCAAGCGGCAACCATTGCTGACTTAGAGGAAACAGTCAGTCAGCTTAGTTCTAAGATGGCTATTGAAGATAACGTCAATCTCAAGCGCGATGTAAAAGATGCGTTTATGGAAATTGAATATATATGGGATGAGATTGATGAACTCTGGGACGATCATGAGGGACTGGCAATGACTATTGGTGCAATCACCGCACTACAGCAGCGTGTAGCTGTTTTGGAAAATGAACTTAAATACATTACTCGTGACCATCAGGGTATGTTTGATATGAAAGGGAGTATGAACTAATGCCATACAAACTAGGAAAAGGTAGCTTGGCAAAGCTAGAGGGCGTAGATGAGCGCATGGTTGCAGTTGTTAAGCATGCCATCGGGGTAACCAAGCAGGACTTCTCTGTGATTTGTGGACTCAGAACCATCGAAGAGCAACGCGAATTGGTAGCCAAGGGCGCGTCAAAGACTATGAAGTCTAAGCATATTGATGGATTGGCAGTAGACCTTATGGCTTACTGTTCGGGGAACAGATGGGAACTAAATTTGTACGATGAGATCGCTGATGCCATGAAGAGTGGCGCAGAAGCGTGTGGTGTTAAAGTATGTTGGGGAGCATCTTGGGCTGTAAAGGGAAGCAGCTACCCGTATAATATAGCTGAGTGGAATGGCTCTATGGAAGACGCTATGATGTCTTACACAGACCTTCGCCGCTCGCAAGGAAAACGTCCTTTCATTGATGCGCCGCACTTTGAATTGATCGTTTAAAGGATAAGTGCTAAAGTTCAATTGAACTTCTGGAGATTGTTATGGTTCTGCCCCTGTTATTTAGCTTAGGTCTTCCCGCATTAGCTGCGGCAGCCCCCGCTGGTGGGATACTTGCTACTCTTGGTGGCACTCTTGGCACTGCTGGTATGGCTGGGTTGGGTGCGGGCCTTGGGTCTCTGATACAGACTGGTGATATTGGTGAAGGCATCAAGACTGGCCTAACATCTTTCCTTGGCGGCAAGATCATGGGTGGCTTGACTGGTAGTGCTAGTGCAAACGCTATCAACGCAGGTCAAGGGATACAAACAGAGGCATTTGGTGAGCTTGCACAGCCTAAATTTTTACAAGCATTTCCAAGTCTAACAGAACAAGGTGGACTCCTTGCCTCACAAGGTATGCAGCAAGCTGCTGCGGGCGCATTTGCTCCGGGGGTTCTTCCCGCTGCGTTTCTTGGTCAAACCATGACTGACGCGCAAATGATGAACGAAGCCTACAAGAATCGTGCAGCCGAAGACGAAGACACACGTCCACCTATGCCGAACCCAATGCAGGTGAGCTATAACCCTGATCCTTATGCGTCAGGCGGTGGCGAAGGTCTTTACTTCCAATACACACGTCCGCCACGCAGAGATGGCTACGAGCCACAATACCCATACTACTATGCAGGTGGTGGCCTGATGGGTTTACGCCGCATGCAAGAGGGTGGCGAAGCCGAAGTAGATGAGATGATGGAAGACAACGGCATGAACGAGAAGGATGTCATTGTTGAGGCCATCGAAGCAATCAAAGGAATGTCTGAGCAGCCAGAGATAGCACTTGCTATGTTTGTTCAGAAGTACGGTGAGGACGCACTACGCGATCTTGTCGGACGGGTGCAGTCGGGAGAACTAGATGACACTGTCGCTCGTTTTGAGGAAGGTGAGAAGGGAATGGTTCGTGGGCCGGGCGATGGTTCTGGTGTAGACGACATGGTTCCTGCAACACTTGAAGGAGAGCAAGATGTTCTCTTGTCTGATGGGGAGTTCGTTTTGAGGAAGAAGACCACCGATGCTTTAGAGAAGGCGTATGGCGGTGGATTCCTTGATATTGTTAACCGTGCCGAAGAGGAAGCTCCAGAGAAACTTCAACAAATGGTGGGATAGTGAGAGTTAGCTTGGTGCCGACAGAGGCAGTAGGCCATGTATGGAAGGATGTTGATAGAGTACTAAAGAAGGCGGTAGCCACAGTAGATAACAAAGCCAAAATGATAGACATATTAGACGGCATTTACGATGGCACTTACGTTCTTTGGGTTGTGATGGATGAGCAAGATGATGTAATTGCTGCATTCACTACACGGCTTATAGTATATCCTCAACGGAGAGCCTTGGCTTTAGACTGGGTAGGCGGGACGCGCATGAAAGAATGGGAAGATCAGTTGATCGACACTATGCGCCGATACGCAAATGAGTTAGACTGTAGTCATCTAGAAGGCTATGGACGGAAAGGTTGGGGTAGAGCTTTGAAGAAATATGGATTCTATCCTGAGTACATAGCCTACCGAATGGAGTTATAAGATGGGCAAGGGCGGTTCAAAACAAGTCGCTACGGACACTACGCAGCGCACAACAAACCTACCTGAGTACGCTGATCCGTACTTTCGTCGGATGCTGCAGGGTGCCGAAGAATCCCTTATGCCATTTCAAGATGACCTGAGTAGCCCGATCTACGATGACGCAGGTAACATCACAGGCTTTGGTCAGAAGTCCACTTACATGCCGTACCAAGGTGAGCGCATTTCGCCATCTTCTATGTATGGAGATATCCAAGCATCTCGCGCCATGACACGCGGTATCGCGCAGTCTGGTATTTCAGGTATGCCTCAAGCCCAAGGCGCAGCACAAGCAGCTATGGGTATTCAGTCAGAGGCACTTGGTGGACTTCGTGGTCTTGCCGACTATCAGACTGGCGACTTCTCCATGTTCCAGCCGACATCTATGGTCGATCAGTTCCAGCAAGTTGATCCCACAAAATATACTGGCTTCCGTGAGGCAAGGTTTGATCCGTACTCAAACTTCCGCATGGCGAACTACAATCAATTTGCGTTCCAGCAGCCAGAACAATTTAGCTCTGGATATGCACAGCAATATATGTCGCCGTATATGGATGCAGTTGTACAGGAACAGAAGCGCGGTGCCATCCAAGATTTTGAACGAAGCCAAGCGGCTCGTGATGCAGCGGCGGTACAAGCGGGTGCGTTTGGTGGGTCACGTCAAGCTGTAGGCCAGTATCTGGCAGAAGAAGGTTTAGGCGAACAACTTGGCGGCATCGAAGCGATGGGTCGCCAACAAGCATTTGAGCAAGCAGCGCAACAGTTTGGTCTTGATCGTGCCGCTCGTATGGAAGCTGAAGCACGTCAAGCAGGTGAGCTTGCTAGAGTACAAGCAGGTCGCGCAGGTGAGCTTGGTCGTGTTCAAACAGGTGAAGCGGGTGAATTGGCTCGCATTCAAGCGGGACGTGCGGGTGAGATGGGCCGCGTACAAGGTTCGGAAGCTGGCGAACAGGCGCGTATCGATGATTTCCTTCGCATGGAAGCAGGTCGTGTGCAGGCTGCAAAAGCCGCAGAGCAGGCAAGACTAGACGCTCTAATGGCATCAGAGTTAGGACGTGTTCAATCAGGAAGGGAACAATCTCGTCAGTTTGGTGCAGGTCAGGGACTTGCAGCGTATCAAGCAGTTGGCAGCGGAGCGAGCAACCTAGCAGGACTTGGTGCAGGACTAGCGGGTCTTGGAGAACGTCAACGTGCAGCCGACATTCAGGGCGCACAGCTACTTGAAACAGTTGGTCGTGATGTCCGTGCAGAGGATCAGGCGCGTCTTGATCTGGCATACGAAGACTTCTTGCGTCAGCGTGACTACCCAATCACACAGTATGAACGCATGGCAGGTATCCTACGCGGTGTGCCAGTAACGCCGAATGTGGAGCAGCAACGCTTTGCAAGCTACAACCCAATTCAACAGGCACTGGGTGCAGGTATATCGGCTCTAGGTTTGTATAAAGGTCTAACGGCATGAACATAATTGAGTTACAGGACAGCTTAAAAGACTTACCAGATAGCGCACTGATGCAGGAAATGCAGATGCCTACGGGGACTGCACCACAGTTTCTTGTCCTGAGTGAACTTAAACGCCGTAAGCGCATGCGTGATGACTTCCAACGCAGACAGAATGCAGACATGAAGACAGTGGCAGAAGAAGTTGTCACTGCAGCAGGTGCGCCACAAGAGGGCATCATGCAGGTATCTCGTGCCATGAACCCAGAAAGTTCAATTGCACAAAACACAGGTATGGACACAGCAGTTCAGATGCCACCGACACAGGCACCCCAACCAGAGCAGCCTATGATGATGGCTGATGGTGGTGTTGTTAAGATGCAGCAGGGTGGCATTCCTATGTACACGCCTTTTGCAGCGGAAGCATTGCAAGCAAGACCCGGTGCAATGACTGGTGGTGCGGCTACAGCAATAGCAATGCTGCGTGAAAACTACCCAGAGCTATACGATCAGTACAAAGATAGTCCTGATCTTGAGCGGGTTTCCGCATACATGATGTCTGGAATGGTTGCAGAAACACCAGAGCTAACAGGTCTTGAGGAGCTTGAAACTCCATCACTGGGGCAGCAAATTAGCAGCTTCTTTACTCCATCATCACGACTTGATTTCCCAGTTTCCGATGAAGAGCGTCAGCGTATACAGGAAGAATCTCTGGCGGCAATACAAGCGGGTGTTGGTGCGGACTATCAACCAGAGAGCGTTCGCTTAGAGCTAGAAAGTGGTGTGGAAGTAGACCCAAGAGAGATTGTAGAAGCTCAGGTTACTAAAAGCCCAATCGACGAGAGTGTCTATGGTGGTCAGCCTCAGTACATGAAGAGACTACATCCAAGGGATACAGAAGGATACGCTCAAGGAACTGGAATGGGGGCTTTCCCACCAGATAGACTTCCACGGGATTTGCCTAGCGGTGAACAGAGCTTTGTAATTCAAAGACCAGAAGGTGCCTTGCTTCGAGGCACGTCTACAATGGGTGGTGACAGGCCACTTGGTTTAGATACATCTACATTCAATCAGTCTATCGATGTTCGGACACCTATAGGTGATGTTTACTCTGATCCTGCAAAGATTAGAGCGACTGAAGATGCAATGATGGCAGGTATTGGCTCTCTTGGTGGGCCAATAACTCTATCTGAAGCGGCTGCAGAGACAGCAGCGCAGCGTATAGAAGACCCGATCAGCACTCAAGTAGAGCAGCCCATGCTTGTTAATCAAATGGCAGATGCAAGGCTTGTGTCAGATGATGTTTCTCCAATGGAAGAAGAGCTTGCTCGTCGGGCAGAGATTAAACGCATGATGGAGATCAATGAAATTCCAGAGCCTTCTCCAGAAGCTGATCCAATCTCTTCTGCTCTAGTTGGCTTTGGGGCGGCGGGTGTCAGAGGTATAGGTTCAGCATTTGAATATGGTGTTGATACACTTGAGTCATTGATTGAAGGCGGCGATGACGCAGCAGTCGCAGAGCAGGTCACAGAAGCATCTACACTTCCCGAAGGGTTCCGTCTAGGTGATCCAAATGCACCTAAAGCAGAAGGTGCATTGTCATTTGGTGATCTTCTTCCAAAAGACACATCAACAGCCCCTGCGGGTAAGAAGTCTACATCTACATCAGGTGATACAGGTGGTGGCGTAGGTGGACGTATCGCACAGATGCTTGCTGATCGTGAGAAGAGTGCCGAAGCAGATAAGTGGATGGCACTTGCTCAGACTGGTATGGCGTTGATGGCATCTAAGCAGCCAACACTTGGCGGTGCGCTGGGTGAAGCAGGACTTATTGGTGTTGGTGCCATGCAGAAATCTCGTCAGCAGTACGACAAAGACATTCTTGATCTGCTTACACTACAGGAAAGATCAAGCCGCGCAGGTTCTAAAGGTGGCTTGACAGCGAGCAACATGATTAGCTTGATGGATGATCTGCGTAAATACAAAGGTGACATTCAGGATCGCATTGACGCTATAAACTCTCCAACAAATTTGATGGATGAGGAAGAGAAAGCACGTCAGCTAGAGAGCTTGCAGCAAGAGTTGTTCAGAACTGATATTGAACTTGGTACATATCGTAATGCTTTACGTGGAACTGGCAGCACTGGCAGTCAGTCATTTGATGTAAGTGGTGGATCACAATCTCAAGGTGGTGTAGGATACAGCTTAGGCACACCGACAAGTTAAGGAGATGACTCTTGGGCGTTATTCAGCAAGTAGGTCAGTTCTCTGGTAATCCATATTCATTTACCATTTCAGGCGATACACCGACTGAGCAGGAAGCTGCGCGTATTTCTCAGATACTAGATCAGCAAGAGTTACCTTATCGTCAGCGTTACGAGTCACAGTATGGTGGCATTGCTTCTCTTAGTCAGCCTGTAGAAGAAGAGGTTGATACCTCAATTGGCGGGGCGTTTCTTACTTCATTAGACCAACCTCTGGAAAACTTTGCAACAACAGCGAGGCTTACTGGGTTTGAGGGTACTGCAGATTTCCTGAGTGGTTTAACTGAGGCACCAGAAGGTTACGAAAGTGCCACTGAAAAGTTTTTAAATGAAGAGGGAACTGGTTTTAGATTTGGATATGCACCAAGAGCTGTTGTTGAGCAAGCGGGACAGTTTGCTGGCTCTTTATTATCTAGAACTGCGGGTGTTGGTATTGGTGGATTAGTTGGCGGTGTTCCCGGTGCTGTTGTTGGTGGTATCTCTGGGCCTGTACTTTTTGAAGCAGTTCAATTGCTTGGCCCGATTGCACAAGAACGCGCCAGAAACAATGGTCGAGAAGTTCCAAACAGAGATGACTGGCTTGGTGCCTTGTCTAGCTCAAGTGCATCTGGTGCATTAAACGCGATAGCACCCGGAATGTCTGGGTTTCTTAAAAAAGTTGTTGTCGAAGCAGGCACAGAAGGTTTGCAGTCTGTTATTCAACAGGCAGGTGAGACAGCACTTACTGAGAAGGGTTTAGAAATTAAGCCCAAGCAAGCCATTGGTGAAGCAATACTTGGCGGTGGTGCAGCGGGTGTTATCTCTGGCCCAATAGAGCTAGTTAAAGGCAAGCCGCCAAAAGAAAGTGATATTGAACTTGAGCAAGACCTTCGTGAGTTTGAGGACGAAGCTCGTGAAAGATTAGGTTACTCATCACAGATTAGCCAAGACTTAGCCGCTGACGCAGAGGCTCAAGCTGAGGCAGCTATCAATTCAGAAAATCCTGAAGCAAAGCAGACCCAAGAAGACCCGATGTCTTTCTCTGAGATAACAACAGAGGAAGAGTTCGCCGATAACACATTTAACAAGGCTCAGTATGATCGCGTACTTCAGCAGGTAAAGGCTGATATAGAAAGAGCGAAATCCCTTAGCGTTACTGGCATTCATCAGAATGTGAAGAAGGACATCAAGGACACAAAAGTATCTCAAGTCCGTGACATCATGGGTGAGCTTGCTAATCGTGGCTATCTTCAGGCAGAGACACAGCAGCCAACTGTAAGAGATCGTGCAACTGGTGTTCGATACACACCTGCACCTCAGTATCAGGCTACTCGTAACATTGTCCCGCAATTGAAGACACCTGATGTCTCTTATCGTCGGCAGATTGATATCGCTAATGAGGCGATAGCCAAGAACAACAAGATCATGGAAGACCTGAAACTTGATCTGGATTCAGTGCGCCAATACGGACGTGATCTCCAAGGTAGACGTACCAGTGAGAACGCGATCAACTACGAGATAGACAGATTAAGTAAGCGTAACGCTCAGTACAATCAGGTAGTTGGTGATGCACAGCAGGGGCTGCAGCGTCTAGGTCGATTGCCGTATGTGCCTCGTGTAACACCTGAGTTCAACAGATCACAGAAGATCGAACGCAAGGTTGCAGCAGCCAAAGCGCGTAGCGTTGCAGATCAGGTCAAAGAAAAAGTTCAATCGAACAAACCTGTCTTCACACCTGCCCTAACTGAAAAGCAAGACAAGGTATTCAAGTCCATTCGTGAACGTCTTGATGGCTATGGATTGAAGGACGTGCGTCTGAATGCGGAGCAGGTCGTTGATGGTGGTGAGGGTTCTTACAACCCAACAGGTCGTGTCATCAGTTTGTCTATGGGGCTATACGATCCCAATCTTTCTGAGACAGAACTGTTTGACCGTGTTGGTGAGGTTCTAGACCACGAGACTACACACGCTTTGAAGGAGATGAATGTCATCACTCCTAGTGAGTGGAAGACATTGACCAATGCAGCATCAAAGCTGAAGTATACCAAGGTCAAAGGCGGTGAAGCGCAGCAGCGTAAGTACTCTTACTTAGATCGTGCCAAGCGTTTGTACTCTGATATGGATGCAGAGATACAAGCTGAAGAAGCTGTGGCTGAGATGTTCCGCGATTACAACGCTGGTCGCCTGAAGCTAACGGGAAAGCCCAAAGGTTTATTCACCAAGATTAAAAACTTCTTCAAGTCTGTCGTTGGCGGAACAGTAGACAATGGATTCACAGATGTGCAGAGCATCTTTGATGATATCGTTGTTGGCAACATAGGTCAGCGTGAGCGCGGTATAGCAGCGCAGCAGCAGACAGAACCTGCAGCACGTCAGTCTCGCATCTTCGCAACAGAAGAAGAGATCAAGCCACTACAAGAAATCAGAATGCCGATTAACGTAGCGGCACCTAACGATCAGGTTCGTGCGGATATACAACGTATGACCAATCAGAACCGCCCAGTTGTTAAGCGTCTGATCAAGCGTATTGATGACAGGTTTGGCACTAAGTCTGGTGACAACGCCAAAGACTTATCAAAGGTAACACAGAAGGCTCGTCGTCCTTCTATCCTAGCAACAAAGCCTTGGCATGATGTATCACACATTCGGGATAGCTATCGCTTCAAGACAGTCATCCCAGACTTCCGCGATGTACCTGCCATATTTAACGAGCTTCTAGCTGAGGGCATTGAGTTAGTTAAGATCGACACAGGCAAGTTGTTTAGACCAAAGGAATGGGGATGGCGCATCATTGCGTTTGATCTACGCATGCCAAATGGTCAGCTTGTGGAATGGTATCTGCCACTGCAAGAGCTTGAGGTTGAGAAGAAGTCTCGCGGTCACCTGATCTTTGAAGAGTGGCGCAACAAGACACAAGAAGAGTTGTCAGCGCAGCGTGATGATTACTTCAATGCTATCGCTCGTAGTTATAGAAACTACAACGATGCATTCAACGCTGCACTAGATCGTATGAATGTATCTGCTCAGGAAGCTGAGGCTTCTTGGAGAAGTGCTGAAAGCTCATTGCTTGATGCTGCGCGGAATGCACGTAGATCATCAGGCGTTGGTATCTCTTCAGCAGCTACATCACCAGAAGGCATTATCACTCCTTCAGAAGTCCGTACTGATGTCGAGCCATCAGAGTTAAAGATTAGTGCGCGAGAGGAGCCATCCTCTATCAGTGCAAAAGGTTCTGCCATCTTATCTACCTCCGATGACTATGTTACAGATGTGCCAGTTGAAGAACAAGTTAAGTTCTCAAGACTGCCTCGCTCCTCTAGTGTATCAGGTTTGCAGAACTTTATCAGGAATAATCCTGAAGGTTTCACCATTGATCCTGTCACTATGGAACCTGCATCTGGCGGGTTCGTTGTTGCACCTCTCAAGGAAGCAGAAATAATTGTCGGAGAGACCTTGCCAGAAGAGGTACTATTAGGCTATATAGAGGATAATAAGGATATTTCTGCCGCTGTCAATAAGCCAGTCTACCTTGGTGGGTGGTTCGATAGTGACTCTCAGCAATACTTCTTAGACAACACTCTTATACTGCCGACTGCAGAAGAAGCATTGTATATCGCTGAGGCTGCAGACCAACTGGCTATCTTTGACCTGA
>Ga0208899_1003210_pt1 | contig 10637 bp, 3 predicted proteins | sample VirMetDEL_Nov_24_FD_184518 | JGI IMG/M metagenome (GOLD analysis project Ga0208899, IMG submission 184518) | Aqueous microbial communities from the Delaware River and Bay under freshwater to marine salinity gradient to study organic matter... | ecosystem: Environmental > Aquatic > Marine >...
CCCTCGCCAACCATTGGCAGCGGATCTCGACCTTTTGCTATCTCTTTCATCTGCATGGCAAACGCAGCCGCCAGTGTCGCGCTAACTGTAAACGCTCCCAGGTAAACCGCTTTGTTCTTAAACCCGGTTTGGGTTGCTCCGCGCATTAGGTGCGTATTGAACAATGTAAAGCCAAAGTTCTTATACATTGCGGTAGATCTGAGAACCTCCCCGGCAAATGTACCCGGCTTAGTGTTCCCGAGCAATGTACTCTTTGCCCTGGTACTTGCAGTTGGAACCGCAAAGTCGGACTCAGAGTTTACCATCCGCAGATAATCTGTAGCGACCTGACGCGCCAGGGAGGGATCGATATCCGTCCGGGCTTCCAGATCTGTCGGCATGATAAACGTAGCACCGTCCTCGTTTACTTCTGGGGTGCTGCGAATAATGTCCCACTTGTCAGATCCAATGCCGTAGCTATCCATCATGCGTTGAAGCTTGGGATCTAGCTGATCGAATGTCTTGCCAGCATTGTCTGCCACCGTGCCGAACACTTGCATCCCAAACGATAGGCGCCCGGCTTGCGTCCAGGGAGATAGCCCAGAAACCCGCATGATAACATCTGCCATGCGTCTTGTAATCTCTGGCCCATTTACTTCACCGACATATCGAGCTTGCCCGGCGGCCATAGTTGTCCACATATCAGCAACCAATCCAGCCCGGGCAGCAAGCTTGGTTCTCTCCGTCCCCTTCAATGGCATCAGAAACTTGATATAATCATTCAACACCTTGGTTTGCGGCAGACCATTAAATGCCCTGGTAAATCTGTTAAAGTTGATATCGGTCGGGGCAGCAAGCAATGTTGTAGATCCCAGGAATGCCGAGTGAATATTGTTGCGTACACCCTCCAGGGCATAAGCCCACATCTCGCTCCCAGGTGTTTGCGCTTTATCAGATACCCAATCATACAGAACATTCATTCTGTTCTTGGTCACAGATAGCTGGTTCTGCAAAAACCGTTGCTTAGTCGGCGTCTTGCCTTCCATGCGCTTTAGCATAAAATCGTCCAGGGTGTCCTCGAGAAACCTAAACCCGGCGTTAGGGTTTGGCCCCAGGATCTCCATGATAGCGATGTCCCGAGACATAGCATCGATGTGGCCCATCATAATATCGAACGGCTCACCCATCCCGAACTTTTCATTGTACTGCATCCAGGAGTCACCGTCCTTGAACACTAAGAACCTGTGATGATTGTACTTCTTACCGATCGCACCAGACCCCCGATACTTTCCAGCCTGGCGTTTGTTCGCCCCTTCCATCGATATGCTCTCATATGCATCTCGCAATGCAGCCTCGAGGTTAGGAGAAACCTGGATACGGCCCTCTGGATCTGTGTTGCTTAGAACCTTGAACGGTAACTGCGTCTTGCGATCGATCATCTTATCAACATTAAGCAATGGCAGTATTTCATCGCGCCATGCCTCAAATCCAGCCGCTCTGACTGAAATAGAGTTGTGCCGCTGTGGTAAGCCCCATCCTTCCAAGAACGGGATCTGTGACCCGGCTGCATTCGCTCGTAACCGTAGGTATTCCGTAGCCTCTGCCCAGGCTTTTGCTAGTTGCTTGGCCGCTGCGTTGCCGCTATCCCCGCCGAACAACTCTGTGAGCATGTGCTTTTGTGTAGCCTTGTTCCTGGTTGAGCTAAGAAAGTTCCGGCGGAAGCTAACAAGAACATCTGTCATTCTGGACATGGCCATGCCTCGGACCGTATCCTTTAGCCCCTCGATGTCCGGGTGCCTAGACCGTACATCAAAGTCAAAAACACTTGTGAATGCTGAGTAGATGTTGCCGCCTTCGGCTTCGTTGATCCGCTTCTTTAGATTTACCTGGGCCTGGATCTGCTTTAGACGAACCCGCTTGCGTTCTTTGACCGCAATGTTGAGCGCCTTATTGGCCTCTGTCGTGGCTTTGCTTGCCGCCGGGCCTGGCCCCATTTGCTTGTTATAGCTTTCATAGAGGGTATCAAACAGCTCGAGCGCTTCATTCGCCTGGTCCTGGCTAATCACCCCGGATGTTACGCCGCCCTGGATACATGCTTTATAACTCATATCTGGCACACCTCTAGCTGTTTAAGGAAATCGTCCTCGTCCTTGACCATTTGCTTGATTTCCGATATCGTATTGGTGGACACGTTACCGTCCTCATCTTCGAGGCGAATCATCATGTCCGGATCATCAAATAAATCGGCTGTTCTCGCCTCATCGAATAACGATCCTTCTGGCATAGGATCGGTTCGACCTGTAAGCAGATCATCCATTTTTCTTTGCGCCAGCTCTCGGTCTGAGATACGCTCGGCACCAGGAATAACAACTTGCTCACCAGCGGCAGTAAGTTCTGTTGTCGTATATTCGGTGCGCAATTCAACGTCAGTAACAGGAGGAACATCCATGCGTTGGTTTAAGATGGACGGAGACACACCCGTAGTTGTCTCATCAGATAGTACATTTGCCCTGGCCTGGGGTGATGGCGATTGGGCGCCTATAGATCCAGTTGTCGTACTCACAGACGAGCGATCCCCGGAGATAAGTGAGAAGGAAGCTTTGATTTCATCTAAGGTCTTAGGTGCTGATTGGCTCAAGCTGCCAATGAACGCTTTGAACTCATCATCCAGATCTGCCTGAACTGCGCCATATTTAGCTAATTGGCGGTCCTGGGCTTCCAGACGCATTTCTGGCGTAAAATCTAGTCTTGTTGTGTCTGTGAATACTTCATAATAATCGTGACCGCTCCAGCCTGGCATATACCCATCATCACCAGGCATCTTGCCAATCCCCAGATCACTTGCGTTCTCTGGCAAGTGCTGGTGCGTAACAACAGATCGATCGCCTTTGGCCTCGAGCATACCAGGCACCCAGAGCTGCACCTCACCCATTGTGTTATCTTCAAAAATAACATTGAGCTTTGCATCAAAGTATCCAAGCGGCGTAAACTCAAACCCTTCATTAATAACGTGCAAGCCTCGAGCGGCCAAAGCTTTCACAACATCGTCTAATTCATCGACTTTCTCGATAATAAACCCTGTCCGGGCAATGTCTGTTAGGCCGCCAAAACGATAAGATCCATCTGCGTTCTTATACTTACGGTCTAATTTCTTTTGCGCTCGTTCCCGGCTTTTAACTTTAGGCTGAGAAACAAAGATACCTAACTCATCGGCAATGCTTTCCGCGATCTCAGCCAGGTCTTTGTGGTTTTTCTCACCACGCTCGAGGGCTTCATCCAAAGACTTGTTTGGGGTTCTGCTTTTCTGCTCTCGAGAGAATACGTCAAACTCTGCCACATCCGCATCCTGGACATTAACAATCCGGCGCTTGGGCTTCTTAGGTGTTACCCCATCATCCTCAAACTTAACCTCGGGCTTTAGGATATACCCCATCGCCTTGCTTTGCGTGGCAGCCGCAAACTCCTCCATCGTAAGAACTCTTGCCGGAAGAACTGGCATCCCTGCCTCAGAGGCGATTGCGTAAGTGCTGTTGCCATCAAGCAATGTATAAGTACCATCACCATCATCATGCACCTGAACTGGTCCACGCTTACTCATACGCTGTTCTGGCGGCAACATCCCAAGCTCACTTTTGGCAGCTATTGCCATGAACTTTTTGCTTTTTACGATGCCATCTGCCCTTGCCCGAATTGGCTTAATAAGGTTTGTAGGGATCTCGATCCCATCCTCAAGGTTTAAATAATAACGATAATCCGGGGCGATCTCATCGTTTGCGATCATCTCGGTTATTTCTTTTTGCGTAGGAAACTTCTTACCATCGTCCCCAAAGATATCGCGCTCTAGTCGCTCGATCTCTCTAACTGTTCCTTCTCCGCCTGGCTCTGCGAACTCAGTAACTTCCTGTTGCGGTTCGCTCTTATTCGTGCTGACTTCATTCGGAGGTTGGAAAGTGCGCTCGACATCGCTTCGTGATACCCGGTCAAAATCGCCCGCTTCAATTGCTCCTCGGATATCTCCGACGAATCGATCAGTGGCGGCGTTAAAATTTCCGTCTTGCTTTGCTGCCCGGGCTGCGTTGTTGAGGGCATCGGAGAGAGGTCCCTTTCGGTTGGCTGTGGCTTGGAGGAAGGCAATGGCTTGCGCATCGTTACTGACCCTTTTCTGGTTTGCATCGCGCTCGATCTTGTTACCCTCTGCCTCGAGCCGTGACGCATTCTTGTTGATGTTAGCAAAGGCCGCCTTGTCGCGTTTGATCTGATTAATTGCACCGCTCAGGATCTTAGCGCGTTCTGCATACAAGCTTTCAACTACCTGTTGCTCACCAAACAGATCCACTGTTGTCGTTGTTTCCTTGGGCGCTGCCGCTACCTGGCGAGCTACCGCCTCGGCTTCGACCAGGCTATCAGGCTTTACCTGGCGTAATACTTTGAGCGCTGGAACGTGTAACTCTTTATCGTCAATAACTGCACCAACAACACCCGCAAACCTTTCATCGACATAGCCCTGTTCTACCAGGTCATAAGCTTCATCATCTAATCGTGCCAGGTTTCTTGCATGTTGGACAAGCGCTGACTTTGGCGGCAAGTTATCTAGCCGTGATGGATCTATCTTTAATGCTGTCGCTGCATCGAGAGCTGTACCTGTTCCCTCTGCAATATTTTTCATTGCTGCGTCCAGGCGTACCGAAAGCTCGGTGTGTCCATCGACTTCACGCTTTAGGGTGCCATACAAAACAATATCCTGGCTGGGATCATTAGCCATAATACGACGAGCAAGCCCCAGGCGTTGGTGGCCATCTGCAATAACCCGGCGACCATCTGCATATTCGAAAACCATGACATCCCCGGCTGCGTCATAGTCCCACTCTTTAACGCCTTGCAGTCTCTCAGTCACGCCGAACTCATCGCCGCCACGTTTAAACTGGAACACCGCTGCATCAACTTCTAGTTCCGTAACGTTGAACTTATATCTGCGACCGTCCAGGTTATCTAAATCGCCAGCCCCTCTTGCTTCTAGCTGTGGCTCGAGCTTGTTAGGATCTACAACTGCAACAGGTTCCTCTGAGATCTCAATCCGTTGGCCAGATTGCAGCGCTCGATGGGCCTGGTCTAGTCTTTGCTGATGCTCAAACGATGCCAGGGCTTCCGAGCTATGATCGAACCCGGTAAGTGGATTGCTGGATTGGATCTGATCTTGCGTGTCTAGCGCGGTTGCTAACGCTCGATCTTCTGGGGAAATTGCGCCAGGTCTGGATTTAGCAATAGCCTCCCAGCCCTTCTTAGCTTGCGCTACAGTAAGCCTACCCGCCTCGGCTGTTAGACCTACCCCGGTAGCTATTCCCCGCCCTGCAACTGGCAGTGCTGCGCCGAACGCTGCGTTTAAACCTATGTTTACTGCAAACTGTTCCGCTGTATATTCCAGGCCAAGCTCATCATACCATCGAGCAACATCGACCTCTGAGAATGCGCCAACCCCGGCGTTAATTGCTGCGTTCTGAAACATTTGTTTCCACAAAGATTTAGACCAGCCGCCAAATGGCATTGTGATTGCTGTAGAAGGATCACCAAATCCAGAGCCAACTTGTCCGGTAAATCTTAGAATGCCCATGCCTAAGCCTGGGTCTACCTCTGCCAACTCTGCAAGATCCCGCTCGTATGACTGCTTGATCTCTAGCGCCCGTTGATTGATCGCTTCGGGCTTGATGGCGTCATATAGATCCGACGATATGTTGTCCTTGTTTTGCTCGGCCCAATCGTAAATCTTTTGCTCTGCTTTTTTTGCCAGGAGTGGATCGCCACCAAAGCCTGTTAGCATCATGCCAGCGCCAAACGTCGAAGGGTTCTCGAAAGTTTCGCCATACTCGCTTTCGATCTCGTCAATAATTGGTCCCCAGACTTCCTGGCGGTTGAACCAATAAGAGTTAGATCCAGATCCACCACCATATAAAGCTGCATTGAAACCAGCCGTTAAGCTATCCAGGTTGTTGGGAATGCTGATGTTCGAGCCTTCCCCTGGCATAAGTGGCTTGGTCTGGCGGTCATAAAACATTATTGAGCCTCATCCAGCTTTTTAAGATTAATAATCAAGCGCTCATTGTCACCAAATGATAACGGCACATCTGTTCCTGGATAGAAAAACCCGTAGTTATATCCTGTGGTTGCGTTGCCATTTAACATGCGCAATTCAAACTTATCGCTAATGTCGCGCTCATATGTTATGGTTCCACCCTTTTTATCATCTCGGGTAACAGTCATAACACCGCGGATCTGATTAAGGATAGCTTCTTTATCTGCGCCCAAGGCATCGAAGCTTGGCAAGTTAGAGACAAGCGAAATATTTTCTGGGGTAAGATTTCCCAAGATCTCATCCATCTCGAATGCGCCGATCGCCTGGGGCATTATTGTGCCTACACCTCGGTACTCGAGAATGCCCCCGCTGATATGCTCATCGCCCCGGTATGTTGCGCCGAGAGCCATGTTAAGAGCTTGCATGTATTTATCTGGGTTAAATACGATTTTAGGATCTAGGGGGTTTGCAGGGTCAATATCAGTTTCATCTACTAGCGTTGCATAGATGTATCCGGCGGATTTCTTTAGACCCTTCATCATCCCCGAATGGTCTGACAATACCGGATCTATCATTAACGTATGAACTGACTCAGTGTTTGCCGAGCTTAGACCTGGCACCTTAAATCCGCCTACATCGACTTTATATTTACCCTCGAGGATCGCCATTGCATTCGGGATAGTTGCCGAGTTCGTCAGCAAAGCACCAGCAAACGCATAATCAGGTTGCTCCGGCGCAATCTCTGTCATCATAGACCTTGCAGTATCCAGGCCAGCGCCTTCGAACATTGCAGTCAAGATAGACATTTGAGCCATAACCGGGGCAGCCGTGTTATTAGCGCCATCGAGCATGGCCTTTAGACCAGCGCGTTCAGCTTTGGTAAAGAAGCTATATTGGCCGCCAAACTTCTGATAAGCCAAATCAGCAAATAGTTTACGCTCTTGGAATTGCGCCTGGATCTCAATTTGCAGATCTTCTGCCGTTTGCCCCTCTTGAATGGTGAAGTTAAACGGCGAGAATTGTACTTTTGCCCCGCTAGAGTTTTCGACCCCGGTTTTAGCCGCATATGCAATTAGATCATTATTAACCTGTTGTGCGCGATCGGCAGCGTATGCCTGGATTGTCTCGTACAGATACACTGCATTGAGCTGAGATAGCGGCGTTTCTGCTGCATCCACGCCCTGGTTTAGCTCTTTAAGCGCCTGGGCAACTTGCTCTTTGCTCATGCTTGGCAACTTTTGCATTAACGTCTGTGCATCGTTTAGATACTGATATTGATCTGCCAGTTGCTCATAGCTATCATCACGATACTCGATCGGTATATTAGCAAGCTTTAATCCCATTTCAGCAATACTCTTAGGATCTACCGCCTGGCCTTTTTTAAATAATTCGCTGAATACCTTAACATCATCAGCCACATCTGAAACCCGGCTTGCCCATTCTCTTGTTTCCTGGGCCTTCTGCGCATTCATTACCGCAGTTGCATCTTTGATTGCTTGATTAGTTATCTTTGTTAGGTTTTCTTCAAATTTGATATCGTCTGCAACGCGCTTATCCTCGATCGCTTTTGCCGAGCTATAAAGCTTTTCAGCCATATTCATAACTTCAACTTCGAACAACTCATCAGCGCCAGCCTCACCATATCCTGGGATGCCCTGGTTTTTGATTGTCTCGATCATGCCAAACAATTCCTTGGCATCCATTTGCTTCCAGGATTCCAGGTTATTTGCCAATAGCTTTAGTTCTGTCAGGCTAGTGTTTGCTTGCGCTGTGTACTTAGAATTGCCGTTTATTCTTGTCTCTGCGCTTACGAACCAATCGTCAGATATCTCGCCGCCGTTCAGCAATATCTTTTTCTTCTCATTGATATCGTTTTGCAGTGACGTTGCTTCTGCTTTGGCCGCACGAACTCTTGTGTTCAATACCGTTTGAGCTTTGTTTGCAAACGCTAAATCCTCAGAATAAATGCCAGTAACTTTTGTTTTGCCACTGACAATATTGTCTCTAAATTCTTCTAACTGTGCCTCATCAGCCGTTTGAACTTTATATGTGAACCACTCTTTACGAGCCGCCTCAGTGGTGTTTCTTGCCCAGGCATCAGCATTTGCTTGTGACCAACCTTGATTTTCGACATAATCCTTTGCCTTCATGGCAATGGTCATATCCAAAATGTTTGTGTCTACATCGGCGCCGTAAACGCCAGAGATATCCTTGATAATTCTTAACGCATCATTCTGGCCGATTTTGGTTCTGCGCTCGGCTGCAATAGCTGCTTGTTTCTTTACATACCAATCAGAATAACGCAGCCCGGCTTTTTGCGAAGATGTTTGCAGATTGGATCTGATCTGCCCGGCAGCCACCGGATCAATGGCCGACAGCGTAGAGGCAAAGCCATCAGTAATATCGGCTAGTTGTGCCTGGACCTGGCTAAACGGCGTTACGTTCTTTTCAGCTTCGTTCAGAATATTTGTAATCTGTAACTCGGCTTCATTCTGTATTTCAGTAACAGCGATTTTGTTTGCTGCCTCGAAAGCTGTGCGCTCCGCAATTGTCCGGGGTCCACCTTGCGCCTGGATCTGCTCCAGGGTTTCACTTGCCCCCTCAGTGCGTACACGCTCTAAGCCTCGGCGCTTCGCCTCTTGTGCGCCCTGTTCCGCCAGGAATGAACTCATCTTGCCCAGGGCTTCTGAAACGGCTCCAGAGTACCTGACTGCCTCTCTCGTCCCCGCGTAGTCAATGTCCCGGGGTTGGCGCGTCTGGACGCCTAATCTTTGATATCGAGGCAAACGAGCCATAATAAACCCCTACACTAATTGACCAAACGTAAATAGCCCGGTTGCTACAGTAGATGCAGCTTGGACTTTGCTTTGACGTAACGCTAGGTTTCCAGCCATCCGGTATTGCTCCGCCTGGCTTTCTGCCTGACCGACAGCGAATATTGCATTGTCTGCCGCTGTCGCTTTCTCTCTGGATGCTTCTGCAATGCTATTTGTATTAACAACAACAGACGAACCGGACGCTGGATCTCCGCCGATTGCCCCTCGAGCCAAGCTTGCGGCCAATGTCTCATTTAAGTTTTTCAACACATCAACGCCCATATTCTTATATCTAAGAGCTTCGAACCGCCCTTTCATAATCGCGTCTGATGCTTGCTGATTGTAGAGTTGCTGTTGCGCCTTCCCGGCTCTTACTTGTTCCCGGGCTGATGCAAAGCTTGTTACGAGAGATGCCGCCGCCATATAGGGCGCTGCCGCTGTCATTACTGGTGCTAATGCTGTCATATCTTAATTCCCCACGCTGAGTTTATATTCCAAGCCCAGCACAGTCATAGGCAATGGTACATTTTGTGTTAAAGTAATCTGACCTGTCGCGCTGTAGCCAAGAATGCCATGCGCTGTTTTCACGCCAGTAAATGCGTCTATCGCAGTATCAAGAACACCAGGTCCAAAGTTTCTAAACGAAATCTGCTTGCCGTTAATAACCAGCTCTTTTGTTTCATTAAGAATAGCATCAACTTGCACAATCCGCTTGCGAACGCCCTGGACAGATCCAGATTGCAACACTGGCTCAGTCGGCATTGTTTTAACACTGATGGTATAATCCAATCCAACCTGGTGGCTAGATGTTGCAGCGCCTTCAAACGTTATCGTGTAGGGAGATGCTGGGACCGTCTGTACTGGCTCAACAACGCCATCACGCACGATATCGACCTCTTTCCCTTGGAGGTGGTCCATCGTCACTGACGAAGCCGCTCCGCCCGTCTTAGCACTATCCACGGTTAAATCTGAGCTAAATCTCTCCAGCATGTACCGAGTTGCACTATTTACCGTGCGCTTGACGATTACATAGACATCAGAGATCTCAACGGCCACCGCAACAAATTCACCGTCCGTTGTAAACTTGCTAGGCGCAATAACGTTCTGCCCGACCAAGATTGAGTAGACCGCCATTGTCCCATCATCGCCATTCACAATGAATAGCGTATCTGCCTCGTCTGTTGAGGTTGATCGACGGGCCGCAAGATCTACCGGGTTTCTAACCAGGTGAGAAGAAAGAACAGAGATCTGTTGGATCTGGTATGACTTTGTTCCCGATCCAAACTGAAAAGCATTGATTGATTTACCCTGGCGCTGCACGAAAACAGACGCGCCGTTGAGATCTTCGATTGGAACACCAGGCCGAGATCCCTGCCTTGTCTGTGGGCGAACAAGGAAATTACTAGGTGTTACGGGTGTATCCTCTGATTGGATCACAACAAATTCACCACCAGTGGTAAAAATTCGCAAATCAGTAGAGGCAATAACATTTACAATGCTGTTAAGCTGGTTCGTGTTAATTGTCGCTTCTACGCTCTCATCATCCAATCCAGTGCCAGGATCAAAGTTAAAGTAATCAATAACCCGAGATCCCCAGATTGTATTCGGACGCGACTTAGATCCGCCAAAGTACAAGCGACCCTCGTGGAATGTTGCTGATCGAGGCCATCCCCTGGTGGTTGACCAGACATCCTCATACCCGTGTTCGCTTTCCCATTCCCCGGCAACAACCGCGCCATCATCAAAGAATGGAACCTCAACCACGGCTTTCATTT
>Ga0208899_1003211_pt1 | contig 10637 bp, 7 predicted proteins | sample VirMetDEL_Nov_24_FD_184518 | JGI IMG/M metagenome (GOLD analysis project Ga0208899, IMG submission 184518) | Aqueous microbial communities from the Delaware River and Bay under freshwater to marine salinity gradient to study organic matter... | ecosystem: Environmental > Aquatic > Marine >...
TCAGCTTGAGAAGCTCTATATCTAACGTGTAAGAAAGGTCTTCTGATGTTAGTTCCTAAAACTTGATCATAAACTGTAGAAGTTCCAGCTGGTACTAATACACCTTCGATTGAGTTAATACCTGTAACAGCACCTCTTGTAGAAGCATCGTTTAAGTATTTCCAATCAGTTTTGTAAAAGTCATAAGAACCTCTTCTAAATCCTGAGAAACCTAAGTTAAGTGCCATTTCTTCTGAATTTTCAAATAATCCATAAGCAACACCACCTTGTCCACCAGCAGAAATGCTAGCTAGCATGTCATCAAAATCTAGAGCAGTTTGTCTTTGTAAGAAAAGCATGTTTTCTTCGATAGCTCCTTGAGTATCTAGGTTTTTAAGAATTTCATCAAAATCAGAAATACCAGTTGCAGCAGTAAATCCTACTTCAACATTACCTCTTCCTTCGATAGCAGCAAATAAACCTTCAGTACCTGGTAACTTGTCGATTTGATAATCACCAGCACCTGCAGCAACGTTTAATTCACCTTCAACACATACCATTTCTAGGTAGTCTTCGAATCTTAATCTAGTTTCAGACTCAGCTTTTAAATACCATAAGTATCCAGAAGCACCATCTTCAGTAGCAACTTCAACCCAACCGATTTGCGCCATATCAGAACCATTTACTACGTATTGGTTTCTAATAATAACTGGTGAGTTAGCATATTGCGTGAAAGAAGGATCAACAGAAACTCTAGCTGCGTCAGCACCTGTTCCAACAGTTGATCTTCCTTTACTGTATGCAGAACCGTAAACAAATACTTTAAGACTTCCAGAATTAAAGTTATTTGCAAGAGTATACTGAACACCGTCCCATGCTTGTACTGTAATAGCACCAACACCAGGTCCACCAGCTGTTACACCAGTAACAATTGCTTTTCCTGAAGCGCCAGTACCTGTATCTAATACAACTACAGTGTCATTTATAGAGATAACCATGTTCTGACCAGCTGTAGCACTTAATGTTAAAATAGTACCAGCACCGTTTGCAGTCATGTTATCATATGAAATATGTAATCTATTTTGCTCAGACCAGATTACTTGGTCAGAGGTCATTGGCATTTCTGCACCGACCATTCTTAAAAATCCAGATAACGTTCTGTTTCCATAACGCTCTACTTCAGCTTCGTAGACCTCTGGTAAATACTGTTGGATAAAATCATTAGCACCTCCAGTGTTGAACTTTAAATAATTGCTATTTAAAAGCTCTTGCTTCTGAGATGGTAATATTGTTCCAAACTGTGGAGTTAATGTACCCATAATTAATAAATTTTAAATTAGTTAAACTTTCTTGTTTTTATTTTAAGTTTTGTAGAGTCCGCACCACTAATCGATTTTACTTTCATTCCACCGATGAAAACTTCACCTGTATTACCTTGTCTGGCTTTTACATCAGAAAGGTTTTTAGATTTGTTAACTACATCCTTAACGGCATCGGCTTTACCTTGTTCGTAAAAATGAGTAGCGATCTTATCTACGTTTTCAGCAGCATACATTGCTTTATGATAACCAGCCGGGTCTACTACACTACCATCTGCATCTAGGAACTTCCCTATCAGATTGTTAATGTTTGATTGGTTTTCTGCAACTGCATCACGATTTTGTATGTTATACTTATACTTTTTACCTCCAACTTCAAAATCAAAACCTTTGAATTGATCGCTGAAAAGCTGTTGAGTACTTTGTTTAAACTGCGTGTGTAGTTGCTCAGCCTGTTCTTGCTGTTTATTGTAACGATTGAAAAAGTCCATTGCTTTTTGTTGCTCTTGAGTTACACCAGGACGTAATTTAATTTCGTCATAGTATTTATCTTTCAAACTATCTAGATACGTTCTAGCTTTAGCAACTTCTTCTTTAAATGCTAACTTTTTCTTTCGTATATCTCTTTCCTCATCAACATCTGTATCCCATGTAAAATCTTCTAAAATAAGATCTACATCTTCAGCGTCTAAATGAGGTTTATTTTTTTTGTAATATTCTTTTAACAATGCTTTTTCATCAATGTTACTGTAATCAGCGTTTAATCTAACGTAATCTTCTACAGTACCACCTGTTTCTTTCATAAAGCTAACAAGCTTTTCTACATTTTCAGGTAAATCTACAGCTGGTTGTTCAACTGGTTTTACTTCTGGTTGTTTTACTTCTTGCTTAACTTCTTCTTCAGTTACTTCTTGGATCGGAGAAAACCCTTCAGTAGTCTCGTTGGACTCTTGTACAGGTTCTCCCATCTCTGTGCTATCTCCGGATGGTTTTTCCACAGATACCTCCTCTGTTTCTCCGATTTGAATGGCATCGTCTTCTTTTTTAATTTCTTCGTTTTTAATTTCTACCTTTTTAACATCAGGTTCAACTTCTACTAAAGGCTCTTTAATATTTACCTTTTGTATTTCTTGTTCTTTATTACCTAATTGTTTTGGTTTTCTAGGTTTTGATTTACCTTTTAAAGTAAATTCACCTTCTTGCTTCACCTCTACGGCTGCTTTTGTGTTTGACATAATATAATATAATTAAATAGTTAATACTACATGAAAGGCGACATGTCTAGTCCTGATTCAGCTTCAAAATCTATAGCTGGGCTATCTGTTTGTCTTTGCTGTATCATTTTACTCTGTTGAGTACCTTCCATTTTTATTCTTTTATCTTTACGATCTTCTATTTCTTTTTCTTTTTGTTTTTGATTTGAAACTTCTAATTGTTTAAGTTCCATATCGTTTTTATGTTGCTGCATTATTTTTTGTTGATCTAATTGTGCTTGCAGCTGCATACGATCTTTTTCAAACTCACTCTTAGCTTTTTCATATTCTACATTAGCACCAGATATAGCTTGTTGTTTTTGTACTTCTGCCATAGCTGTTTTTTCTGCTGCTTGTGATTGAGCCTCTGCTTGAGCTTGAATATTTGCTTGTTGTGCTAATTGATCTTGTTTAGCTTTTTCTTTACGTTTTACTTTTAACATTTGATTAGCTAGTTTAAGATTTTTAATTTGTCTTAAATCAATAGCATCTTCAACATCAATGTTTTTAGCTTGTAAAGCTATTTGTATATTAGCTTCTAATTGTTGTTTTTCTTCTTCATCTGGTTCTAATTCTAAGAAAATACCAAAGTCGTGTAAATTAAGATTAACAACTTCATCCAATGTTTTAATATTATACGTTGATATAGAGTTCTGTAATGATGCTCTAGTTAATGGAAACTCCAGTGCATCAGCTACTTTTAAGCTAATATTTTCTGACAATTTAAGCGTTAAAAATAAACTAGATTGTACAATATGTCTAGTTGCTACATTTGATGCATTAGCGGCTAGTTTCTGCAGTCCTACAAGCGTGTTACGGTCTGGTAAACTACCATCTCTAGCTTCATTTAGTCCCGTCACGTCTCTTATCATCTGTAAATAGTATTGATAAGTTTGTATAAGACTTTGTATTTTACCTGCTCCTGTACCAGAATTAAGTTCTTGTATTGGAACTTTACCTGGGTTCATATCACCTTCTTGTGTTAATGATCTACCAACAATACTACCAGTTTGGAAATACATATTCAATGCTTCTGCTGGATTATAATTAGTACCATTACCAAGATCAACTTCAGCAAGCCCGTCCATATCTAAGTAAACACCATCTGGCACCATGCGAGATATAACTTGTTGTAATTTTAAATGTGTAATTTGAATCATATCAGCAAAACCAGTACATTTGCTAACTAATGATTCTATTCTACCTTTATAAATTCTAGGCGCACATATTGCGTAGTTCATTTTAACCTTAGTAGTATCAGCATAAGGTCTTGACATGTTTTCAGCAAGCTCCCATTTAAGCATTGTATCAGTACCTAAAACTTTAGCACCGCTATATAATACTTCAATAGATCTTGAAACTCTTTCAAACATATCATTTTCTGGTGGATTAAATGTGTCTGGCTTTTCAATAGCTTTCATTAATCCTTGATCTGTTTGTTTTATTTTAAATACTTGATTATGATATGTTTTATAATCAAAATATAAAACTTGAACAGTATTTTCATCATAATCACCCCAACCAGTAATATAAGATTTATTACCTGGCATTGCTTGTATTCTTTTTAATTCTTCATCAGATATATTAGGAAACTCTTTTTTAAGCTCTGGTATTGTTATAGCTTTTAATTCACCAACATAGTATATGTCTTCAAAATTTGGATCCTCTGTATAAGAATATATCATATATGCTGGATCAACATAATCAACAGTAATACCTTCAGCTGTATTAAAACTAGTTTTAGCCGCTGCAATACCGCAAACAGCTAAATCCATATTTAATCTACGTCTAATTAAATCATATTTGTTTTGAGCAAGTACACTAGATATAGCTTCTTCTTCTGCTATTTCTACACTTTGCTTATATGATAATTGCATGTGAAGTTCTAACTCTTCTGTTGTTTCTGGTATTATATCTGTATTAGGTGTTTGGTATAAATCAATACCTAAAGTATTTTTTAAGTTATCCAAATATTCTTTAGACAGCATGTCTTCATATATCTTAGAAGCATAGCTAGTTCTTTTCTTTATTGACTCAGGATCTTGGGCATAAGCTTTTATATCATAAGTTTTTGATGATATACCGTTTACCACTATATCTACAAACTTAGATAATATAGGTACTGGTTTCCAGTCTAAATTTAAATATGATAAATCACCGTTAATAGCTAACTCATCTTTGTATTTTTGTATTGACTGCTCACCTCTAGCATATGATCTTAACATATGGAAATTATTCCAGTTAGTTAAGTATCTATTACCACTAGTCCTTCCTTGTGAAAACCACTCTTGCTCTATAGCTTGAGCAACCTGTGTTCCATACTCAATACTAGCTTTTTCTACGTCACTTACTACTTGACTTGGAAAAGGACTATTAGTGTTAGTATATATATTCATTTAACTTATAATTTTTGATGTCGATCCTTTATTATTATATTTTTTAATACCTAAATCAACAGGTTGTAATTCTCTTTTTGTTGTTGGCGTATATCTGTGTTTGTTACACGCCATAAGAGCTAAACCTGAGCTGATCGAAGCATCATGAGTTGTTCTATTATTTATATTAAATTTAGCCCAGTCTTCTAACGTTCTTTGAAAATACATATCTCCATATCCTGTTTCTTTTAATCCTACAAAATTTTCAACATACGTTTCAATTGCTGCAGCGTGAGCTTGCTTTATATCTTCACTAGAATTAGGTATTCCACCTATTTCTCTTTCTGTTACAGATAATTTATTTCTTGCTTTATCAGGTCTGTTCATTGCAAAACCTCTATAACCTCTACGTTTAAAATAGTAAAGTAATCTTGGTTTATTATTCTCTGCAAGTATTGGCATACCATAAAATATACACGCCATCAATACATCTTCAAAAAATATTTCAGCAGTTTGAGGTCTCGCTATATATTCTAAGAAAAAATGATTTGGCGGTGCATTTTCCATACTAAACTTTGTAAGTCCATGCAATGAACCATTTGAACCTCTTTTATCTACTGTTCCTGATATATCATATGGGTCACAACCAAATGCTCCCATATGTTCATTACCTGGGTAATTTATACCGTTTTTAATATATCTTCTATTTTGTATATTAATATCTGGTATCCAAGTAATTAAAAATCTTCCTTGTTTATTTGGTACAAATATAACTCTAGTGTCTTGATCTCCATTTTCCCATTGAAAACTACCTCTTGTTATATTTATACTATTTTTTAAATCTTCATTAAAATCTATTTGCTCATATATCTTAGTTAGATTAAATAAAGATTGTTTTGACTCGTCTCTAAAAGCATGCTTAGTTGTACGAGGAAACTGTCTGTAAAATTCATTTAAAGCATCTTGATCTTCTTTTAATCCTTCTACTTCATTTTCCCAATATTCTATAACACCTTGTTTTATTGTTATACCGTGCGGATCTTTAACTTGTTTTTTTGGTGTATCGAATACAGGTAATCCATAAGAATCAATGTATCCTTCGTAATTCCATTCCATAGGTATGAACAAACTATATAATCCTGAGCGAGTCTGTCCATTGCTGTTTCTTTTTGTGACATCTGAGTCATCATATAATTTTTTAAATTCTTTACCTCCTTTATCTAAAGCATTTGATGTTGAACCCATCATACACTTTCCAATAATTCTACTACCTAATCTTAACGTGGTTTTCGTGACCCTCCAGTTGTTGAGGATGTTGTTCGGCTTCTCCCATTTACCGGACTCGTCGTGAACGAGTAGTTTGAGCTTCTCCCCATCGTAGGAGTTGTCACCGGTATTCTTCCAGTCGATAGTGGTGTCAAGTCCCTGTAATTCGTCCTGTAAGGTCTCGTCGGCGGAGGAGGTGAGCTTACGACGGGTGTACTTGGTTGCGGGGACACGGTAGGCAAGCTCGGTCTTTGGACGGTCCATTCCGTCCTGGGTCGGTTTGAAAAAGAAGGGATAATTAACTGATATGGGTACCACCTTATCTGTGAACATCTTCTTTGCATCAGGACCGGACTTGGATAATATACCATACCTACTGTCACTTGATATGGTTGCCAAGTTAACCACCTCTCCTGAGGCCATGAAAGAAAACCCGGAACGCCTGTTCTTAAGGTAACACATCCCATAGGATCGTGTATCTGCCTTACAAGCTTCCCAGAAAATAAAGAATAATCTATTTGACTCTCTAAAGTCTGGTGCCCCGACGTCAATCTTAGACCACTGCAAGTACATGTAATGAGTACCACTAATGTAAGTAGGAACGCCTTTGTTATAAAACCAAAAACCTTCCTCCCTGCGGGTGAACTCATTATCGATGTAATCATACCATTTTTCTTTAAAATCCTCTGGATATTGTTTAAAATCAAATACTGTTTTTATTTTACTTAAAACTTTAGGATATTCAAACTGATTCCACTTACCATTTTCAAACTTGTGAATACTCTTTGCTTGTGGTAAAGCTATTTTAAGATTTTGTATTTCGTATATATCACCTATTGTACCGTCTTTACTAATAACAACCATATCATGTTGTTCATTATAACCATACTCCCATTTCTTATACTTATTATTTTTTTTAAGAGTACTAGGTGTAATGTAATCTTCTAATATTGTATATAAAGTTTGCTCGTACATTATTTAGACCTCCCTTCTGCAAAACCTTTAAAGTTAGATTTTTTCTTTTCTTCAACTTTAGGTTTATCTTCTAGCATATTCTTTTCTTCTTCAATACGATTAAGTATTTCAAAAGCATCGAATATAGCTAGTTTTTTTGTAGCTGCAGCATTCTTAAGTCTGTCTGCGGAAATATCAGGACCATAATCTATAATAGGTTCTTTAGCAACTTTGATTAACTCTTTAACTGCTACTTGCCCAGCTTGGATTATATTCTTCTTCGTTTCCTTGGTGCTCATATTTAATTACAATATCATTTGATTCCATACAATATAAACGTTTTCCCTCTACTAAAAACTGCCACTCTCTGTTTGGTTTAAAACCAACTAAATCTCCTTCGTTTATATTAAGGTTTTTTAAATTCGTATTACCGTGTTTTAATATACCTTTTAATTTTTGTTCTTTATTTGTAGTAAAATCACTCTTATCTTTTATTGGGTGCACAAAGCATCTGTTTGCAAATGAGTGCCAACCCTCAGAGTTTTTATATAAATATATTTGATCTAAACCTACAAAATAAAGATTATCTTTAAACCATGATCTACTAACTTTTTTATTACCACGCATGTCATAAAAAGTTCTAAATACATTTTGATGTATTACAATAGTATCACCTTTTTTAATTTTTGTTTTAAAAGCAATTGGTGTTTCAATTACTTTAGCTAGTCTATTTACAAAAGTCCATGATTCAATTTTAGTATTAACAACTAGTTTTTTATCACCAACTTGTATTTCATTATTGTATTTATCACCTAAAGGCTCTACAATAAAATCATATAAGCTTTTCATTAATATTCTAAATCGTACTCGATTGATATAGCCATGTTAGAATTAAATTTCTTCCATGGTAATACTTCATCGTTTTTCTTTATGTAAATGTTATAAGAACTATCAGAATCTTCAAATAAAATATGCGATATTTCATGACCACCATAAACTTGTTGGCCTACCGCATAATGCATTGCATCATTTTTATAATCAGTTCCAATACTGATTTTTCTGATGTTATGCATCTTTTTTATCCTCGATCTTCTCGTATGTACCATCAGCTAGATTAATACTAACTTTACCGTACTCTTCTTCTAGTTCTTTTTTAGTTTGTTCAACTTCACCTTCTAGTTTTTTAATCTCACCAGAAAGGTTAAGTTTTTCAATTTCTAGAACACCAATTCTAGCTAATAAATTAGTTAAAGCTTGTTGTTGTTCTGTTACTTTTTTTAATTGTTCGTCTTTAATTTTTGCCATTTTGATTTAATTTAATTAATTAATATGTTTCTTTATTAAATAGTTACACTTATTATTGTGTTTTTACTATACTGCAGATACTGATAATGTACCTCCATTTGCTACTGTTACTCTATATCTTGTTCCGTCTGGTGATTTTAAAATAATACCATATCCTACACCTGATGTTTCTATATCTCCAACAGCAACTGTCAATTTCGAAGTAGGACTAGTAGATCCAATACCTACGTTACCACTTGATTTAGTAGTTAAAACTGTTGTTCCGCTTGGTCTTAGTTGTAAATCTCCAGATAGTGCAACTATATAATTATCGTTTGTTCCATCGTTAATAGAAACAGTTGCTTGACCGCCACTTCCTTTAAATCTAGCAGTGTTGCCTGCGGATCCAACGACGTCTAGTTTGTAACTTGGATTAGTAGATCCAATACCAACATTACCGGATGAATTAACTGATAATCTTGTAGCTCCAGCGTTAGTGTCCCAAATATCAAATCTATTTGAACTACCTTGACCTATAAGTGCAAAATTAGAATTATCTGTTTTTACTTCAAAATTTGCATTATGGGTAGTAGTTGAGACTTTAACGGTAGTATGCGCTGTTGTTCCAGCAACATGAAGTTTATGAGTTGGACTAGTCGTTCCAATACCTACGTTGCCATTGTCTGTTAAAGTTGCTAGATTTACACCGCTATTATTTTTAAAAAAAATACTACCACCAGATGTTGCTGAAGTAAGGCTATTTACAATACAAGCATTACCTACAAAACTTGTAGTAGTACGTATAAGACCTACAACATCTAAAGGCACACCAGGACTAGTAGTTCCTATTCCAACCTCACCGGTTTGCTTAACATTTACTAAAGAAGTACCATTATCTGAAATTCTAAAGTTTCTACCACTATAACTACCAAAGGTGTTTAAATCTATATATAAAGAACCGCCTGATTTTAAAGAAGAAATTGTGCTATTATTTATAAGAATATCACCAGAATTAACTTGAAGTTTTTCTGTAGGATTAGTAGTTCCAATACCAACATTACCTGATGAATCAATACGCATTTTTTCAGATCCTACAGTATATAATCTTAAATTATCATTAGCGTTAAAAATAACAACACCGTTTTGATCACCATAAACATAATTAGTAGAGTTTTGTAATAATAATTTACCAAAACTGCCATTGACTACTTGAATTTCACCACCAGACACGTGCAGTTTATTCCCTGGAGTAGCAGTTCCAATACCTACGTTGCCTGCGCTTGTAACTTTTACTAAACTTGTTGTATTATTTCTTATGGATAAATCTCCATTATCAGCAAGCAGGTTAGATAAATTACCTAATTTTAATTCACCAACAGCTCCATTAGCTACGGTTCTTGCTTTTATAGTTCCATATACTTCTAATTTTTGTCCAGGGCTACTAGTTCCGATACCAACATTACCTGCGTTAAAATAAGAATTGCCATTACCAGTTATATAATTAGTAACTGTACCACCTGTTCCTCTTACTAATACTAAACCGTGCCCATTTGCGTCATTACCTATATTAACTGTTCTTACCCCAGATGCATTTTCAGATCTAAAAGTATCTCTCCCATTAGCTAAGTTTCTTACAGCAATAACTCCGGAACTACTGTCTCCAGTCACATCTAATTTATAAGCAGGCGATGAAGTTCCTATTCCAACGCTACCCGCACTAGAAGATGTTAAATATACATTAGAACCACCAGATCCAAGTTGTGAAACACCTGTTGCAATAAGAGTTCCGTCTACATGTAGTTTAGCAGATGGATTAGTAGTTCCAATACCTACATTTTCAGATGAAGTTACTGAAAGTACATTAGATCCATTACTTCTAATTTGTAATTTTGATGAGTTGCTTGCTGCAATTCTCCATCTATCTCCAGGTGCGTCATTATCTGCGTGTAATTCTAAAATTGCTTCCTGTGATGTATCTCCTAAAATTTTGATATAAGTTGAAGCACTAGAACCTACACCGCTAACTACAAGGTTTCTAGTAGGACTAGTCGTTCCAATACCTAATCGTTTATTAGTATTATCCCAATAAAAATCATTATCTCCAGTTACTGTAGAAGTAGCACTAAAAAAAGTTACTTGACCAGCAGCTCCAGTTCCTTGAGAATAATCAGATAATAAGTCAGCTGGATCTATTTGTACATTATCAG
>Ga0208899_1003212_pt1 | contig 10636 bp, 16 predicted proteins | sample VirMetDEL_Nov_24_FD_184518 | JGI IMG/M metagenome (GOLD analysis project Ga0208899, IMG submission 184518) | Aqueous microbial communities from the Delaware River and Bay under freshwater to marine salinity gradient to study organic matter... | ecosystem: Environmental > Aquatic > Marine >...
CTCTCACAGCAGCTCGTAAACCGTGGGATTCCAGTCGGAAGCGAGTTACACAATAGAGAGCTTCAGCGACTCCGCGAAAGCCAAGGCGAACGAAGATTAAACGCACAAACGCAGGCCATGCAGTTCGCAGGTCAAGAGCAATCGCGCCTAAGCGAAATCGGGCAACCTGAGCGACTGGCGCAGCTACAAGCAGCGCAGCAAAGCGCAATAGCCGCAGGTGAAGCCGGTCAGCAGCTTAAAATGCTTAGCGCAAACCTCCAGCAGCAACTTGAACTTGCGAACTTAGACAGCGAAACGAAGGTGAAGATACAAAACCTAGCCGCTCAAATAGATACATCGCTGGCTAACTTACAGACACAGACGCAAACAAACATAGCAAACATGCAAAGCGCAGCAGGCTTCCAGCAAGCACTTCTCGGCGCAGAGACGCAAATAGGCTTAGCGAACCTTGGCGTATTCGCGGATACGTTTGCACGTGAAGATCAACAAGCGTTTGCACGCGAAGAGGGTGTGACGGAGAGAGATTTCCAAATGCAGCTTCGTGAACTCGATCAGCGTTTTCAGCAGTCGCTTACTAATCAGCAGTATGATTGGCTACGTGAGGAGCTTGCAGCGAATCAAGACTTTGCGCGTAAGATGGCTAAACTTGACCGCCGCAACAAGCTGGACCTTACTAAGTTATCTGCCGCAGCGAGTCGCCCACAGTTCCGCGACTACTTAGCAGAGATAGCAGCGAGAGGAGAGCAGGACAGGCAAACAATAGACGCACAAAACCAAGCGATAATCGAGCAGAACTTATATAGCGGCGTCGACCAAACGCCTATATTTACGCAGCCACCGACTAGAGGGTGATATATACAAGGATAAGACAATGAGCGCACTCACCGATGAAATTAAACGTATGCAAATGGAGCGGATGCAAAACTTGTACACCGGAATTGGTGGCGCCATCCTATCTACGCCGCTCCAAGGAGTAACGCAAGACAACTGGAAAGACGCCCTACTCGCTAACGTCCTCAAAAACTTCATCGGCGGCGGCTTAGCTGGCTACGGCATAGAGTCGGGGCGACAAGAAGCGGACGCGCTTACCCGTGAAGCACTAGCGTTGCAAGTCGGCATAAGGAGCGGCGACATAAAGCCTGAGAGCCTTGCTAGCGGCAGCTACGAATACAGTCCTGAGCTTAGCGGCGTAGTTGGCCAGCTAGTCGAAGAGAGCGCCACACGCAGCGCAGAAGAGGACGCACTAATGCAGGCGCTTATGATGAAAGAGAACATGCAGCAGCGCAAAGAACAACGCAGCATAGCGAACGCGCTACTCAAGGAGCAAGCTCTGCAAGAGGCTGGGTTAGGACAGTACAGCGAAGCCGCCAGGTCGCCAAAAACAGTCGTCAATCTTGGGCGCACAGAAGCACTAAGCGATAAGATGGCAGAAAAAGCCCTTACAAAACTAGTCGACACGAGCACCAAACTTGTACCGGTTGAAAACGAAGTCATTGGACTTGTAGAGCGGTTTAACGAGCTAAAGCAAAAGTTTCCTAGCGAAGACCTTAGCAACCCATCGGGCTGGTCTAACAGTCTTAAGCGGCAGTTTTCAGCGATATTCGGCGACAAGGACGCAAACGCGATTGCTCAGACAGTTCAAGGCGGACTCAACCGCATCGTCGAGATGGCAGCAGGGACGCAGACCGAGGGAGATATTGGCCGGAAGGTTTTGGAGCTTAAAGGTAAGTCGGCAATCGAATCGCTTGATATAATGTCGACAGAGTTCGACCGCTGGAAGAATGACATTCTAACAGCACGACAAGCGAGGGAAGGCCTAGCACGCGATATTCTATCAGGGCAAACCTCCCCCGACTTAATCGCGCGAATAGTGACCGGCGGCGCAGTCGCTCCACGCACCGAAGTAGCTAAGACTGCGGCACTCGGCGGGGATGACTTAACACCTGAAGAGCAAGAATACCTAAAAATGGGCTATTCACGCGACGAAATAATAGCGACAAGGTAAACATGGTTGACGAGGAAAGACTAGCACGACTTGAGCGACTACGCGCTTTACGAGAGTTAAGAGAGCGTTCCGCCGCCCCCAGCCGCCCCAGCGGACCAGAGGGCATGATGTTCGGCGAACAGCAACCGAGCGCCCTCGAAGCCGCGATAAGCGCAATTCTCGGCGGTGGTCGCGGCTTAGCCGAGTACGCTACCCCTGAGCGCACCGGCGCAGCTTACGAATACGCGAAGACGCCAGAAGGCCGCGAGATGATCGGCGAAACCGTCGGCGGCATAGGTGGCGGCGCATTAGGCGCATTAGGCGGCTCATTTGCCTCACCAGGGGCTGGAACGTTTGCCGGGGGTGTAGCAGGCGGAGCGGCTGGTTCGCAGCTTGGCGGCGAGCTGGCGGAGTATTTAGGCGGCACAGAGCGCAGCAAGGAGGAGCGCATTAAGCGTGGTCTACTTGAGGCAGCTATCAGCGCAGCTATTCCCGGAGTCGGTGCAGCAGGGAAAGCGACCTACAGAGGGGCGCGTAAGCTTACCACAGCAGGCGCAGAGGACGCAGCTAGAGAGTTAATTGAGGGGTACGCTACCCGTAACGCTGACGAGCTTATAGGAGCCATAGCACGCGCTGAGGGCGCTGAAACGCTTACAGAGCGCGGAGTAGCAGAGACGACAGGTGACCCAGGGCTTGCCGCGCTAGAGGAAGCTTTACGGCGCTCAGGACGAGAGGACGCACAAGCGTTTGCAGCAAGAGACTTAGAACGCATGGGCGCACAAACGTCGTTAGCGAATGAGCTTATGCCAGAGGCAACGCTGAGTAAAGCAGCGCGTGGAGAAGCAATACGCGAAAGCATGGATGACGCTTTACAAGCCTCTAAGCGCAAAGTAAGCGCACTATACGAAGCAGTTGACCCGGAAGGGACGAGCATTATTGACTTAAAGCAAGCTAACGCAGACGTGCAATCCCTTGCTAAGAAGCTAAGCGGCAAAGAGGTTAAGGGGCGCGAACTTACGCCTGCGGTCAAAGAGCTAATTGATGACTTTGCAGCGACTGAAAATGTAGCCAAGGCTACAGGCCAGCCCTACGCTAATACGTGGGAGCAAGTCCAAAACCTTCGCTCAGCCGCTACCGACTTAATGCAAGGAGCGACCAACAGAGAGCGCAAGCTATTAACGCAAGTAGTCGAAAGCCTAGATAACAGCGTAGATGAAGCGATGAAGACAGGGGGGTTTACACCCGAGCAGGTCGCCATATGGAACAAGGGGAAAGCCCTACGAGCGCAGCAGGGGCAAATCTTTGAACGCGGCGTAGTCGGTAGAACGCTTAAAAAAGAGCGCGGAGACTACAGAATCGCAGACGAAAGGGTCGTAGATGCGCTCGTCGACGGGAAAGAGACAACGATTAAACAAGCACTCCGCGCAGCGAAGACGACAGAAGCGAAAGACGCGCTCAAGCAGTCAACAGCAGAAGCGTTTCGAAAAGCAGCGATAGGGACGACCGGCAACCCGACGCCCTCAGGGGTTAAGCGTTTCGTTACGCAGAACAAAGAATATATAAAGGAGCTTTTCGGCGAGCAGCACTATAGAAACCTACGGCGACTACAAGATGACCTAATTTCAGACGCGCAGGCGAAGGAGCTTCGCAACCTAGCGAGCAAAGGCCAGTCGTCTACCGCAGCAGCGCAGCAGCTAAACAAGATACTCGGCAAGAAGGCAGGAGATAACAGCGTATACAGCGCACTGCAAACGGTTGCATTAACCGCTGGTGGGTCAAGTATTGGTGATACAGGCGGCGCAATCACCGGCTTTGCGGCAGGCAAAGGGCTTAGTAAAATCGGGCAGTATACTGGCGACAAAGTAGCTGACGCGCTTGTAGCGTCCATGTTCGACCCCATCGCACTAAAAGCGATGCTAAGAAGCGGCACAGAGCGCAACACGGAGCGGTTTATTAATAAGTTTTTAGCTACTGCCTTAGAAACCGAGATAGGTCGACAAGCGGCTAAACCACTCGCGGAGGTCGTCACCGATGAGTAGCGCGAAAACTATAGTAAGCATAAAACGGTCTAGATTAGTAAACATAACATTGCCTTTATTAAGTTATAATGATATTATAAGATAAAGCGAGGAGATAAGTCAAATGGCATTTAACGGAAGCGGAACCTTTAACCGCACAAACGGTACAAACACAGGATCGACCCTTTGGGCGTCGGATCGCGACGAAGGCACAGCGATAACAGCGACGCGGCACGACACCCACGATCAAGACCTTGCTGACGGTCTATCGAACTGCATATGTACAGACGGACAATCCTCAATATCAGCCGATATACCGTGGGGCGGCTACTCGATTACCGGGCTTGCGGGCATAAAGTCAGCGACAAACGACAATATAACCGTAGAGGGCGTCAACGGTAACGACGTTGTACTTAGCACGAGCGGATCGTTTGGTTGGCGACTTGAAAACGATGGAACGTTTAGGCCGCAAAACAATACGTATGACATAGGTGACGCGACGTATACAGTTAGCACGATATACGTAGCAGAAGTTCAAACGCCGCTTATTGCGCCCGCTGATGCGACGCAGCTACAAATACGTACTAGCACGTCGGACGGCAGCGATACACAGAGCGTTATCCTAGGCGGCGGCGGCGACTTTTCGGCAACCCGTGGCGCGCAAATAAAACTACACGGCGCAGACGTGTCAGCGGGCGACTTAGTACTAAGTAGCTCGGACACGTCGGGGAGCGATATAAAGAACAGAGTATACAGCACGGACGGATATTTTTCTATTGCAACAAATAACATAACAAACGAATGGAGATTTCAAGCCGACGGCGACCTAGAGCCGCAAGGTAGCGGGTTCGATATCGCGACAAGCGGCACCCCGTGCGCAAATATATATGGAACGACGTTATACGCTGGATCTTCGACTATTGCCGAGGACGGGAGCGGTCACATGGAATTAACCAGCGCAAGCAGCAAAGATATTCTATTTAGTCCTGCCGGAAGCAACAGCTATTTCATAACCTGGAATGGCGGGCACTTGCGCGTAAGCGCCAATAACACCTACGACATAGGAACGTCAGCCGCGCGTATTCGTCAAATATATTCTAACAACACAGTCGACACCTCGGATGCCCGTATTAAAACAAACGTTGACACCATTGACGCTAGCGTTGCAGCAAAAAAGATAGCGCAAATACGCCCCGTCGATTATAATTTTACTGAAGAATACGGAGAAAGCGAACGACGTAGAAGCGGCTTCATTGCGCAAGAACTCCACAAAGTGCTACCTACTTGCGTACTGCCAGGAGACGATACCAGCGAATACGTAGCGAACGAATCGGAGCTGTGGAGCGTGCAAGATGCTTTCATCACGCCGTATCTTGTAGCCGCATTACAAGACGTATTAACAAGACTAGCTAAATTAGAGGAACAAAATGAAAATTAACATTCCCCCAGCGAACATCAGCGCGCTCGCCGATGCAATACGCGAATCATCGCCGAGTGACGCGCCCGATAACGTTGTTGTGCGCCAATTCTTGAAGGGGGTACTAGAACAGTTACTAGCCGACAAGCTCCGTGCAGACGCACGCCGGGCGATAATTGCCCCGAGCTTAGATATAACGGAATCCTAAAATGGAACAATGGGCGACAAGATGGCCGCACTTCCCTCCGGAAGAAGTGCTTTCCCCCGACGGTATGCAGCAAGCGCGACGCGGCAACTTAATGCTGCAACCGCACGCGCTAGATGCACTAGAGCGTGTGCGCGTTAAGCTAGACTTTCCTTTGTACGTGAATTGCGGGCGCAATAAGCGCCGCGGTTACCGAAGCGCGCATGAAAACGCGCTAGTAGGTGGGTCAAAGTTTAGTCGCCACGTACAGGGGATAGCGTTTGATATTTCTTGTCGCGACCCAGAGGCGCTCATTGAGTGCGCGATAGATGAGGGTTTCGGGTTCGCGCTAAAATACGATACATTCGTGCATATCGACATGAGGCCGCGGCTATGAGCGACAAAGAAATACACAATATAAAATTTATCGCGATTGCGCTTATTGGGATATATGTCGCATTGCACCTTATAAGCTGCTCTAGCAACCGATCGCGTCTAATCTTTTCGACAGATAGCGCGTCAAAGCTTGAGCGCACAGGTGAGTTGATAACGATTAAATACGCATCAGAACGCTGCGTTGCAGGCTCCTCCGTGAGCGTAGAGCGCGTTTTACGGGTAGCTGATGAGGTAGTATGCGGTGACGAAATAAGCGCCTTAGAGCGCGCTACAGGCGCGTATATGGGCGTATTAAGCGGTAACATACTTAAATAGGAGATGGGCATGAATAACAAAAAAGTAGAAAAAGCATTTGCCGTAACCGGCGGACTAAACGGTCTTAAAACGATAATCGGGGCCGTGCTTATCGTAATATCGTACCAAGTCGGCGCTCTTAACGAGCTAATCGCAATCTATCCAGAAGTAAGCGTCTTTAAGTCCGTTGCGACTGCGCTAGAGTACTTCACGCTCGGCGCGGAGTGGTTACTTACGCTTGTAGGTAACGGTTTTGTTGGCGTTGGGATCGTACACAAAGTGCTTAAAGTCCTCTCCTAAACACTCAAGCTCAACGATAGCAACGCCACCTTTAACAACGTTACCGCGCTGCACGTTGAGCATATCTACCTGTGAGTCATTAACGAATACACACGCGCTCTCTAGCGCATCTAGTAGACTCTTTAGTACGTTATCTATGTCGCGCCTGCGACGATCTGGAGGATGCACAAAGACGGTAAGCGCAACGCGATGAACGTAGGGTGTGCAGCCCTTGCAGCGTTCTACGACTTCCTTTCTAAAATCCTTTCCCTTTCTCGAAATAAACGTCCGCGCGCCGCGTCTGTACCAGTAGTGATTAACGCTTGGTGGGTACGGTAATTCAATTCGCTCAATATACATACTCGTATTAAAAAAAAAGGCGCGCTATACAATGGAGGAGTACAGCGCGCCCGAAAGTGGCAATGTCGTAATACTTATAGCGTACACGCTTTGCATGAACGACGCAACCCAAAAAAAAAACCCCTCGTTAGCAGGGGCCTAGTCGCTAACGAAGGGATCGTGATGTCGTAACTCGCACAGTAGCTCTGGAGCTATCTATGCGGCTACGCGCAGCACGTTAATACTAGTGTATACGATTCATCTTCTTAAAGTAAGACGCAAAAAGCGTTTTTAACTCTTTTTCAATTTGCGCTTCTTTCGCTCTCTCGTACATTTCTGCGCGCTCACGCTTAGTTAGCCCGCGCTTGATTCTTGCTTCCCACAACGATACGACGTTATTTTTTGCCATTTTACTTTTCCTCTTTAAAAGAGGAGTCTATACGAGCACTCCCTGATACGTTACTACGTTAACTACTCAGCCATTATAAATATCGCGAGTATGCCCGCAATCGCATTAAATAGCCCGACTTGTTGCGCTAGCATGTACAACGCAACTCCCGCTAGCATTATGTACCACGTTTTTAGTATTCCTTTAATCGCTTCCATTGCCGTTTCCTCCTGTTACTCGCCGCCACGCATCATGGTTGCAAGGTTGTTAAGCTTCTGTTGAAGCTCGATGATGCGATTATCTTTCGCTTGAAGAGCGTTACGCTGTGACGCCTTTTCGCCTTCAACTGTCCAATATGGGTTCGACTTCTGATCTACGCTATCAATCTTGGCGCTTGTAACGATACCATTTTGATAGTTACTGTGCGCTTCAATGCCTTTAGCGTCGCCCATCGTGACGTACATGCCGTTACCGCTCATCATTCCAGCGGTAAGGAAGTCAGTAAACCCTGCTGACTTCTGGCCGCCCATGGAACATGACGCAAGCCCAGCTACTAGTCCAACAGCTACGATTGTTTTGATTGTTTTTTCGCCCATTTTTTTCTCCTTTTAAATGGTTTATTTACTACAACTGCGTTTTACTGCTTTACCACCTTCGATTACCTCGAACTTTATTGTCGGCTTGTCGTATGTGCGCATTTGCTGCTGCTCTACTTCGTAACTGCGCAGAAAAAACCATGCGACATAAGCAACGGATCCCGTAAATACTGCTACAACCACACTAATAAACAACGCAAACGCACACATACTTTCCTCCTTAGCAAACGATTCTATGTACTACATCGATTAGATGCGTCACTTTCTTAACGTCTTCCATGTTATATTCGAGCACTTTTTGCGTCTCGTTCGTCTCATCTGCTGCAAACAGCTCAGCGACCATGCTTCCATCGGTGCTGTAGTCGCCCTTGTAGCCAAAATGATGCGCCCAGTAGTCCTGTCCGTAGCTCTTCGACGAAAACGGCTGCACGCGCATTAGGTCAACCAGGCCGAATGTGTCCGCTCTACGTAGCAGCGTTATATCGTGCTGCTCCATCGCGCGAAGCAATACGGGGAGGTCGAAACCGAATAGATTGAACGCTACTAAGCTAAACTCTTTTGCGCTTACGTTATTACTAATATAGTCAGTAAACGTTTTAACGATTTTGCGCTCACCGACATCTGCGTGATCTTGTATGCCTTCAACCTCGCCCCACTCGATATCGGCGCCGTTATACTCGCCGAGCCGCCACGCGCAGCTAATAATACGCGCACCTGCCGGACTGAACTTCCACGCTTTATCCGGGGTCGCTAGCTCTTTCTCCATCTTCTCAGTGAAGATCTTTGTATGTTTATCGATACTCTCTTGCTTTGCGAACTTATCAGGAAGCGCAGCTATTTTTTCGCCGTACCGCGTCCTAATCTCTTCGTGTCTGTCGCAAGACGACCAGTGTGCCTCAGGCGTCTCGATTGTCTCAATGTCAAACGCTACTACTTTGTTTTTAAGTCTCATATAATTCCCTTTATAGTTTCTCAATCACTTTCTTCGCGGCTATGCGTACCCACACGTCACTCGCTTTATCGCTCTTTAGCGCTCTACGCGCTTGTACGATAGCGTGAGACACGGTGGGTTTGCTCACTTCGAAATACTTCGCTAACTCTTCATGCGTCGCTGTCGTCTGCGTATGACATAAGTATATAGCTAAGTATCTCGCCTGTGCGTTCGCGCCGCGGCTCGCAGATACGCACATGTCAGCAAGCTTTACACCGCTGTGCGCACATACTAACCGCGCTATCTTCGCCCAACGCTTTTTCTTCGCTGCCGCTTGTACTTTCTGCAAGTCCATCTCTACCTCCTAAAACGGTAACTCATCGTTCTCTAAAAGCTTCGAGGCTGGCGTTACAGCGGCGAAAGCCTTTTGGACGACGTGCCCTACCGGCTCCGGCTGAGACGGCGCTACGGGCTGCTGAGGCGCTTGTGCGGGCTGTGGCGCTGGCTGTTGCATCTGCTGCGGCAAGCGTGCGACGCTGCGAAACTTATGCTTCTGGACGCCCTGGGCGTTAACGTACTGCTCTACAGTTACGAGAAACGTTTGGCCGATCAAACTGTTCATTAGCGCAGCTACTTGGGAATCGTCTAGCGTATCTACGCGCTGTCCGGTCATGCCCATTAGATCCTTCGTTAAGTTCGCTTTGCTGTTCAAGCTTGGCTTTACGTCGCGAAAGACTTTGGTTATCTCGCCTGTCGGTGCCTGCGCCTCAAAGTCGAACTGGATACGAAGCTGCTCGCCTTCGTAAAACTGACTCGATTTCATTTGGGCGCTTACGTCAGTGAGCTTAGCTACGTAGCTACCACTGGGGAGCGTAACGAAGTTCTCTCCATCAAAGCGCTCAAAGGTTACGTTTTCAACTGTCATTTTATTTTTCTCCTAAAGGTTTATTAAAATTACTGCGTAAATTGTCGGTAGTGCTAAACACAAAGTGAGTAGCGTTGTCAGTACTGCGATTATTGTTCCTGTATTCATTTTCTCGCCCTCCGATTGCTAACTACAATTATTAGACTACACCAACTCCCAAAACGGTGCAAGCTATTTTGTGATATTTTTATAATTTATTTTATAATTCAGTAATCACGCATAAACGCTTGTCGACACCCCGTATTTACGCTATACAGCCATATACACGCAAAAAAGGTCTTGCGACATCGCGCATAGATGCATCATATTTATATAACATTCCAATGGAGGGTAGATATGAACAAGTTACAACGTAGAGCACTTAGCGACGACGCGATGACAGTATACCTGCGACTATTGCGACTGAGTCGATGGTGCGATGTTTACGCTACATATATGACGCTACACGTTAGCACGACAGTTAATATTGTAGCGTCGCAAACAGGCTTAAAACAGCGCGCAGTCGAGGACGCGCTTGCAGAGCTAGAATCGCTAGACGTAATACGCTTTGAAGAGCCGTACGCAAGTAAGTTGTACATACTAATAGACGTGCATTAAGAGGAACGCAATGAACGTAGACGACGCAATAAAAGTAGTAGAGCTGTTGGGAGCAGCAGAAAGCGCCAACTGGCGCAGTAACGCAGTAGTATACAGCGTATACGTAACGCTAGTAACGCGCGCACACAGCAACGTGTGTGAGCTTACAACCGCGCGTATCGCTGAGATTAATGGTATCTCGCGGCAATCTGTACGCACCGCGATTAATACGCTTGTAAGTAGTAACGCAATTGAAGTGAACGCAAGAAAAGGAAGAGGGAACGCAATGAAGATACGAATTGTAGATAC
>Ga0208899_1003213_pt1 | contig 10625 bp, 18 predicted proteins | sample VirMetDEL_Nov_24_FD_184518 | JGI IMG/M metagenome (GOLD analysis project Ga0208899, IMG submission 184518) | Aqueous microbial communities from the Delaware River and Bay under freshwater to marine salinity gradient to study organic matter... | ecosystem: Environmental > Aquatic > Marine >...
CCGCCTTACGATTTACACCGCGCGGGTCGCCAGTAGTGCGTTCTGCATTCATTGGATGCTTTGGGTTAGCAAGACGAGGCCTCCTCTTAGGAAGAGGCATTTTCTTTTTAGGCTTACCAGTCTTTGAGTCTAGTTCTTTAATTTTAATGGGCATATTAGCCTCCTAGATAAAACGTGTCGTATGGCACGAACTTCATTGATGATGAGTCGGTGTCTTCACCCGCCGCCAGTTCAAACTGGAACTCATACTCTTGCTTTAGTGGTGCCACACGAGCGGCCACTTCGGGTTTCTTCATGGCTATGTAGTACGCCAATCCAGCCGCCAGACATGGTACAAATCTAGGCGGCACATCCGCAGTCGTTCCTACCCCAGACGAGACGCCAGAGATTCCACGAAGGCGGAAATACGATAAAGTGTATGTGCTAACATCCGGCACAGGCCAGAGCGTAACGCTGACAGCCGTTGCTTGACGGTCAATAAAAATTTGAGAGGGCCGACCCTGAGTGTTTTTAGAAGACTGCTGTGCATACGTTGAAACGCTGACGCGCTCCAGATTCGTGTCCACCTGATTCGTACCAGTCCCCGTTCTAATTTGGTGTTCAATGAGGTCAATAGTGTCAGCAGGCATTGAATAAGTTGCTGTACCAGCCGTAAGAGCTTGTGTGCCGCTGTCGATAGTCCAGAGATTAAGGCCACGGTTTTGCCACTCCAATGTTAATAGGTTTAGACTGCGCCGCGCAGTTTTTAGGTCGTACCCGGTTCGCATTTGAAGGCCAGCGCGCTCAAACGCCTCTTCAAATATCTCCGGCAAATCAGGTGTTACTACAGCCATTACTTGACCTTCCTATGCGGCTTTACTTTCGCTCGTATTTTTTTAGGTTGGCTGACAAACTGCTTACCAGCCTTAGTTCCTTTTCTTTTAGCACGGGTTGTAGCCGCGTACTCTTTGGCCGATAGGGACTTAATGGCGCTCGAAGGTAAATATCTTTCCCCGGTTGCTTTTGAACCCTGTGTTGACGGCTTTCCACTCTTGGTTCTCCATTTTTGCTTAGTCCAAGACTTCAAACTTTTTTGCGACTTTTTCAACGGCATAACTTATCCCCTTGTTGCAAAGTATAACATACCTAGTACCAGTAGCGCCATCACGGCGAAAAGCACTAACCCCAGAGCCGCCTGTTGTGCTTTTTCTTCAAACTCTCGTTGTTTTTGCAACTGGGCTTTTCTTGCCTCTGCTTCGGCTTCCTTTGCCTCTCTAATTCTTTTAGCTCTTTCGTCTACTATGCCGCGCCAAGTGCCATTTCCAAATCTCAAATCTACCATTTGAGCTATTTCGTACATTTGCTCTTTTGCAATTTTGGCATTTATGATTTCACTAGCAACAGATTTTACTCCAAATTGCTCGCCTAACCCAACGCCAGACTTTTGGCTTCTTTTTTTCTGTACTTGGCTTTCGCCCTCAAACAAATTGTCGATAAAACCAGCTATTTCACCTACATCATTTGCAGTTCCTATGGCGCCCTTTATTCCGTCTACAGCCGCCTTGAAGAGGCTAATTCCTGCAAGTGTTTCAGCAATCATTTTAATACACCTTAGTATTCTGGGGGTTAACTAATTTTGGTACGCAGTAAGCTGTAGTCCTGTCTCTTGGGTCTACATAACTTAAATGTGAATAGTTCCCGTATTTCTTGGCTAATCGGCCCGCAAAGTAGTTGCAGTCATCAACTGACCTGAAATACATATCCCCACTAACTAATTGTCTCGAATCTCCTGTCCCCAGATAAACTAAAAGCAAAAATACATGAATCATTAATCCTTGTAGCCGCCGCCAGCTTTTTTATAAGCTGAAGCAAGCATTTGAGCCTTTCTCGCACTCCACTGTCCCGGAGCGCCGCCCTTGCCGCCCGCCTTAATCCTATTAAACAAATTCTTTCTCATGGTTGGCTTCGTGTAATTGCCAGCCTTATTTACTGTAGACTTTGTTTTGCCGCCAGAAGACATAGAAAGGGCCTTGCCCTTTCTTGAGTAAGACCCCTTGCCCTTCTTTGGCTTTACCACCTTTGGCTTTAGAGACGGACTAGATAAGCTCTTGGCAACAGGATTGCCGCCCTTCTTCATAGCAATGGGTTTTTTGCGCTGACCGCACATCATTTTTGCCGCTCGCATGATACCTCTCCTTGACAGCAATCATCTATAACTTGGTCACATTCCAAACACTGCTCATGACCATGAACATATACAGTTCTTAGCCTTGTCCCACACCTTGGGCATCTAGGCCTTGCGATTAACTTTTCCTGCGGTCTTTGTTCTTTTGTAAGACCTGTTTTTTGAAGCGGAGACAACTTTAAGATTCGACTTTCTATTATCTTTTGGATTCCCATTTTTATGGGCAACGTCTTTTCCGTCACCCTTTTTGACCTTGCCTGCCGCTGTCATTGTTCTTCTGGCGGCATTTCTACTGGCGCGCTTCTTCTTTTGTTCAGTCTTTGACTGATAGTTTTTGTACTCACCTTTGTAATTGCGTCTCATTTAGCAGACTCTGCCTTTTGTCTTTCCCTTCGTGGCAAGGCCATCAATTGGGCGCTTGCGCTTCATGGCGCCGCCGCCATACATAGCCGCCATTGGTTGCATTCCTTGAGCCTTCATTGACTCAGAGCCGGGCTGTGCGGCTTGAGCCATAGCTCCAGCTACAGCCTTTTTCTTTTTGCGCTGTTCATCACTAATCAATCGACCAAGCGGGCTTACGTTGCGAAGACCCTTACCGAGCGCCCTTCCCATCATGCCTTTACCAGTAAGCGCTCCAGCTAGTGGACTAACGTCCCCGCCAACAAGCATCTTTTTAGCTTTTTTACTTTTACCATATGCCATTTGCTTCTCCATATTGGCTCTTGAAATTGTCATTTCATCCAGCCCATTGCTAGATTTGCGACAACGCCTACAGCGCCGCCAATCGCCATGATTACCCAAAAAGCACCTTTCCACCTATTGGCCTGAGCCTTTAGGTCAGAAACCTCTTCGTGAACATGACGAACCTCTGATGAGAGGGTTTTTATGCGCTCTTCTAGTCGAGCTAAAGTTACTTCTACAGGCTCACCCAAAGCTACCTCCACTTTCATTCAACTTGGAAGCCATTAGCATTTCCACCGTTTTCTTGCCTGCCGCAAACGACTGTTGGGGTTCTTGGCCGCTTTAGGAAACTTTTTCATTTGACCAGCAGAGCGCGCGCAGAAGGACTTTCGCCTCTTAGCGGCGGCGCTACCCTTCTTTACAGTTCCTGTAACGGCTGTTTTTAGCTTGCTACCGGGGTTTTTAGCCCGATACGCCTTAACGCCCTTAGCAGTCATTCCTGCGCCCTTTTTCGTTGAGCGAAAGTTGCCAGACTTAACGGATGTCTTTATTGGGCTTTCTTTTTTTCTAGGCATTATAAGGGCCTATTGTTTTTGATGTAAATAAATTCCAAAGAAGCAGAGCAATCAAACGTGACGCTTCCAGAGGTAGACTGAGCGCGAACCTCAAGGTCTGTCTTTTCTGTAAACCGTAACGGAAAGTTATAGCCCTGCAACTGGTTGCCGTCTTTCAAAGTAATACGTTCTTTCGTACTAAACACGCCGCCGTGGGGGCGGGCTACGATAGTCGTCCTTAAAAGCGCCGGAGTGTTTGAGGAATTGCCTGTTGATACGTTGGTCTGCACCAAGAAAGCTGTGTATCCCGCAGGGACGGTCCATAGGCACATCAAGGTTTGATTATCGCCATCTCCGTCAATACTTAAAAAAACATTTGCAGGAACGCCAGATGTTACAGTGCCTGTTCCAGCGCGGATGATGCCTGCGTTTTTCCCACTAGAGCCTGCCGCCAAGACAGCCGCGCGATTTATGCGAAGATAAGAGTTAACAGTGGTAACAGGGGTTTGTCCGTTAAGGATAATATCCTCAGAGACCTCGTTGTAGTCTGCGTCAAGACCTTCAATATTGATTGTCCGCGCACCTGTGCCTGCCGCAGTGTCATTCGCACTAGAGCTTGAAACAGTCATCTGTGTTGCTGAAGTTGGGTAAACGTATAGACCACCTTCTGCCCAGATGGTCTCTTCTGTGTTTCCTACCGCCGCGTTGTTACCGAACTTAAATTTTAATTCGTGACCGGGGATTTGCCCCCGCGCCACCTGCAAGTTAAACGGCTCAACCGTTCCGACTTGTGATATTGACCTTATATCACCGGACATAATACTACCCCAGCAAAAGTGTGATTACGGCGCCTGTGCCTGATAAAGCGGATACATACACGCCGTTTCCCGCAACAATTCCGTTATCTGGAATATATACATCGTTCCAGCCAGCGGCAACCGTCAGGTCAAGAAGCGTCTCGCCTGCATTAGTTCCATCTTTTAACGTAAATGATACTGGAGCGGTTCCGTAAACAAGAATACCCTTGATACGGGACCTAGCGGGGCCAACAAGGCCAGCGGCAAAGCCAGCCAACGGCACGTTATAAGCTCTTACTTCAAAAGAAGACATTGTCGCCTCCTATTAAGCAGTTGCTACTGCACCAGTGTCTACGCGGATGTAATTGGTGCCGTCAGAGAACACAAGGTTTCCAGTACCATTGCCCGCTGTTTCAGCCGCCTTGCGGGCGTCAGAGCAGAAGATAATACGGCCTGTTGTGGCTGATGCGGCGGGAAGGTCGGCAAATGCAATGCCAGTAGATTGGAATCCATTAGTAGAAATAATTGGACCCGAAAAAGTAGTATTAGCCATGAGGAACTCCTTGTCGTGGCAAATGTCAGCTACACCATGTAACTGTCAAGGTTCTTAATTATTATAACAAAAGAAAGGGCGCCCCGAAAGACGCCCTCACTAAAAGTTTGTACTCTAGTACGATTTACGCACCCGGTGAGCCGTAGACGCCAAGTGGGTCTGAAACACCGAAGCTATAACGCTCACGAGCTTTGTAGCGAACATTGCCTGTGTCGAAGTCGCCATCCATAGATGTAGACATCGCTGTACGGACAAAGTGCTTCATGCCGTTTGGAACATCGGTTGTCAGGAAGAATGCATCGTTGTCAGTCAAGTAGTGATTGACACGATATCCCTGTGCGATTGAACCATTTGAGCGCAATGCATTGATGTCGTTATCGGCTGTGCCGACACGCAAATCTGTCTGAAGCAGACGAGTTGCAACGAACATTAGTGCTGGTGGAACGATTAGCTTCTGTGGGCGAGCCGCAATCAACAGGCCGCGCTCGTCAACGAATGCCGCAATGTTGATGACTGCATCTTCCAATGAAGTCTCGTTAAGGTCAGCGTTAACCGCAGGACGGTTTCCGTTGTTTCCACCTTGTACAGTTGGGTGAGCCGTGCTGAACAAAGTTACACCATCGCCAGACTGGAAAGTGGTGAAACCGTTATTCAAGAGAGAAGCGGCTTTGACTTGCTTTGTGTAAGCCATAGCGCGAGCAAGAGCCTTAGTATAACGAGCTGAGAGCGCGTCATAAAGGTTATCTTCCATTGCTTCTTCGGTCACTGAGAAGCCCATTGCCACAGTTTCGTGGTTGTAACGGGCAGTGAAGGACTCCTGCGCTGAGTCGTATGAAATCGCAGAACCTTCAGGCTTAACTGGAGCGGCACCGAAGCCTGACAGTTTTACCTCTTCCTCAAAGCTACGCTCTGAGTTTTCAGTTTCATAGATTTCCGCATGTTCGTTTTCGTACTTTTCGTACTCCATGCCAAACAATGCGTTAAGACCCGGAAGCAGTTCCTTCAGGAGTTGTGCGCGTGAAATTGCCATTTTTTACACTCCTTACGCTACGCCAGCGGCTGTGGTCAGCTGGTGATAGTTGAACTTACAAACCAGAATTGGGAAAGCTGTACCCTTCTCGTCACCTTGGTCACCGCCCAGATAATCAATTACCTTGATTGGGTCTGTTGCAGTTACATCAAGTTCTGAGATGTCCAAAGCTACGCGACTGATTTTTAGGTCAGTGTTTGGAGCTGTTTGTACCAGAGTACAATTCTTGCCGTAGATGTCACCAGTATTAGCTGGCGCACCGTCTGCCTGAATTGTAAACAGGACACTTGGGTCATCAATCACAAAAGCCATTGCATCAGATGCAACAGTTCCTGCTGGCCAAAGCTGAGAGAAAACTTTCTGCTTTGTGTTGGGGTCGGTGTATGAACAACCGATAAAGATACCTACGAGGTCAATCGCAGATGTACCTACTGCGGCCTGCTTTTCAATTGTTGTCGCAGTACCACCATCTACAAGATGCACAATATCGCCAGTGGCAATATTTGTGTTGTATGCAGAGGCAATAGGATACTGGCGGAAAACTTCCTGAGAACCATTATCCAAACGACCAATCGGGCGCAGACCGAAGGGAGCGGCTACTGAAGACATAATCATCTCTCCTTCTAAAAAGCCATTGTTAAAACGGTAAGCGCCCCTTTAGGGGTTACTTACCAAACGAAGTTTTCGTAGACCGTTCTGGATTTAGAACAGGCATACGAGGGTCAGATTGTCTGAGATAGTTGTTATCCACAGACTCAATCTGTTGTGCGTTCATCTCATCGTGAGCATCACGGCGAGATTCCACATATTCGGTTGAGTTCTCGCAAAGTAGCAATCCTCCAACCTCAACATTACCTTGAAATCGAGAGTCGATATCAGGCAACACTTGTAACTCAGGATGGTCCTCTGCCTTAACTGGCGTCCAACCCTCACGAAATTTAGCCGAAACATTGGTGTTATCTGCGTTACCCAAAGTAGATGTGCGAATCCAGCGATATTCAACACCATCGCGTGGTTCGGGGGTAGGTAGCATGCCCGGCCTTTGCCAAGTTTTTTTACGAGCCTTCACTTCACGAGACTCACTAGAGCGTGGGGTTCTGTTAGACATTAGATGCCTCCTTCAAGAGTTGCGCCGCATATTGTTCTGCCGAAAGGCCAAGACGCTTGGCGAGGGCGACTTGTGTTGAGGTCAATTGCACTCTGCGTGGTTTTTTTGCACTCCGTTGAGCGGGGGCAACCACGGAACCAGTTTGACGAACAGGTGCATCCTCAATTTGCTGTTCACCAAACTTGTCTGGAAACCGTTGACGCATCTCTGCATCAATGCGGCTATAATACTCATCTGCCTGTGATTGTGGGTTTAGACCCTCTTTTACAAGAGTTTCATGAATCCCAAAGGCATATCCTGTCATAGCAGAGTCATTACCAAACCATTCATTTTGCTTTGCCCACTCTTGGGTGCGGGCGTCTGGCTCTGGAACTTTTGGCTTTGGCTCTAATTTAATTGGAGCTTCAGCTTTTGGCTCTGGCTTGGGCTTGTATGACTCAACCCTAAATTTTTCATTCTGGAGCGCGGTAAGTTTTTCTTGTGCTTCGATTAACTTATCTGGGTCGCCCGTCTCATAGGCTTCCTTGTAATCGGCTTTTGCACGGTCCAACTGTGCCGCTACGCGGTCCTTGGCTTGCTCCACCAGAACACCTTCACCCTCATGTAGGGTTTTGCGGAGTTTCTGGTTCTCCTCTTGCACCTTACGGGCATACTCAACTGCTTCTTCTTGCAGTCTTGATGCCTCTTCCTTGCGGCGCCGCTCTTCATGATACTCAAACTTTAACTGCTTAATGCGCTTCTGCACATTGTCACTGTAGTTTGCAATCTCATCGTCTTCTGGAATTTGCGCTTCCGCTTCTTCCGCGCGGCGAGGTTTTCCCTTGTCTTGCTCTGGAGTGTCATCAACGATGTCCACTTCAAGCTCATTATTTGATTCCAATTCCACGTCAGTGAAATCTTCCTTCTCAGCTGTATTATTCATGCTCTTGTGTATCCCCTTGGGTCATCGACAACAGCCTCAACGGTGTCATCATTGATAAGACGGAACTCCTGTTTTTCAATCTTGAACCGTGTGCCGGAATAAGACCGAAAGATAACGAAGTCACCTTCTTTACAGTAAGGGCCATTAGGAAACTTTTCAGTGTCCTTGTATGCGTCTGGCCCAGCCTTCACTACAAACCCGATGACTGATGCGGTTTGTTCCGCGCTCTTCAGTGCATCTGGCATGTAAATGCCGGAATCTGTTTTTTCTTTAACCTCAAGTGGTTTTATTAAGAGTTTATAGCCAGATGGGTCTGGCACTTTGCGGGCGACATCATCGTCAACCGTTTTTTCAGCAGAATACATTTCTGTTCCTTTTTGCAGTGATTCAGGTTCACAGTACCTCGCAAGGGTTCAGCCCTTGAAAGTCTCCACATAAACAATATAACGCAAACAATTCCGTTACGGAACCCTAGGCGTCTTCAAGCCTTTGCTCTAAATCAAGTATATCTCTCTCAATAAGAGCAAGAGCCTCTACTTTGCCAACAAGGCGAACATAGTCCTCGTGCTTTTCGCATCCTCCAGAAGCCATATGGTCAGCTATGTCGTTTAAGTACACTCTGATTCGGTCTTTTACTACCGATAAGATTGGGTCACTCATTTGTCTCCGTTAAATCCCTTGCTATTTCCCGGCCAAGCTCAATACCTTGCTTCACGTCTTCTCTGCGAGCCTTGTCGGTTTCGGTTGCTATTTTGACGCCAAGTCGCGCGCCCTCACGTTGCTCCTCAGACTCCAGACGTTCTTTCTGAAGTTCCTGATTAGCCATCTTAGACTGAGCATCAGTCTGAAGTTTTGCTACATCAATTTGCTTTTTATGCTCAAACTCGGCTTCTTTAAGAGCAAGCTCACGCTGTTGAATTTGAGTAAGCGGGTCTTGCTGTTGCTTCATAGCCTGTTGCTGTGCAACTTCTGCTTGGTCTTTGCGTAGCAGTTTTTCTGCCGCTTGAGCCGCAAGCCTAGAAAGCTCAATTTCCACATCTTCTGGCAACGGCTTGTCTTCATTCGGCATACCGACACCAAGATTTTTTTCAATCTCTCTGCGGTATTGGAACGCAACATGCTCAGTAACGTGTGCCGCTAACGCCGCTTGGATGGCGCCAGCGAATGGTGACTGACCAATAATCTCTTGCAATTTTGGGTCTTGCGCGGCGGCAAGGTGTACCTGAATGTGGGCCTCATGGTCCTGATACTTAAAGGCCTTAATAGGCTCCTGCTTTAGAACTGCCATGTTTTCTGTAACAGGGTCAGCTGGCTTGATGTCATCAGGCAGTTTTACAATTTGGTCCGCGTCTTTGATTCCAAGCACTTCGAGCATTTGGCGGTGTAACTTACCCAAGTCGTAGAGATTCGGAGCTTGTTGAGCAAGTTGCATAGCGGCTTGATACTGCACAACCCTTTGCGCCATGGTGGCGGCGTTGGGGTCGGACACTGGAATAATATCAACCCTATCATCAAAGTCCTCCTGTCTACTGAAGCCCTCATCTAATTCATAGGCGTATGACGGACCCATGTAGTCCTTTACAATCTTACCTAGTATTCTTAATTCTTTTTTCAATGTGGCATGTAGTCTGGCTTGAACACCGGACATCACCTTCATTGAGCGCTCCATCAACGCGAGCGTAGTTCCGACCGGAGCTTGTGGGTTGAGGTTTCCAACTTGTACATCAGCAACGGAGCCAATCCGTCTCCCCTCTTCCACGATATTGCCGAGCAATTGGTATAGTACCGATGATGGTTCCTTGTAAGGAAGGAATGCAATCGAATCCCGAATTGCACCACCCGGCACGTCCACATCGCGGAACTCGCCCGGCATGAGAGGCGAATCGTCACCCTTAATACGAAGTCCGCGAGCTTTAAGACCAGCGGGGAGATTAGAGAGTGTACCCGCGTCAATAAGTTGACGAAGAATACTTGTGGCACTTTTAGCAAGACCACCAATAAGATGAATAAGACCCGTTCCATAGAACCCAAGTCCCGGCAAGTAGCGGTAGTGAACAAAGTGCGCTCTCTTACGCTTTTTAATATCGTCTTCATACCAGTTTCTCCTAATAGACAGAATTGTCAAACTGGACTTGTCGATGGTTACGACATATGGGCGCGCAATGCCATCTGGGTCTTCAAATGGTTCGGGTAAGTTCAAGTCAGCATGAATTTCAAGGATGGTGTGTCTGTCATCATCCTCCAGAACGGCGGTTTCGCCATCAATCTCATCGTACTTTTCTTGGATATCTGAGTAATCTGGTTCTGGGTCAGGTAGTTCAACATCAAGATAAAAACCATTGACCTGAAGTTCGATAATGTCATTGGGCGTCTTCTTCATTACATGAGTGTAACGTGGAGCCGTTGCCAAATCAGCGGCACCATAGGAAACAACGAAATCCTCTGCTGGGACAAACATTGCGGCTGGGCGCTCATTAATTGGGTCGTAGTAAACTTTCTTAAAAGCAGAGCCAGCGAGTGGAAGCCTGAACAGCATCTGCTCTGTCTCATCACGATATTCAGTCATCTCCTCAGTGAGAAGATAATTCATTTCGTTTTCAACACGTTGCGCCTGTTCCATTTTCTCTGGGTCGCGCTTGCCAAGGATTTTAGTACGCACTGGCCCTGAAGCAGGAAACAATTCGCCCATTGCCTGTGCCTGAAACCGAACTACTGCTTCTGTAAGAACTGGGTGGAACACACCAGCGGCGCCTGCCCACGGCTGGGTGCGCTCTTCAATCTTCATTCCAAGGAGGTCTAGGCCTTTAACGTAACTA
>Ga0208899_1003217_pt1 | contig 10616 bp, 17 predicted proteins | sample VirMetDEL_Nov_24_FD_184518 | JGI IMG/M metagenome (GOLD analysis project Ga0208899, IMG submission 184518) | Aqueous microbial communities from the Delaware River and Bay under freshwater to marine salinity gradient to study organic matter... | ecosystem: Environmental > Aquatic > Marine >...
AATACTTGTATACCTTTTATATATGGTTGCACGGACCCTTCTATGCTTAACTATAACCCAATCGCGAACACGGAGGATTTTAGTTGTATCGCTTATATTTATGGGTGTATGGATAGTGACGCTCTTAACTTTGATTCACTTGCTAACACGGATAACGGTTCGTGTATCGAAATGGTTATGGGTTGCATGGATCCAAACGCGTATAACTACGAACCAGTTGCTAACACTAACGATTCTTTATCTTGTTTATATAGTGCTAATTGTATTACTGGTGCAGGAAGTCCTTACTGGTTAAATGATGGGTGTTATGCTTGGGTTATTTCAGTAGATGATTATTGTTGCGAAAACGCATGGGATACAATATGTCAAGCAACTTATGATTACTGTGATGGTACTTGGTCAGGACCATTATTAACAAGAGAAACTGCAGGTAAGGAATTAATAATGATAACTGATTTGTTAGGTAGACCAGCAAAAGAAAATAAAAATGAATTACTGCTTTACATCTATAGTGATGGAACAGTTGAAAGAAAATTAATAAATAAATAAATATGGCAACATTAACACCAACTTTAACATTAACAAGCACTGACGCTACAACTGATCAATTAGCTTTTTCAGTTACTGATAGTTTAAATATTACTGGAAAAGTAATTTCACCTAGTAGAATAGTAACATCAACAGGTGATCTTACTTTACTTGCATCATCATCATACTCTAGAAGTTATGTATATCTTAAAAACATGGATGATACTATAGCTATGGACGTTGATTTTGGCTCAACTGCAAGTTTTAATATTAGACCTGGAGAGTTTGCTTTTTTCCCATGGCACGCATCACAAAACATTGTTGTTGCTGCTGATTCAGGCACTCCTACATTAGAATATGCTATATTTGAAGCGTAAAACAAAATAATTAACAATAAATAAAACAAAACATGGCAACAACAGCAACAATTAATATTACTAGCCCAGATTTAATGGATGGTAGTGCTTTAAGTATAAGTGCTAATACAAACTTAACAAAAGCTGGCGTAACTACTGATTTAGATCAAAAAGAATCAGGTGTTGTAAAACTAGTTACAGGTACTGAATATAGATTAGGACCGTTAGCAACAGAAATGGCAGGCGACGCTCATGATATAGCTAGTTATCTTTATGTAGCTAATTTAACTACAGAAGATACTACTTACTATATTGATTTTGGTATTAACGAAACAATGATAGGTAGATTATATGCAGGAGACTGGATGTTTATACCTTGGAGTGCAAACGATGATGCTGCAGAAATTGAAGTAGAACCACAAGGTGGAACTAACATTATTGAGTACTGCTTATTCAACAGCGACGTTATACTACCAACAGCTGCATCATAGTAATTAAACAATAAATAAATAAATAAACATGGCAACAATAAATGCAAGTGTTACTATTAACAGCGATATAGCAAGTTATCCTGTTACTATTAGTAGCGAAATGACAATGACTAAAAGTGCTAATCCATCTGTTGGTTTAGAAGAAACAACTGGTCTACGTACAAAAAAGTTTACAGCTACAACAGCGGCTGTAATAGTAGAGGCAGATGAGCTTACTGACGATACAGCACACAAAGTATACATAAGAAATGCTAGTACTAATAGAGCTAATTTCTTTTATGTAGCTTATCATGCTTCAGCGGCTGCGGCAGCTACAGCTGAAACTATAGGTAAGTTATACGGAGGGGACTGGATGCTTATGCCTTACAATGGTAGCACAAATATTACTGTAGCTTCTTCTACATCAACTGAAACACAATACTTAGAGTATATGGTATTTGCTGATGGTATTGAAGCTGCTAAAGGGTAGAATAAATGGCTACTTTATACCATAATATATCTGGTGAATTAGCCCAAGAATTAGTAGCTCCTGGAGACAATATTACAGTAAACAGAATATCTTTGGCTAATGTACAAAAAATTAGCAATTGTAAAGTAGACTTATATATTGAAAAAAGGTTAACAGGTAGGTATTATCTTGTAAGAAATTTAGAAATGCCTAATGGTGTTACTTTAATACTTGATAATTTTACAAATTTTAGCACAGCTACCGGGGAGTTTGGTTTATATATAAAACTAACCGATGGAGATTCTTTTACACTTACTGGTTCTATAGATGTAACAGGTGCAAATGTGGCTTTACCTGGTACTAATACTTTGTTTTTATCAGAATTATCTATAGGTGACGAAGTAGTAGTATCTGGAGAAACAAGAATTATTGATATTCTGGATAATGATAATACCGCAAGAGTTACCGTGGCTTTTAGTAGTGATTTAGCTAATGATACTTCTCCTGATTGTAATCCTACGGCTTTAGTAGACGTAATAATAAACTAATATGAAATTTATTGGTCAATACATACAAAGCTTAATCGCTAGGTTTCGTAACGATGTATACTTAGAAGATATATCTACTGGTACAATAGCGTCTGGTGGTAATTTAGGTTTAGACTCTAACAATAAAATAGTAAAAGCAACCTCAACATCTCACGATGAAGTAACATTAGCTGGTACTCCTGATTATATAACTATATCGGGGCAAGAAATAACTAGAAACGCTATTGATTTAACAGCTGATGTTACAGGTGTTTTACCAAGTGCTAATTTAGATTCTGACACGTCTCACTTAAGTGTTGCACAAACATTTACGGCTGCAAAAACATTTGGAACTACTAATAAGTTACAATTTAGAGACGCTAATGCTTATATAAACTCTCCAACAGCTAATGATTTAGAAATATCAGCTACAGATATAACTTTAGACGCTGCTGGACCAGTATATTTAGACGCCGGAGCTGCTAATAAAGTTATTTTTCAAGAAGCTGGAACTACAATAGCTGATGTTAGTGCTCATCATTCTGCTACGTATCTTAATATATATGAAAATGAAGGTGCTTCAACAGATGATTATTTTGAAATAAAAACAGCTGCGGCTGGTGCAACAACAATAACTACTGTTGATGCCGCTGGTACAGACGCTAATTTAGATTTTGCTGTTGATGGTACATTTTCTGTAGCCTCAACTGGAATAGATATAGCAACGAACGGAACTATTACAAACGCTACTTGGCAAGGCGGAGTTATAGCAAGCGCTTATTTAGATGCTGATACCGCTCATTATTCAGTGCAAAAGCAACTTACTTATTATCACTTTCAAGACGACATTAATACAGATAAAATATATATAGGCTTGCAAGAATCTGATGCAGAATCTGCTACTGCTACAAACAAACAATTACCTATTCTCGCACCTGTTGCTGGCAAGTTGTTAAAAATATTTCTTAGAGCAAATAGTGATATAAGTAGTAAAACTCTTACTTGGAGATTAGAAACTGTAAATACAAGTACTAACACATCAAGTGCGCCATCAGGGACGTTTGGCACTCAATCTGGAGCTGGACCAACTAATCAGACTATGGTTACATACGATTTTACATCTAGTTTAGACGCTGGTAGCAATGTTATTGCCGCTGGTGATACAGTTCAAATATCTGTACAGGCAGATTCAGATCCAGGTGGTAATATCAAATATTACATTACGTGTCTTTGGGAGTGGGATTTAAGTTAAAATAAATAAAATGATAAGTAAACATATAAGTTATAAAGAAGGTGTGTATAGCAACACTGCAACTAGAAGAGGTATAGACAATACACCTACAGATGATCAATTATACTTCATGGAAATAGTTGCTGAAGAAGTTTTTGAACCTTTGAGAGAGTGGGTTGGTGGACCTATAAAAATAAATAGCTTTTATAGATGTCCAGAGCTTAATACAGCTATTGGTGGGTCTGCTACTTCACAACATTGCAAGGGTCAAGCTATTGATATTGATGATACTTTTGGCAAAGCTACAAATGCTGAAATGTATCACTTTATAAAAGATAATTTAGATTTTGATCAAATGATATGGGAGTTTGGAGATGATGATAACCCAGCGTGGGTGCATGTTAGTTATGTGTCACCAGAAAAAAATAGAAACAGATGCTTGAAAGCATATAAAGAAAATGGTAAAACTAAATATATGGTAATATGACGTGTGTTCCTTGTCCAGTTTGTTTAAGCGGTTATACAGCCGTAGTATTTTTTATTATTTTATTATTTAAAAATTTTAAAATACAAATTAAAGATAAAGATTTAAAAAGTATAATATGAGAGCAAAAAGAAAATGTATGCATGGTAAAAGATTAAGACGATCACCTATGAGAAAAGATTATGACTTTACTAAGTCTAAAGATTATTCTCTAGAGGCTACAAAAGGAACTATTGGAGATAAAATAGCTAGTGCAGTAACACCTAAAAGTATAATTGATTTAGTACCTACCACTAAAGTTATTAAAACAGGCAAAGCAATATATAATTATTTTACTTCATAGGTTATATATATATAAAAAAAAAGGGGGCAACTTTCGTTGTCCCCTTTATTAATTTAATAATATAATTAAAACTGAGCGTTCTTTTGATCTTGAACTTCAACTCTAATATTTTGAGCTAGCTGTTTTACAACTTGCATAGCTTTTCTTACCCGCGTTCCTGCGGAATTATTACCTTCGATAAACTTAGTTACATCAGATTGACAATCGTTGATTGCATCTTGTAATTCATCGAAAGCACTATTTAATTTATTAAAACTCATATTTAATTTGATTTAATTTAGTTATTATATTTGATTACTTTTTAACAAAAAATCCTGCTACTAATAATAATACAACTAAACCAGTGAAACCACCAGTTCCAAAGTTGTTTATTAGTGCTGTAAGATTAGCTATAATATCCATACCCCAAACGTCTCCGCCTGTTAATACATACCATAGTATTGTTACTGGGATAATAGCCATCATAATTGACATTAATCCACCAAAAAATCCTGTTAAATAATTAGTTACTTTTTCCATTGTTTTTTACTTTTAAATTAATACTAGTTTAAAGTTTGTAAGATATTCCTAATCTAAACTCACCTTCTCTTTTACCTTCATCATTTTCTTTCATAGGCATTACATAATAAGGATCAACGTATAATTTTTTCCATACGTTAAAAGAATATCCAACGCCTAATTCTAACTTGTCTTTCATTTCAGCTTCAGAATTTTTTTCGTAATTATATATACAAGTAGCCCAAACGCCATTGTATACATCATAACGACAAAGTAATTCATAAGCATCTTCACCATCCATAGTTGCAGCTACCATTAACTTTTCGTTAACTACATAACCAACACCTATCTTATCAGTGGCGTTCCAAGTAGAATCAGCTCCTTCATTCAAAGTTGTTAATCCTACAAATTGCGCTGATGCGATCATTGTAGAAAAAGCAAACAACATTGTTAAAAATAATTTGTTCATAATAATTGTTTTAGTTATAAGCCTGTTATTTCACAAGATCCACCAGCACAGGCTAATTCACCAGATAGATCAGTTTCGTCAGTAGTTTCTACAATATTAGATAAATTAATATAGTTTAAACTTTTGACTCTTTTGTTAAACTCTGTTTTTGTTATATCTTCAAACGGAGCTTGAGTATATGTACCACCATCATAAGGTAATACAGATAAACCATTGTAACACTCTCTGTTATCCCACATCCACTTACCAGCTTTATCCCAGTCTTCTGCTTTTAAACTAATTGTTGCGGACACATTGTGAGTATTAGAGCCTTTTCTATGTCCAGGCTTTACCCATTCGGTAGCAACTTTTTTAACTCTTTTAAGTAAGTCAAAAGCAGACTCAGTTCTTAATATAGAACCTTTAGGAGCTGATTGTGGTATTTCAATAACAGCAGTATCGTGTGGTCTAAAATATTCGTCCTCAACTAAATCAGGATTATGTAATTTTAAATATTTATATATAGGTTCATTTTTACCTACACGTAATCTACGTATATAATAATCGTTATGCCAAGCATGTATACCGGAAGAAGTACCAAGTACAAGAGATGTTGTTCCAGCAGGTTTAACGCACGTTGTTCTTGCCGCTTTGTTTATTCCTATTAGCTTCGCTACTCTTGTGTTTTCTCTTTTTACTATACTTGCAGCGGCCGTCATATCCAGCTGGAGCACAGCGGCACTCCCGATCCCTGTCATTGACACACCTATAAGCGCGTCTTTCTCTGTTGTTTCTTGCCATATTTCTCTTAGATAGTGGAATTCCGTATAACCTGCTTGAAGCGTGCCAATGAAAGATGCGGCCTTAACACGATCGTTAAGATCTTCTTGGCTAGTGACGTCACTTACATTAACTTCGCACAAGTTACAAAACTGGTATGGCCTTAAAGCTATTTCGCAACACGGATTGGTTCCCCAATCTTTATCGTGATTAAAATATATTCCTGGCTCACCAGCTCCGGATAATTCAATACGTTTCCACAAATCTAAGAAAAATTCCTTTGTTATTTTATGTCTCATTAATACAGCAGAGTTGTTAGCTCTACCTCGTTGTGGGTTTGTTTCCCACCAATTACCTGATTTACAGGATATCATTTCCTCATCATACGCTGAAAATAACGATATAAGCGCCGCTCTTCTAATACCTCCCGCGAGTACAGCATCCGCAATGTGGCAGACAATATCGTGGACTTCCAATGTCGTAAGTTTTGTACCATCTTCTTTCGCATCTAAAATTCCTTTAATTTTTAATAAACATTCTTTTAATGGTTGTGGTCCTGGAGCTTTTCCTCCTGAGGTCACAAGCCTTGCACCCTTTGGTCTAATATCAGAATAATCAAACTTTATCTTAGATGATCTCTTAGAGCCTAAATAAGACTTGATTAAAACTTTTATTGCATCTGACCAACCCTCAATGCTATCTCCAATAACAAACCTTCTTGTTCTCATATCAAAAGGTTTTGTTATGTGTGGCAATTGATTTACATGGTGATTTTGTACTGAATAACCAACTCCGCAGCCAGATAAAAGGAGAAACATGCACTCGCTAAAACTATCAACGTGATCAATAGGTAAATAGCTGCAGTTGTATAGTCTGTTGGGAGATATCTCAATAGGTTTCCCGCTAAATTGTAGCGAACGCATACTCGGTAAAACTTTCTTATCGTAAACATATTTATAAGCTAATTGTATTTGGTCTGTTAATTCTGGATACCTTTTTTGATGCATCTCTTTGTTTCTTGTTACTAGTTCCTCCCAAGTTTCTCTCCTGTTTAATTCAGGAATAAACTTAGCATACTTCATGTGAACCGTTAAATCTGAAAGTATTTTTTTATTTAAATCATCACTCATTTATTCTTGTTCTTTTCTATTATTAATTCTATTACTTTGTCACATTCCTTTTGGTTCTGAGGTTTATATAAAGTTACATGTGGCATATCGTTTTTAATGAATTTTTTAAACAATTTCCATCGCATTGGAAACGATTCATTAGCTCTACCTTTGCATTCAATTATAAACGAAGGACTTATAAAATCAGGTGTATATTTAATACTTTGTATTTTTTTTTGCCCTCTATTTACCATCTCGCCCTTACCGTTGCCTTGTCGTTCGTATGAATCAACATCAAACATAAAAGCATCTTGCAGTGTAAATGTCATACCTTCATATTCAGAATATATCTTTGCTTTTTTTAAAGCTATATACATATATTTTTCTAAACCAGAAGCAAATGTGATCCCGTCAAAGCTAACTTTTTTAGCTCTGACAGGACCTTTTTTTCTTCGTCTAATCCTCTTCTTCATCATCGTAATCGCTTGCTAAACAATAAGACTCACCCATAAAGCTAACGCCATCATCTCTATGTCTATCAATTAAAGCTTCTTCAGATAAGTCTTGCAACTCTTCACGTGCGGCTTGTATGTATAACACAGCATCCATAAGCTCTTCTTGTATATCGTTTAGATATTTTGTTAAGCCTTTCATTTTAAGTCTACGCTCATCATCTAATGTTGAGCCATACTTTTCAAAGCCTATATCTGATCGTGACACAAACTTATCAACTACATTTCTAACTACAGGATCTCTGAATCCATATTCTTTTCTTGATGTAATGCCATTTTTAGCATCTGATATTTCTCTGCTACTCATATTAATCTTTTTTAAAAGTTCCATTATTCATTTTACCTGTTCTATTTTTAATTTCATCATAAGCTGCTTGTATGCAGTTTTCTATCGGCGTACCTGTTAATTCAGCTAAATTAGTTAATACAACTACACAATCACCGATACCATCAATAATTTCTTTAGCATCTTCTTTTAATATAGCTCTACAAGTTTCACCAACTTCTTCGACTAGTTTTAAAGCTTGAGTTTTAGGATCACCACCATCATATAAGCCTCTATCATTAGCCCATGTTCTTATTAAATCAAATTGACTAATCTCACACTCAGGCTTACAAGCTTTATTTCTATGATCTGACATAATGCCACCAGTTCTAGTTATATGACCGTTTCTATCTTGTTCATGAAGATCAGCTAAAGTTGCTTGGTGTGGATCATTATTATCAAACCACCTCGCAAATGCTTTATTATACACATAACATCTTTCTGTATTGTATTTAGATGTTACAACATTACTCATTATCCAATCAATAGATTTAGTTGTTATTACACAGCTACCGTGTTCTGTCTGCCATTTCATACCTATGTTATCCATAAGCTGTCCTTTTAGTTTATTTGTAGGACATGGAAACGTTGTTGTTTGTTCTGTTACGTTTATGTTCATATTATTAAATTTAAGTTCATTATAAAGTTCATCATCAACTCGATAACCAAAAGCTCTTTGTAATGATACCTCTGCTTCAGATGCTATATTTATATCATCTGTTGAAAGTATTATATCATATTCGTGCGATTGATAACCTTGTTGTTCTTCAACTCGTTTTTTCAAGTTTCTTGTCATACCTATTTTTTTACCCGGTATATGGTATATCCAGTATTGTCTTTTCATATTTTATCGTTATATAGATGCATGTTATGTGCAAAATGATAATATACACCAGGTTCAATATTTAATTCATTAGAGACCATCTCTTGCAGTTTAGAAAAACAATATTGATCGTTACAAAAGCCATACCAAAGATCATTGCTACGCATTGTTACACACATATCTAATCTGTTATGCAGTATTGTAAATTGAACAGCATAAGTACAAGGTGTGTCGTTAGTATATTTATTTATTTCTTTGCCATCATAAATAGATATAGCTGCTTGTCTTGTTTCATTATTAAAATCTAATTGACCTATAACTTTATCAAGTTGACCATAACGTTGCCATTGCCAACCATAGTTTGAGTTTACATTACCAGAGTTATCTTCCATACGTTTCCATATTTCAGGTATTTTACCGTATATCTCACCTAGCTTTTCAGTGCTTGGATCACCAGATAAATACCATTGCCATTCAGCTTCGGCATAATCAAGTTTCCAATTACGTTCTTTATTTATTATCTTGTTGTCTTGTGAGTCTGTAATATAAAACCCAACGTTAAAAAGAGCTTTAGTGCCTGCAAACTCTATACCATCTTGTAATATACGATCGTGTATATATTCATAAGCTTCATTTGCATTTCTAAAGACTTTATTATTTATTGTATTTATCATAATAGTATTTATAATATTCGTTAACTTTGTTATAAACAGCGTCATACTTATATATATTAGGATCTATATGTATTTTACCATTTATACTAATTTCAATTTTCCACATATTTAAATCTTGTTTCCAGTCAGGGTTTATACCCACACTTATTTTTTTATTTAAACACCAACCTATTATTTTCATCTCATCTTTTGACCAAGATCTTTCTGGCGGTGATTTACTAGGTGTTTTTGACCATCGTTTAAAAGCCATTATTCCCAGGGCATTGGTTCAGCTTCAGCAGCGTCAGTGATATGTGGTATAAAACTACCAGACCTTGGCTCCCAAGTAAAATGTGATTCAGCACCGTTTTCACCAAGGTTTTGAAACTTAACTTTAAGTACTTTAACTTTTGTTGTTTTAGCATCATAATCTCTATGTACTAATAGACCATGATAACTAGCATCATACCATTCACCACCTCCTTTGATATTATACATCGTTGGCTCTTCCATTTTACCATCTTGGCCTTTGTACATTTTAGTTGGGTGAGCTACAATAAACACTAGTACATCATACTTTTTAGCAAATGTCTCTATTTTAGCTAAGTAATCCATAGTGTAACGATTAACATCATCAGACTTAGCATTTACATCTCTAATTTTATTAAACGGATCAAGTACTAGGCATTTAATACCTTTACGTTTTACAAGCTCAGCACCTTTACGTAATACAGACTCTAAGTTATATTTATCCATATCAATAAAGAAGTAGTTATCATTAACTTTCTCTGTAACTTGTTGCCATCTATCACCGTCAATATCATCTACACGGGGCATATCTTCCCATGTTTTACGCATTAACTTATGAGCGTGTAAATATGTTGGCTGATTTTCTGGGCTAGCAAACGCAGTTTTCCAACCGTATAAATTATTGTAACCAACAACCATTTGATCAACAAAGTCAGACTTACCAGAACTAGGGATACCAGTAACAGTAATAAACTGCCCAGTGTAAGTACTAAAAATTTTATCAAAGTTATTAAGTCCAACTTGAAAACCG